>SDBV01003424.1_pt1 | contig 23409 bp, 19 predicted proteins | sample 2277081 | NCBI WGS metagenome assembly SDBV01 (sample SAMN10402039, study PRJNA504765) | marine sediment metagenome | isolation source: marine sediment core GS10_PC15, 223 cmbsf | place: Arctic Ocean: Southern Knipovich Ridge | collected 2010 | reverse complement strand
ATGGGCGGTTTTACCTGCATACTCCATTGGCTCGAGTAAGACCGTGTCGGAGGCAACACAGCTGGAGATAATTCTTAAAAAATTGCGTTATCCTAAATATTCAGGGGAGCAAATTGTGACAGAGCTTGGCCTAAAATGTGATCGAAACGTTGTGAACCTCATTGTGAAACACTGGGGAATTGAGGACAAATCGAGGGGTCCCGTCGACCTACAACAGTATTTGGGGGGTAGCGATCTTTTAGACCGCGAAGTTCCTAAAGGCTTTGTTCCCATTAAAACTAGCGTTCAGCTAGTGGATGAAGAAGAGTTGCTAAAAACACGACGTCAAAATAGACATTTCGAATTGATTGCCAAAAAAATGAAGAGGTTCCCTTTTCACATCTGTGATCCCGGACCAATACTTCTTGCCCCTCTTGTCAGTGGCCTCGGAATCATTCAAGCATTTGAGACATATGGCCCCCTGAGACTGCGTGGGAAGGAGATCTCTAACCTTGCTCTACTTAATGTCATGCGTATACTAAGCGGCTACCGTCATATTAACCATCTCAGCGACAACAAAGACCGTTCTGTTGCAGTGGCAAGTGGCATAGGCATGTTTGGAACCCGTTCGAAGTTTTAGAGAAAAAAGGCCTTAGAAGAGTTTTTTGGGATAAATACTAGCATTCTTCGTCCACTAATTTGAAGAGTAAATAGCCTTAGAAAGCATTGTGAATGTATTTATTGACTTTTCTTCCAAGCACTAATTAATAAAAAAATCTTCGCGCGTCCTTCGCGATCTTCACGGTTACCAGATAGAGGTGAACGGTTACGATGACTCTTCCTACGACAACAAGCGATTGCCAAGAATTTGCTGGAGCTGCTCTACCCTGTTCGTTCTCTCCCAAGTAAACGCCTCTTCCTCACGACCAAAATGCCCACCAAAAGCTGTCTTAAAATAGATAGGTCTCTTTAGGTCGAGCATTTCATTGATCCCTTTAGGAGAAAGGTCAAAGACAGAAAAAATCGCCTCACTCAACTCATCTTCACTAACGCTTCCCGTACCAAAAGTATCCACTTTAATGGATATCGGATCAGCAACTCCAAGAGCATAGGAGACCTGTACTTCGCACTTCTTTGCGAGTTTCGCAGCAACGATATTCTTTGCAACATAGCGGGCAGCATAAGCGGCAGAGCGATCAACCTTAGAAGGATCTTTCCCTGAAAATGCCCCTCCACCATGACGAGCCATCCCACCATAAGTGTCAACGATGGTTTTGCGACCCGTAAGTCCGCAGTCGGCAACGGGACCACCAATCACAAAACGGCCTGAGGGATTGACAAGGAAGCGTGTTTTATCATGGACAAAACCCGCAGGTGCAATCCTATAGACAATATCCTTCATATCTTTGGTGATAGTCTCTAGATCTACATCTTCACTGTGTTGGGCACCAATGACGACGGTGTGTATCCGTTGTGGGACATGTTGATCATTATACTCAACAGTGACCTGTGCTTTGCCATCAGGTCTTAGGTAAGGTAAAATATTTTCCTCGCGCAATCTCTGTAGTTCCTTCATGATATGATGAACAAACATGATAGGCATGGGCATGAGTTCTGGGGTCTCATCGCAGGCATACCCAAACATAATACCTTGATCTCCAGCCCCCTGTTCCTGGTACAACCCTTTCCCTTCCTCTACACCGAGTGCAATATCCTCAGATTGCTTATTAATCGCGCGTATCACTCCACAAGATCGATAGTCAAAACCTAAGGCACTATCACAGTATCCAATCTTTTTGATGGTTTCACGAACAACATCTTGATAGTCGAAAAGCGCTTTGGTTGTAATTTCTCCACCCAATATCACTAAGCCCGTGCTGACCATGGTCTCACAAGCCACTTTGGAATCGGGATCCTCACGTAAGCACGCATCGAGAATAGCATCCGAAATCTGGTCTGCAATTTTATCTGGATGGCCAATAGCCACCGACTCTGAAGTAAACAAATAATTTTTCATCTAGCAACCATTCTTTAGTCCATTAAATGTTAGAATTTTATATGATTACCCATCAATTAAGCAACGAAAAGATCGAGGCAACATAACAATATGTTCACTGCTAGAGCTTTTTCTTGGGTACTCCTCCTTTCTATTTTCTCCTTTTCCCTCGATGGAGTACATTCCCTCTCCCCCACCGAGCAAAGAAACGCGCCGATGCTTACCTTCAATGATCTTAAAAATCACTCTACGCATCAGGATCAGGTGGTCACCATTCGTGGTTTTTTATACCAAACACAGGGGGGAGACTGGGTGCTAGCTGAAGAACCTAACCTTAAGACGTGCTGTGTGGGATCAGCAAAGAAAATTGATCGCCAGATTTTCGTTTCCGGAGAGTTCGGAAACCCGGAGAGAGTCCTTGCCGTGACTCTGCAAGGGCGATTCGACGCAAAACCAACGATGGATTCTAAGGGTAATATCAAGAAACTTTACCACATAACGGAAGCAAAACTGATCGATGAACCGAACCACTCTTGGAGTAAACTACTTTTTGTTTTCGTAACCACCGGTTTAACGATGTTAGTTTTTGGCGTGGTGTTGTTGCGTAATTCACCATCAAGAAAGTGACTCGACTTTCGACATTTGGATTCAGCCTGAAAGGCTGGAATTGCAACAGCCCAGGGCAACGCCCTGGGAAAGGTTTGAAAGAGATCCAGCAGCCTGTAGGGCTGCCAGATTCAAACTAGAACATTATTTTATCAAATATGATGAGTATCTTTTCAAAAAAATTATATACATATCGGAAGGAAGGTTTATTGTGACGTTCTTGTTGACTATGACTATATATGAAACACTTTTTCCTTCTGGCAGCCCTACAGGCTGCTATGCCTCTTACCGACTTTTCCCAGGGCGTTGCCCTGGGCTGTTGCAATTCCAGCCCTTCAGGCTGATAAAAGATTGCTGAGAGCAGTGTTTCAAGACGAAAAATAGACTTATGGATAATTAGGATACGCACACGTGCTCGACGCCAACTCTTCATTCACGGTGTGTATAGCAGCTGACTCTCTCCAATGCGCACTTTCGCAGGGTCTAGAGCAAAGACGCCCGGTCGAGAGTTGGAGATAATGGAAAGAAAATGCTGAACATTCTGCGCATTGATCCCTCCAGAGATTTTGATTCCCCCAGCAAAATTATTGCAGACAACTTTCAGCTGTTCCGCTTTCACCCCGGTCGTAGCAAACCCTGTGGACGTTTTCACAAAGTCTGCGCCTCCATGAGCAGCAAGATGACACGCTTGTGCAATAAGCTCATCACTCAACTCGGAAGTTTCCAAAATCACCTTGAGCTTCCCACCAAAACGATCGACCACCTTCTTGAGTACTTGCATTTCCTCAAGAACGCGCGCATGATTTCCTTCCTTTAATGCTTGATAGTTGAGGACCATATCGATCTCATCTGCCCCTTCTCCCATAGCATATTGCGTTTCAAACAACTTGTACTGGGTTTTGTACCATGCTCCTTCAGGGAAGCCCACCGTAGCCACAAGAACAACCTTTTCTTTCGAGTTATTTTCTTCCAGAAAACGATACGCATGGGGAATATCTTCCGCTCTCACACACACAGCAAAAGGTTGAAGGTCACCATGACAGACACTGCGCAAAAACTGAAAAAAATCAGCCTGACGACGCTTGATCGAACTTTTTCCCGGAAGGGTCCTTTCACGATACGCCTCTGTTCTCGTTAAAAACGTGTGATCACAAATTGCCGCGATCTTGTTTAAAGGAAATGTTTTGGCTGTTGGATTGTCTATTTTCATTCTCATAACCTTGTATCATCTCGACTTTGCAAAGTCGAGATCATGTTTTTTTTTCATCGGGATCGTAATTCCACTCTATCAATAGAAATCCCCAAAAAGCTCTCTCCAACCCCACGAAACTTTTCTGGGTCATCTGAAACATAGTACTCCCTTTTGCCTTTCAAGAAAAGGTCAGTTTTCAAGTGTTCACGTTCTAATCTTTCCACCACCTCTTTCGTACAAGCCTGTGCAGAATTAAGAATGGTAACACTCCCCCCCAGTTCCTCGTCGATGAGGTCTGACAGCAAAGGGTAATGGGTACACCCAAGGATAAGGGTATCGATCCGATGCTCTTTGACAGGAAGCAAATACTCCCGGAGAATCATTCGGGTCGCAGGATGAGTGAGAAAATTTTCTTCCACAAGGGGAACAAGCAAAGGGCAAGCTAAGGAAAGAACTTCTGCTTTTGGGAGTTTCTCCGCGATCCTTTTCTGATAGATCCCAGAGGAGATCGTCGCCTTCGTCCCCAGGACAGCAATTTTTTGTTCTTTCGTTTGTTGAACCGCCTGCTCAACAGCAGGTTCGATCACATCGATGATCGGGATTGAAAACTTCTGACGAAGGTGCTCTATGGCATAAGCAGAAGCCGTGTTACATGCCACAACTAAAAGCTTGATCTTGTGAGAAAGAAGAAAAGAGGTGTTTTCTATGGAATACCGAACAATCGTGTCGTGGCTCTTGTCCCCATAAGGAACACGCGCCGTGTCACCAAAATAGATGAAATGCTCATGCGGAAGAGCTTGAATGGCCTGACGCATCATTGTCAAGCCACCAACGCCCGAATCAAATATCCCTATTGGGGAGCTTAATTTTTTGCCCGATGTAAATCCGGTCATTCTTCAAACCGTTAAGTTCTTTTAACTTTTTGATGGTTGTCTTGTGCTTTCGTGCAATCTTTTCAAGGCTGTCGCCTGACTGAACTTCATACACCTGTGCAGTGGAATTTCCAGTATCAAGCTGTAAAGCAGAAAAAATAGAATTTATTGCGACCTGAAAATGATCAATCTGCTCATCCAGGTCCATAATCTTTTTTTTATACTGAGAAAGAACTTTTGCAGATTCATTCGAATGTTCTTGCAATTTGCGAATATCGTTGACCACCCCCGAAAGTGCCGACTCCATCGCAGCGATCCTCGACTCAAAAGAGGCCGTGTTCCCTTTGACCAAGTCCTGATTTGACTGATTTGTATCGAGAAGCTGCTGTCGCAAAGAATCGAGGATATTTTCTTGGGTGATCAACCTCTCCTCAAACATGAGGATCTCCGATTCATGATTGCCGACCTCCTGCTGAAGATCGTCAATCACGTCGCGGAACGAAGAATTTGTGTTCGCCACCTGCCGCGGATGATAGGGCGGCGCGGCACACAAAGTCCAGGAAGAAGCCGTCCCTAAGACCATGAGTAGCAGGAAACGCTTTCCAGAGTTGTATGGAAACGGAAAATACTGCATCGATTTTAACTACTGTTGATAAACCTTAAATTCTGCTCTACGATTTCGAGCCCAAACCTCTTCCGTTTGCCCTAAATCAAGAGGACGTTCTTTTCCATAAGAGACCGTCATGATATGCTCCGGGTCTACTCCCTCTTTGATGAGCTGACTACGGACAGCATTGCAACGTCTGGTGCCTAGCGCTAAGTTGTAAGCCTCTGCACCTCTCTCGTCACAATGTCCTTCAACATAGACATAGGTGCCAGGGTGCTTTTTCATATATTCCGCAATAGCACGTACGGTATCCCTGCCCTCTTTGCTTTTGACCAAGCTACTGTTGTAGGGAAAGTGAACATTCTGAAAAATACTAGACAGCGCGGGATTGTCTCTCGGATCCTGAAATTCGTCAGCTCGAGGAACGTAGCTTGTCGTCGCCTTCTTCCGCGTTCCAACCATCGCAATCTCTTTCGAATAATTCTGATCGGACAAAGGTTCAAATTCCATCGCCTGAAAATCCTGCATGCAGTACTCATCATCCTTGCACTGCAGAAAATCCTCGCGACAGCAAACCTGACGGGAATCGCCATGTTTCCCACCCAAGCTTCTAAACCCTCGACCCATATGACGTCCACAGGTCTTGGTATCGTCCCAAGTATCGTCGGCAGATCTACAGCAACCGACAAGTAATAGTGCCATGAATGACAAGTAAATGATTGATGTAAGCTTGACTCTGTTCATTTCCCCTCAAATATGTTGTATTTGTTCCTGAATTGTTCGACTAATGGCCTTGGATGGTAACACAAACCAAAAAAATCTCAAACCCTTTTTGGTAATCGTCCAGAAGGAGAGCGGGGCATCTATTCGCATCAATCTAATCCTCATATATTTAACCTAGAAAACGCAGAGTCGCAAAGAGACGAAAGTTGTTTTATGGACTATACTATTCCTAGATAAGGTCGCGGAGTTGGCTTTCAAGGCTTTTAGCTGTTCCGAGAGGAAGGGTTGCTCCTCCCCCATGATACGGCAGTACGGCATTTCCACGACCCTCAATCCTACTCTTAAAAATCATATGAGAACCTGAAATGCGCTCAGGAGACAACCCGAGCTCCTTTTTAATAGATTGCAAAATCTCTCGAGTTTTTGCACCTCGAGGTATAGAAAATGATCGTCTCTGGGCTGCTTGTTTTATGGGTTTTTTAGTGTGTGTTTCTTTTTTCTGCGCAACCACTGGTTTTTTGTCCGTTGCAGCTTCTTTCATTGTCGCATCTCTGGGTCGAGGACTCTTCTCCTCTGCTTTTTTCACTTCACGATTTTCTTCCACAGGTTCTAGATGATCTTCAGGTTCAGGTGCCAGCTGAACTGGGATAATTTCATCTAACTCTTCCAAGGCAAGTAAATCTCGTAACGAATCAGGAAGGAGAAAACCCTCTAATTCGAGCTCTTCTTCATCATACATATCCATCAGAGCTTTAAAATCTGCATAGATCATGGTGATTCGACAGATGTTCAAAGAGTACTTTAGAATGAGCTCTCGGAATTCTTCTACTGCTGATTTCTGGACAGGAATCGGGAATTCAGCAAGCTGTTTCTTTCCAAAATCTAAATATTTTGATTTCAAACTTTGAAACTGCGAATACATGTGCGGAAGAAGGGTTGTCAGCATGGGCCTCATCTTTTCAAAAGTTTCAAGCCAAACTATGGGTAGATAGTGTTCGACAGCTACGGTTCTTTTACAAGATTCAACTATCGAATCAAGTACTTCAGGAAATTTTAAAAAATATTGCTTCTCCAGACTGGAAAAATCATCTTCGAGTTCGATCTTCAAGCTCTCAAAAAAAGAACTGGAAGATAAAGTTGGATAATCATCTAGATTAATGTTAGGGGGTTTTAAGGTGTTGAACATAAAATCAGAAAAATTTAACAACATCCTATTATAATAACGTCCTTTTGGTGAATAGGAAGAATTTATCTTTGGTAAAAGATGTTCGTCTAGGATCATGTAAACATCAGAAATCAATAGAGACATTAATTGGCCGGCCGTAAACATAGCCAAGAGGCTCGCAGTAAACTGATTTTGTGTTTTATGAGACTTAAGATCAATACCCTGCTTTTCACACCATTGCGTATGCGTCAACGTCCCCTTCTTAGCAAAGCTACATTCTTTCTGCATGAATTGTAATCCTTTATGGGAACCATTCAACGTACTCAATATTTCTTGAAAAAGTTTAATCAATGAGGTTCTAGGCAATTTTGAAAGTGATTTTGGGAATGTTTTCAAGAACTTTTCAAATCCAACCATTTGAATGGAAACTATCCTTTCTTTAAAAGCCGAAGAAAAGATAGCGTCTTGAAAACAGACTAAGCTTGTAAGGTGTTCAAATCCCACTTCAAGATCTTCAATAGTGCTGAATTCCTCTCCAGCGAGACCCAAGGTTGTGTTGCCAATGAGTAGCTCAACAACATCCTCACTTTCCCAAAATGAAAGACAAAGGTCGATCAATTTTTGAAGTTCTTGAACTTGATTTTGCACAGCTCGGAAAGAGTCGATTTTAGTTTTTTTAATCTTTGGCACTTTTGCATACTTAATCGAAATATCTTCGATGATAAAAGAAAAAGCTCCATAACTTTCCTTTAATTTACTTTTCACCCGCTCTTCAAACATGTTGCGAGTGCCCAATCTCGTCATCAAATAATTACCATCGAAATATTTCTTCTCCATTAAATCGGACTGTTCAGCGAGTAGACTGACATAAGCGAAACAGAAACAGGCTTCAAATTGAGTTTTTGCTTGCTCAATTCCCATTTTAATATCGATTAATACTTGACCCTTGCGGTAAGGATTTGAGATGCATTTCGATTCTAAGACTTTGTTAAAGCGATCTTCTATTTCAAGGCCAAGGAGTTCACCAAAGGTTGGCACACCACCTAATTTCCATTTGACCACTATCTCCTGGACAAGCTTTTTATCCTCTTCAGAAAGAAACTCAAGCGCTTCTTTCCGTATTTTTCCTTTTTCAATCCCGGTGGAAAAAAGTGTAGATCTCGGTGGAGTGATCTCTGACTTCTCCCTTGCCTGATGATTTGAGGAATCGGTTGAGTTAGGCTTTTTCTTTTTTTTACGCTTTTTTCTAGTTTTTCTAACAATGGCGTTTCCTACGTCATCCACTTTTTGTGTCGCACTTTCAACCTTAGATGGATTCTGAAACAAGCTTTGATTTACCTGTGGATCAAGTTCCATAAAGTTACGTATGTCACCCGGAGTTACCTTTTTGGATAACCCTTCTTTTGCTGATACGAATTCTTTAGCAGCAGAAGACGATGCCATAAGACCCACTACTTTATCTGTTACCGATTCTTTCCGCTCTTCTCTTGTAACAGAAGAGGTGGGTGAAGAATGATGTAATCCACTATTATTAACACTTGCCATAAATTTATTTAAATTAAAGTTAAATTAAGAAAAATCATTATAGTATAATTAACAAAATAAATCAACGATTCTTTATTGTGTTGCAGGGCTAACGCATTAAAATTCTTGCAACTATCCAGGTCCCCCCGTTCGCTACGCAAACGAGGCGATCTGAAAATTACACCGTAACTAAGAAGTAGAAAAACAAAAAAAGGACCTTCGGCCCTTTGATTTTTCACATTTTTGGCTGGGGCCATCGTCCCAGAAATAGTGACCTGAATAGTTACAAGAATTTTAATGCGTTAGCCCTGTATGGTGTTGTTGGGTGTTGCACAATTCACCACTGCACAATTCACCGATGAGCAGCAAGATCACTGAGAGGGTATGGGGAAATTTAGACAATGAGTCGACGAATACCTTTGTTGCATATCAATTCCATGGGGTATAAAAACATTCCTTTATGAAATCTGGAGGGGATATGGAACAAGATAGCTTCATTCAATCAATGAGAGTAATGAGAATAGGTCTGCTTTTCGCTTTGATCACCTTGGTGTTCGGTTTTTGCTTAGGGGGTGTCTTTGGTGCTTTCGAGCATTCTTTGAAGGATCACCTAAAGGGAAAAGCGACAAGTGTACTCGAAGAAAAATACAGCAGCGATACAGCCAAAGTTGACAAGGCTTTGTCAAAGGCCTGGACATATATTAAGCGTGCTCATATTCATGCGAACGGCTTGGGCACCGCCTCACTAGCCATGATACTATTTCTTGCTTTTTGTTCCCCATCTCAGGGACTGCTTTTTCTTACGTCACTATTTCTAGGAATAGGATCTTTTGGATACTCTCTGTTTTGGTTATTTGCGGGTTTATTAACCCCTTCGTTGGGAAGTTCTGAAGCAGCAAAAGAAGCCCTAACATTTCTGGCCTTCCCCTCTTCGGGGTTATGCCTGATTGGAGTGTTCATGACAACGTACTGCTGCATCAAAAAATTCTTCTTAAGCCATTAGCATCCATACAATAAAAATCACCACATAGATCACTGACTCGACTTTAGACATTTGGATTCAGCCTGAAGGGCTGGTATTGCAACAGCCCAGGGCAGCGCCCTGGGAAAAGTCGATAAGAAACAGCAGCCTGAAGGGCTGCCAGAAAAAAGAAGCGTTTTATATATAGTCATAATCAACAAGAACGTCACAATAAACTTTCCTTCCAAAATGTATATCGCTCTTCTTTTTGAAAAGATCTTCATCATATTTGATAAAATAATGTTCTGGTTTGAATCTAGCAGCCCTACAGGCTGCCGGATCTCTTTCAAACCTTTCCCAGGGCGCTGCCCTGGGCTGTTGCAATACCAGCCCTTCAGGCTGAATCTAAATGTCGAAAGTCGAGACAGAGAACACTAGGAGAAAAAATTAGAAAACCATCCGAAACATACTTTTCGATGGGTATCTGTTTATTTCTTCTCTCTGTGTTCTCTGCGATCTCTGTGGTGAAAAACCGTGGTGAAAAACTCATTTCATGCAGCGTTCGTGGGTTCCCAGGAGGGGAAGCGCTTTTCTCCAGGCCCTGAAGAGATCTTTATCGCTTTTCCCTGCTTGAGATTGATGAGATACAACTCGGAGGCCTTTGCATCACTAGTGTTGTAAATGAGATGCAAGCTATTTGGTGCCCACGTCGGGTTTTCTTTATTTCCGGTCCCTTGTGTGAGCTGACGTTCAATTCCGTTTAGAAAATCATAAACCCAAATCTGTCGAATCCCTTTTGTCTTGGAACAATAGGCAAGCTTTGTTCCATCTGGAGACCATGCTGGAGCGGTATTTTCGCTGTTGAACTTCGTAATCAACACGGGAGAGGTCTCCTTCAAGGGTGTTCCTCGTGGAGGTGTTCTTAATATGTAAATTCTTGGAGAGCCTCCCTTATTCGACACGAAAGCGACGCGCGTACCATCAGGGCTAAAGGCGGGAGACCCTTGTGTTGCCAAGGGGGCGGTAAAAAGATGTCGTGGTTTCTCCTGCACGCCCTCCTCTGGACTAAACTCCTGCAAAAATAGATCGGGGTTTCCGGTCACATCGCTAATGAAAGCCACTTGGTCCCTTTGTCGTGAGATCGCGGGCATCAACTGGTTTCCCGATAAGGCACTAAACCTGCGGCCAACACCATCAGATAGGGAGGCGACATAAATTTTCGGCTGTCCCGTTTCGTAGGAAACATAGAAAAAGCTTCCTGCAGCGTATCCTGGCATCGGTGAAACATAGGATGGTGTCACGCAATACCCACCATCTTTTGTGATCTGCCGCGAATTTCTTCCATCATAATCCGCTTCCCAAACCTGGGAATCATCTTTTCCATTTTTTTTTGTTCGCACAGTATACAATATCTTTGTTGAAGCTACCCCTTCCGTTCCAAACAGCTCTCTGTGGATGGTATCCGCCAGCTGATGTAGAGTTTTCTGGTCGCCGGCAAGTTGTCCCGAGAGAAGAACATCGTCAATCACGATCTCCTCCTCACTAAAAGGTGGGGAAACAATCGCTTCAAGCTTATGTCCATTGATTTTTATGTCGAGCTGATAAGATGCGGGAGTCTCTTTATTGGAGACGAGAAAGGTCATTCCGTTGTGGTCGAAATCAAAATGAACAACTTCCTCCAAGCTTTTGACGTACTCCTTAGAAAAGCCAGAATTTTTATCGGCAAAAGGGGCGATGTACATAGGGGACAGCTGGTTTTCTGTATCGAGTCGAACGACGAGTTCTCCATCATAACAGTAACCATCAAAAGTTAGAGACAGTCCCATCAAAAGGACAAGTAACAGTAGTATCTTTTTCATCTTACAAATCGTTTGTTAAGGTTATTGTAAACGTGTGTTGCTTATCATTTCCAAAGTTTTTTCCGAAGGGTGGAAACCGCAGTGTGGGCAGCATTTTTTCTACATATTGCTTATTATTCTCACTTTTCGTACTCACCGTTTCCACTTTTGTCACTTCCCCTCCACGATTTAATGTCAGCCGAACTTTCACTTCACCAAACTCAGGAAAACGTAAAGCCTGCCTCAGGTAACTCGCTAAAACACCATAGTATCCCATATCTTCTGGCTTGATGGTATCGGCGGAGTCCACATGTAAAGAATCGATCGTTCCGAGATCACGCAATTCTGAAGCGTCTTTGGACTTTGAAGCGCCCTTGTTATCCCGACTGCTTTGAATTTTTGCAATGCTTTCTTTGGCTTTCGCAAGTAAATCCCGTTTCTTATCATCGACTTTAGCGACCTCCTTTTTCTTTTGGGGAGGGGGTTCCGGAGGCTTCGGTTGTTTTTTCACAATTTCTGGTTTCTTCTCCACCTTTGGCGGGCTTTCCGGGGGTTTTGGTTGTTTTTTCACAATCGGTTCTGGTTTCTTCTCCACCTTTGGCGGACTTTTGGTAGGGGTTGGGTTGTTCAGAGCAACAGTTTTCACGACTAAACGCTCTAGAGGTTTGGAGAAATCGAGAGCTTTGGTACGTATTGCCGACCAATAGATGGCCACTGTGTGAATCATTGTCACAGCAACCGCAATAAGAAGTAGAGATTGACTACGTTGGTTCATGTTATGCGGGCTTTAATATCACGTCCATCTGTTCGAATCCTGCCGCCTCTGCAGCATTCTTAATTGACTGATAGGTGCCGAAGGCTGCGCGTTTATCGTGAAAGATTTGAGGCTTAGCAGTGGGGTGGACTCGTTTCTCCTGCTTCAAAAGCTCTCCAAGCTGAACAAGGGTCACCATCCTTTTATTCAGCCAAACGGTATTGTCTTCATGCACATGAATCGATATGGGGCCGCTATCCTGTACGGAGGTGCTTACATTAGGATGTTCGGAGTTAGCATCTGCCAACTCAACAAGATCCAGCTCCAAAAGAGGAGCAACAACGATGAACATGATAAGAATCGAAAAAACCACATCGATCAACGGAGTAAGATTTACCACTGGTTCTTCGAACTCTTGCTTGCTTTGCCTAAAAATGCGTCTTCCCATTTACCACCTCCCCTCAACGATGTAAATCCACTTTTCGGTACTGCATTTCTACAGAGGATAGAATCTCGTTTGCAAATCCTTCCATTTCGGTTGCAAAATCACGACTCGAATTTTTCAAATAATTATAGGCAATGAGTGCTGGGATGGCGTTTAGCAGTCCAAGCACCGTTGTCGTCAAAGCCAAAGAGATCCCCCCTAACACCATCTGATTTGTGCTACTGATCGCTTGTGTTTGCATCTCGGAAAATGTCGTTAAAATTCCCCAAACCGTTCCCATGAGCCCCAACAGGGGAGCCAGTCCCACGATGGTGGAAAGAATAAAAAGATTTTTTTCCAAATGGATCGTTTGTGAGGCAATGTTTGAGATGAGCTGAGACTCAATACAGTCGACATCAGAAGAGGAGAGATAGGATACTCCCTCCTGTTCAATGCCAAACTGCTGGTTTTTATTGAGAATGTCTTTGGTTTGCTTTTTGAGGACAAGAAAGAGCTCAAAAAAGGGGTTTAGGGTCTGTTTTCGAAAAAATCCTTCATTTTCCAGATGCAAAGGGCTCCCTTTTCGCTTTTTAAATGCCGTATAGAATGCTTTTGAGTTTTTTCTTACCCGATTTGTGAGCCATATTTTGTGGACAAGAATCGTCCAGCAGCAAACTGAAGTCGCAATTAACGCAAGGAAGATAAATTTACCTAAAAAGTCAGAATGAATATAAGCTTGATAAAAAGAGCTACTAACAGATAATAAATAAAAATTCTTTATAAACATTTTATAATTCCTTTACAAACATTTTAAAATCCTTTATAATAACAAACTTTGCGGCACCATTGTTTCTCTCAAACGAGAGTTTACACATTATCCCCGTTTTTGGGAAACAGAGAATCGCATAAATTTACTTAACTTTAAGAGGAGAAGCTCATGCTCAAACGTATGACATTATCCATTCTATTGTTGATGTCCTTGGGATCTTATTCCTGGGCACAAGCCCCATTTCATATAGATAGAGAGGATTCATCCCCCGATCCGGTACAAGCGGAAATCATTGTTGAACAGGAGTCGATTCAACCTAATCACCCATTTTGGGTAGGAATCCACCTCAAATTAGCAGATGACTGGCATGCGTACTGGAAAAATCCCGGTGACTCCGGAATGGCTCCCCTAGTCCAATGGAACCTCCCCGACGATTTCGAAGTGGGCCCCCTCCAATGGCCTACTCCAAAAAAATATATTCTAAATTCCGCCGTAGGCTTTGGCTATGAAAATGAAGTGGTCCTATTGGCAGAAGTTACCCCCCCAGTGACAGCAAAAGATCCTGTCGAGCTAAGTGCCAATATCAAATGGGTCGTCTGTGACAATTCCTCCTGCCTGCCTGGTGGCGCAACGGTGACAAAAACTATCCCCATTACTTCAGCAACACCAAAACCCGAGGCTTCCAGCCAATCCTATTTTACAAACACTCGAAAGAATTTGCCCCGCCCGCTGTCCGAAGCGCAAGCAGAAAAGAAAGAGGGCCTCATTACGCTGCAATTTGAGACAACAACAGTATTTGGTGGAGCGCAGTTTTACCCAGAAGATCTCGACAAAATCGATTATACCGTAGATCCTGTCCTTGCAAAATCTTCTGAACGGCCAAACACATATCATCTGATCCTCAAGGAGGCCGAGGATTCTAATCCCGACGCTCCTTTAAAAGGGGTATTAGCACTTCTCGCGAATGAAAATAGCGGCGACGTTCTCGAAGCTTACGAAATCGATGTCGCGGTAACAGGTAAAGGTTCTCAAACTGTTGCTATCAACTTGGAAGGAGAAAGTGCAACCTCTTCTGTCGATGCCTATACAACGGGAAACCACGACTTCCAAGGGGGAATAGCCCTGGCACTTGTCCTTGCATTTGCTGGAGGGTTAATCCTCAACCTGATGCCATGTGTGCTTCCTGTGATCTCTTTCAAAATTCTAAGTTTCATCAAAATGGCCGGAAAAAGCCGTTCCTTGATTCTTAAACATGGAGTCGCTTTCTCAATAGGGGTTTTACTCTCTTTTTGGGCGCTTGCAGGCGTCTTGCTGACACTGCAAGCCTATGGACAAGCTGTTGGCTGGGGTTTTCAACTGCAAGAACCTCTGTTCGTTGCCATCTTGGCAGCAATTATTTTCGTTTTTGCTCTTAGCCTGTTTAGCGTCTTCGAAATCGGTACAGGCCTCGCCTCTATGGCAGGGCAAGCACAAACCTCTGGAGCCTCAGAGGGAGTTGCTGCTTCTTTTTTCAGTGGAATCCTCGCAACAGCTGTGGCAACACCGTGCACCGGTCCCTTTCTTGGAACTGCTGTGGGATTTGCCGTAACTCTCCCTACACTGCAAGCTATGCTGATCTTTACCTCCCTTGGCCTAGGGATGGCATCGCCTTATCTCCTTTTGGGAGCGTTCCCCGGACTTCTCCGCTTCATGCCAAAGCCTGGCAATTGGATGATCACTTTCAAGGAAATTATGGGCTTTATCATGTTAGCAACAGTCCTCTGGCTGATTTGGGTTTTCGGAGCACAAACAGATGCATTGGCGGTCTTTTTCCTATTAGCAGGTTTCTTTTTCTTAGCAATTGGCTGCTGGATCTTCGGAAAATGGGGTACTCCCATCAAGAAAAAAATGGTGCGTTCCTTCAGCTATGCTTTCACCCTATCCTTCTTTGTGGTGGGGAGTTTAATACTCTACAAAGCGGCATCGACATCTTCTTTTTACATGGACGATCAGAACCTCATCGCTATGGCAACACCTGGTGAGCGAAGCGCTCGTTCAGGTTGGGAGCCTTTTTCCTTGGAAAGGATTGCGGAACTCAGAGAACAAGGGGTTCCTATTTTTATTGATTTTACCGCCAAGTGGTGTTTGATCTGCCAAACAAACCACCTAGTGCTGGGCGCGCAAGAAGTAACCAATAAATTTGAGGAGCTTGGCGTTGTGAGGATGAAAGCCGACTGGACCAAGAGCAACCCAATCATTACGGAAGAACTTCGAAAATTTGGACGCAACAGCGTGCCTTTATATCTGCTCTATGGTTCAGACCCCAAAGCAGCTCCAGAGATGCTGCCACAGGTTTTGACTCCTGAGGTTGTTTTGGAATACTTAGAGAAAGTGAACTGAGAAGAGCCGTTCACCTCTATCAATTAACCGCGAAGTACGCGAAGGAAGCGAAGAAAATAAAAAGGTTTAAAAATTGATTTTTTTGCCACTATTCTTTCACTTCTTTCATGACTTTACTCACTAAAATTTTCTTCGTGTATCCTTCGCTAACTTCGCGAGTCTTCGCGGTTATTGAGCAAGGGCCCGAACGAATACGTTTGGAGTTGCCAAGAACTGGGAATATCTATTACTTTCGTAATTAGAGAATCTTCGAGGAACGTATGGCACACATCAAAGTCAAAAAAGGGCTAGACATCCCCATCAAAGGCAAGCCCAAAGGAAACATTCAAACCCTTTCAGGGTCCCCCCCTAAACAAATCGCCTTGAATTTGGATCCTTTTGGAGGAACCCGTTTCAGGCTCCTGGCAAAAAGAGGAGATGCTGTCAAAATTGGACAACCCCTGGCAGAAGATAAATTGGCAGAAGGAAGAGTTTTCGCCTCTCCCGCCTCGGGAGTGATCTCTGAAGTTCGACGCGGTCTAAAGCGAAGAATCCTCGACATTGTAATCGACGTTGGCCAAGAAGAGCAATTTCACGAAATTAGCCCCCTGGATCCAGAAAAAGCATCAGCAGAACAGATCGTCGAAAAACTAAAAGCTGGTGGCCTCTTCGCACATATTCGATCCCGACCGTTTAACAGTCTTGCCTCTCCCAACAAAACACCGCGAAGCATTTTTGTAAAAGCCATAGAATCGGCCCCATTCGTTCCTCCGGCAGAACTCCAAGTGGAAGGTTATTTCGAAGAGTTTCAGTTGGGACTGAATGCCCTAACAAAATTGACCAGCGGACCCGTACACCTTGTCTATCACAAAGACTCCAGCTGCACAGCGTTTACTCAAGCTGAAAACGTCCAAAAGCATACCGCAGAGGGCCCTCATCCCATTGGAAACGCCTCCGTTCACATCCAAAACCTCGATCCGATCACCTCTACAGAAGATGTTGTATGGACCGTCACCGCTCATGATGTTGTTGTCATTGGATACCTCCTAAAAACGGGTCGCTACCACACAGAACGGGTCATCAGCATCGCCGGCCCAGGGATCCTCCCCGAACGTGCAGGATACTTTAAGACGCGCGCAGGATACCCCATCGAATCACTACAGTCTAATCGCACGCAAGAAGGGTTGATCCGGTTGATCTCCGGTGACCCGCTGATGGGTCAGAAAGTCGAACCCGACGACTTTTTAGGTTTTTCTCATTATGCATTTTGCGCCATCCCAGAAAGTGTCGACCGTGAATTTGCTCATTTTTTCCGGCTGGGCGCCAACAAGTACAGCTTTAGTAGAGCCTACCTCTCAGGGCATCTTAGCATCGATTCCAGAAAATTCGACTTTACTACCAGCCTCCACGGTGAGCCAAGAGCTTTTGTCGACTCCACCCTATACGACAAAGTAATGCCACTAACTGTTCCAACGATGACTCTTGTAAAAGCTGTCATGGCAGAAGATTACGATCTCGCAGAAGAGCTCGGCCTCCTCGAGGTCGACAGCGAAGACTTTGCTCTTCCCACCTTTGTATGCCCCTCAAAGGTTGAAATGACAGAAATCATCAAACGGGGGCTCCAAATCCACGCTGCCGAAGTGTTGGAATAGTTAAACACCACTTTTTAAAACTAGAGGTCGACCCATGGCAATTCCACCTAGTAGTAGCATAAGAGCACATGTTCCTTTTGGAGAGATTCAAAACCCCCAAGAATCAGAACCAAAAGACTCTCCTTTACGTCCTGGAAAAACACAAAATTCAGATCTCGAACAAAAAATCTCCTATAGGACGAGAGAATGTCTTCTCACCCCAGAAACGAAGACTTGGGAAAGACAAATCTCTCCTAAGGCAAAGGTGCTGTACCACTCTAATGGAACAATTATCTACTCATGCTTTTACACAATCATAACATGGGAGTTCAACAATGAGAAGCTTCAGGCTTCGTCTTTTGGTTCACACAACATCACCGCTTTAGCAGAATCCCCCACTGGGGAATTAATGATTGGAAATGAAATTGGTGATCTATGGATTGGATCAGAACTCTTAGATCACAAATTCCCCCATTCCATTTTAGAAATCATTCCAATTCATAAAGAGCTCTATCTAATCAAAACAGAAAAGGCTATATTTGTTTTCAACCTGGCAACGAAGACAAATCTTTTCGAAATCAAAACTTACCTCAAAAATATTTTCGTAATGGGAAAAAACCTTCTTGTGGCTTTGGGTCATTATGAGCTTAAGATCTGGAGAGTTGATGAGAAAAAGAATAAGGTTAAAGAATTGCGATATAAAGATACTCCCTTCTCAGAAAGATGTGTGAATATATTCTCAGAAATAAAAAAAATTTCCGACACAATCTTGTTACTTTCTCATCAATGTGGACTCTATTTTGTATGGGATGTCACAACAAGAAAATACGACGAATTTTCTAAATTTCCTTCCAAAAGCAGTATTCTCCAACTCGGAAAGGGAAGTTTTGCTGTTGGAGACGCAAATTCTGGTGGGAAAGCAACACAACTTGTTCCTTTTCATAAGGAGTACAGACAATTCTCCGCAAGAAGGCATGCTTCACATCTAACACTCTTATCAGATGGTTCCATTCTGTTTGCAGATCCAGGTCGCTCTCCTTCCTTCATCTACATTGCCACAAAAGAAGGCAAAAAAATCTTTTCGCATGAATTACCATCAATGGGTTCGGTTGTTTCTTTAACCGAATTAAAAGATGGATCAATCGCTGCTGAACTGGAATCATCATATACAAAAATGATTGTTATCCTAAAACCACGCAAGAAAGATGATCCAGGCAAATTGAACAGTCCCTCTTTCAAACTTGGAAAACATCCTAAAGCAACTAGCAAGAAAATCTTGACAGCACAACAAGATACCTCCAGAAAGCGAAAACGATTGCACATTGGAGACGGCACTTTTGACTACACAAGTGCTGTCATCGAGAAGTATAAGAAAAGCGATCCGGACCTGTCGCGATCCATAACTGCTACAGAATTATCTCCACCAAGTGAACAAAAAACTCGTGATGAAGTCGAGGCATTAGTCAAGCAGGGAGTAAACGTCTTTTTTGGCATTGATGGCCAGCAAATTCATCAGCTCTTCCAAGGAGAAAGATTTGAACGAATTCAATGGAATTTCCCTCATACGGAACACCCACAAGAAACGCTTCCAATTTTTTTTCGTTCTGCATCTGCTCTTCAACATCCTGGAGATTGCATCCATGTAACGTTAGTACAGAAAGCATCCACAGAAAATCAGAAACATTCCATATGGAGGCAACAAGAAAATCCCATAGTTAAGGCAGCAACTGCAGCCCATTACTATTTGAAAGGAAAACGACGTTTCGGTCCTCACCGATATCCTGGATATCAACATATGAAGAACAGTCGTGAACCATATTTCTATTCGGAGGGAAGTGAACCACGTGAATTTGTATTCGAGAAAATCGCACCTTCAGATGAAGAAACACCCGTTGATCTCACAAGAGCAGAAAAATTAAGAGATCGGAGCAGCAAGCGCTACGAAATCAAAACCAATGAGGATTCCGCATCTGCTGGATTGGAAAAGTATTATTTTTCGTGTAGTACAGATGAAGATTCGTCTGATTATTAGAACGCGAGGGATCTACAAGAGTCGTGACATATTGACTAAAGCGAGGGAGATGTTCAGACGTGACTTATTGACTTTCAAAGTCAATAAGTCACGTCTGAGCCCCTATCCCCCCAAATTTGTGTCTAATTCAATTGGATGCAGTATAAAATTAACGTCAAAACACACCACCTATCTTACGGATTCTCTCACAAAACTACTTGAATAAAATATACACGTTGTGGCATAATACAAGTAAAGAGACAGCAATGGATAAAAGCACAAGACAGATTGTATTTCTAGGATCCACACGAAAAGACCTAACGAAATTGCCGGCAGACGTCAGAGATATGTTTTCTCACGGATTGAAGATGGCTTCTTTCGGAGAAAACCCAATTGATTCAAAGCCACTGAAAGGCTTTGGAGGAACAAGCGTTGTCGAACTAATCGAAAACCACAAAAGCGACACATACCGAGCAGTATACACCGTGAAATTCAAAGAAGCCCTCTACGTATTGCATGTGTTCAAGAAAAAGAGCACAAAAGGGATCGCAACACCGAAAAAAGACAAGGAATTGATTGAAAAAAGGTTGAAAGACGCCAAGTCTCACCACAAAACAAATTTTTCTGCGAGAAAAAGGGGTTAACATTATGAAAAATAAAGATGAAGAAGTTGAAGCATTTGTCAGCTCCGGGAATATTTTTGCAGACATCGGACACCCAAATCCAGAAGAAGCACAAGCAAAATCTGATTTGGCCATGCAAATCTACCGGACCATCAAAAAAAGAAAACTGACACAAACTGAAGCTGCTAAAATCCTCGGAATCGATCAGCCAAAAGTTTCCGATATCATCCGAGGAAAGCTTTCAAAATATTCCATTGATAGATTGATGCGATTTCTCAGACTCTTGGGCAACGACATTGAAATCTTGGTGAAAAAACACCAGGACAAATCCTCAGATCCGACTCTTTACGTCAGAGGAACATGCAGAAACAGGCCCCAGGCATCCGTTTAACAAAGGCGAGAGGTAGACGTGACTTATTGACTTTAAAAGTCAATAAGTCACGTCTGAACCCTTATCCCCCTGCCCTAAAGAACAGTATTTAAAGGCGAGGGGCTTTCCGTTATTGGATAGATACTCCTCCTGCAACCTCGAAAGCGCAGCAGTTGAAACACAGGGTTTTTCTACCCCCATATTCCAAAGTCCACAACCGATCCACTCATTGCTAATCTGAACGCTTACGATCCAATCAATTTCCTTTTGATCGTAAATCCTCCAAAAGGAATTGTTTGACCAAATTTCGACAAATTCAGTCAGTCTAATGACCGAATTAGTTGGAATTCGGTCATTTATCTAAAGGTAAATAATTCACCACAAAGCACACAAGAGCTCTTGTGTGCTCTGTTGTGGTAATTAATGCAACAACGCCTGGAATAATTAGCCTTTTCCGGAAGCTGAGACCCGTTCCAGATTTACAGTGCTTGTTGGAAAAGCGATATCCGCTCCATGGGAGTGGATGATTTCAACAATTTTTAGGAAGATTTCTTGTTGAATGTCTCTCCATTTTTCCCATTGTATTGTCTTTGTGAAGCAATACACCTCAATATCTAAAGAGTAAGGACCAAAAGCCAAGAAATGGGTAAACAGAATCTTATCCTGGTCGATCTCTTCGTGGCTTCGGAGCATAGATCGGATGTCCTGAACGATCGCTTCGATTTTTCCAACGTCCTGATAACGAATTCCGATCGTTGTCTTGATCTGACGATTGTACATGCGGCCTGGATTTTCGATAATCGCATCGATGAAAATAGCGTTTGGTACGTACATCGGCCTTCTTGCTAAGGTGCGGATGCGTGTCATATACCAGCCTATTTCCTCGACAATCCCCTCAAAATTTTTGTTGGGAGACGCAATACGCTCCCCCATAGAAAAGGGGCGATTTATGTGGATCATCAACCCCCCAAAAAAGTTAGCAACCACATCTTTTGCAGCAAAACCGATCGCCACACCGCCAATACCACCCATAGCTAGGAGCGCCGTGAGTTGCACTTCCAAAATATCTAAAATAATAAGCGCTGCCACAACGACGATGACAACAGAAAGCACTCTGCTTACAGCTAAAATAAGCTCTTCATCTAATGCCTTTGAAGGAGTTCGCTTCACCCGCCTTTTTAGAACTTTCTCATACCTCGTCTTCCAACGCAGCAATATCCATGTCGTAAAAAAGACGAAAAAGATGTTACGGGTTTGGGCAATGGCATCTTCGGAGATGAACATATTGATCTGACCGACGATGACCTCAAGAGCCAGCAAAGCACCATACCCCCAAATGAGCCAAGTGGACGGAATATAGAAGGTATCACAGAGGATCCTCCCCGACTCCGGCATTGATTTCATATCCCGAATTTTGTGGAGGATCCGTCGTGCTACGAACCCCAATAGGGCTGCCAAGACCAATATAAAAGCGGCCTGACCCCAAAAATCAATTGAATAATTTTGCATCTCGGACCCGTTGTTCATGCTAAAGGCTATTTTCAAGTCCTGAATAGACAAATTTCCAATTCACTTCATCAGAGCAAATGTAATTGAGAACAATCTCTACCAAAATCTCATCTTTAAGTCTTCCTTCCATTTCAGCAATTAATTGACCTTTTGACCTCAAAGTTGCAATCTTAGCTTGAATTTTTTCTACCATAACGCTTCCAGCAATCTTGTCCTGTTCAATAACTGAATTACCAATCTCCACAGCAATGTCTATAAAAATTTCAGGTTGTTTTAGAGCCAAAGCTTTAAAAAGTTCTGGCCTTTTTTTTTCATCGTGTCTGCAACATTCACAAAGGGCTAAAATGATGTCGTCTGCTGCATCTTTCAATGCAATGGGTTCCTCTAATAGCTTGAAAAAATCCATTTCTTCTATTGCGTCGTCCCGATCTTCTGTTTCAAATGTTTCCGTTTCTAAGAAATATTTCTTGATTGTTTCGATAAGCTCGCTTTTACGTTCATTCATATTGCCTTTTTGAATGGACTCATACAACTCGATCACTTTTGCATTAGTTTTTAGTTGCAAAGCCAATCTGAGAACATTCCCATTTTGTTCACAGCCTTGTGGATTTTGACAAAACCCACTGAAAATTATTGGGAGGTGTTCCGATGGAAAATTTTCAAGTAAAAAGAGAAGCTTCCTGAGTTTTTCTGTGCCCGAAGCTTGTTCATCTTCAAAAATTGAAAAAAATGAAGAAAATATCATTTCTTGAATCTCCTTCATTTGTCCGTCATTTTTTCCCATGACATCTCTGATCCAGCCCTCTGGAATCGTTTGCAACGCTTCATCCAATTTTATTCTTACTGAGCTATCAATTGAAGGATCTGCTTGAAATACAAGCCATCGAAGAAGTCTTTCCTCAATGGGCGTTGAATCATCTTCTACAGCCTTAATTTCACGTTGAATATGGTCTGGAATGGAAGCTTGAAATATCTCCTTAAACTTCGGAAAGGTTTGGAACAATTGGGTGACTCTTTCTTGTGATAAGGTTTTTTCTCCAGAATCTACTTCTGCACTGGAAAGAATATCGAATATATCTCTAAGTCGACTAGTAGAACGACTTTCGCTACTAGAAGAAGTACAAGGCGTGATGGGCAAATCTGGTTTTCCGGTCTCTTTAACACAGCTTAACATATATCCTCCAAAATTAACTCTCCGATTTAAAAAAAACTAAACTTTAAATAAGGTAATGATTTTTTTCAATAGAAAAAGAAGAAGAGGCAGGGCTAACGCATTAAAATTCTTGTAACTATCCAGGTCCCCCCGTTTGCTACGCAAACGAAGCGATCTGAAAGTTACACCGTAACGTAAGAAATAGAAAAACAAAAAAAGGACCGAAGGTCTGAAAGTGGATAGCCCCAGAGGACATGATCTCATAAAGATCTTTTTAATGTGAGTTTTCAACAAAAACAACCCTTAAAATATGCTCTCAGTGAGGTTTCGTGAGTTTCTAACTT
>SDBV01003423.1_pt1 | contig 23409 bp, 20 predicted proteins | sample 2277081 | NCBI WGS metagenome assembly SDBV01 (sample SAMN10402039, study PRJNA504765) | marine sediment metagenome | isolation source: marine sediment core GS10_PC15, 223 cmbsf | place: Arctic Ocean: Southern Knipovich Ridge | collected 2010 | reverse complement strand
CAGGAAGACCCCGAAAAACGAGGTCTTCCTATTTTTGCTGGGGGAGAAGGACTCGAACCCTCACAACAAGCGCCAGAGGCTTGCGTCCTACCATTAGACGATCCCCCAATGGTCATTCCTGGCTTGGTCTATTCTACCAATTTGAGCGGTGATTTCAATTTGAGTTACAATATACGCATGTCTGAACTTGAATGCGTGGGGTTTTTCAGCAATAAAATCGAGGCGGAACTATTTAAGGCTACTCTTGAAGGCGATGGAATTGTGGCCACGATTTTAGTTGATGACATCGGCGGCATGTATCCAGGTGTCGGGGGCGCTCGGGTTTTGGTTAAAAGAGAAGACTTGGAGAAAGCCAAGGTTATATTGAAAGAGATAGAGGAGTAGCTGCATACGAAAACAGATATCACCGTTAAGCGATACCTGTTTTCATTTTACTCTTGCTTCTGTCAGGCAGCCCGATGCAGTTGCTCAGGCTCTTCTGTTCTTCGTGCTGTGCCGGCGTCAATCTTGGTAAATAAATATATGCCGTAGAGCGCCGATAGACCGACTAAGCCAAATATTATTCGTCCCAGAGTTTCGCTAAATATTTCCGTTATCACGTTCACATCAAACAAGCCGACCAGGCCCAAGTTCAGTCCGCCGACTATCATCAAGGTGAACGCTACTCGATCTAACCAATTTAGGTGTCCCATCTCACCTCACCTCTTTTCCCTAACTCTATTTTATCCACTATTCGGGTGCCTATTCACTTGGAATAAAGTTTTTTCAGCAGTTGGCAAGAGGGAAGGGAAGTTCGGTGGTTTAGGGCAAAAAAAAGAGCCGACAACTTCACTGGAGTTTCTGATCCTCTTCACTAGCGATCAGTTCCGTCGCGGTCTTCGGAGGAAACTAGTCACTCCGTCAATCTCGCCTACTTCACTGCGCTACTTTCCGATTCGAGATTCAGGTCCCCTTCAGCAACAGCCATCGGCTCTAATTATATTATGCTCACATTTCGGCCTTTTTAAACACAAAATGCAGGGTTTTTGAGCACTCGTTTCCCGGGGGTGATCTGGTCACGTGTAAAAACTATTGTGTACCACGTACGACTCATATAGTATATTTCAGGAACTAGCGAATGAATGCTTGTTTAAATAGTGGCGTATTCAAATCAAGGAGGAAGTGTATGAAAAGATTCTTAAGTCGTTTCATGTTGGTGTTGGCGGTGGCTGTTCCGACACTGGCGATGCCGGTCGCGGTTGCGGCGCCCTGGATAACTTCAGGGTCGATAGCGAACGGGGCCGTCACAAGGGATAAGATCGCGTTTGGCGCGGTTGACGGGGCCAGAATTGCCAATGGCACCATAACTCTGGATAAATTGGCCGCGATTAATGTTGTGCGAGCGAACATCGCAAGAGGTGCTATCGGGTCTGACCAGCTGGGGGTAGGGGCCGTTCGAAGGCGCCATATTGCTAATCGGTCGGTGAACAAGGACAAGATCGCGCCCAAATCAATCAACTCGAGAAGGATAGTCGATAGGGGCGTACGCAGAGTTGATTTAGCGAAAAACTCCGTTGATACGAACAAGATCATCAACGGTTCAGTTCGTAGTTCCGATGTTAGAGACGGTAACTTGAGAGGACGCGATATAAGAAAGAATTCCATCGGTGGAGACCGGATAAGAAATGGCACCTTGACCGGCTCCGATATTGCCAACGGCAGCCTGACTCAGGCAGATATGCCGATGGCTGTAGTCGGCCGGCAGACGGGCCTGAGAATAGAGAGTGGCGAGACCACGATAACTACAGCTGGGCTTGGTATTCAAAATCGCACGCTCGGGTTTAATAAGAATTTTGCCAGTCCGCCGTTGGTGTTGGTGAGCTTTAAAAATGTTAGCGATTTAGTTGGCGTCAGCAATTTGCAGGGATCGGCGACTGCGACAGATATAAGCGTTAAATTCAAAGTATCTTCATCTAGTGCTGGTACAGTTGCCACAATCTCTTGGTTGGCGATCGGGAAGTAAACTGTACGTGTTTAGGCGAGCTTGGGTTCGCTCCTCTGAGGGCGAGCCGAGTTCGCCGTTTTCATAGGTGAAGCGGGACGCCGATAATTGACCGCTATTAATTAGCTAAGTTCGCCTGCTTAGCTAGTTGAAATAGCCCTGTCCGCGTAGCCCCCTGGGCTGCTTGACTCTATATACTGGCTTAGGTACAATTTTTCTTCAATCATGTGCTCCCGGAAGAGACAAAGGGCTGGTGCTTTATATCCGGATATTATTATGAAAAGTGATGCTATTAAAAAAGGTCCGGCTAAAGCACCCCATCGTTCTCTTCTTAAGGCGTTGGGTTTAACTGATGAAGAAATCTCCCAACCAATGGTTGCGATAGTAAACTCCGCCAATGAGATAATCCCCGGCCACCAGCACCTTGGTCGGATATCGGCGGGAGTCAAAGCAGGGGTTAGGATGGCCGGCGGCACTCCGATGGAGTTTTCAACGATTGGCGTGTGCGATGGTCTGGCCATGAATCATGCGGGCATGAGATATTCGCTACCGAGTCGTGAGATTATCGCGGACAGTGTTGAAATAATGCTCCAAGCCCATCAGTTTGACGGGGCGGTTTTCATACCGAACTGTGACAAAGTTGTTCCGGGGATGCTGATGGCGGCTTGTCGCGTTGATATCCCGTCTGTTTTTGTCAGCGGCGGCCCGATGCTGGCCGGCAAATATAACGGGAAGGACGTCGACCTGATTACAGTGTTCGAATCGATCGGCAAGGCCAAGGCCGGCGAGATGTCGGAGGAAGAGGTTGAGGCTCTGGCAGATGTCGCTTGTCCGGGTTGCGGATCGTGTTCAGGTCTTTTCACGGCCAACTCAATGAACTGTCTCACTGAAGCTATCGGATTGGCCCTGCCGGGCAACGGCACGATACCGGCGGTCAACGCCGCCCGGATAAGGTTGGCTAAAGTGGCCGGGAAACTGGCCGTTGAATTGATATCCAAGAATAAAAAACCATCCGATCTGGTGAAGGATAGTTCGCTCAAGAATGCACTAGCTGTTGATATGGCTATCGGCGGTTCTTCAAACACAATACTTCATCTGCCCGCGATCGTGAACGAGCTGGGTTTGAATTTCAACCTCGAGCTGGTCGATAAGATCTCGGCGTCCACGCCCAATCTCTGCCGGATAAGCCCGGCGGGCACGGACCACCTGGCGGATTTGGATGAGGCCGGTGGTATTCCGGCGGTCATGAACGAGCTGGCCAAGAAAGGGCTGATAGACACAGAGGCCCAGACTGTGATCGGCCCTGTAAGTGAATTCATAAAAGACGCCCGGAACAGGAACCCTAATGTAATCAGGCCAATTGAGAGGCCCTATCAAGACACCGGCGGCTTGGCAGTACTCAAAGGCAACCTGGCACCCGATGGGGCGATAGTCAAACAGGCGGCTGTCCGCGAAGAGATGCTAAAACATACAGGTCCGGCTCGGGTTTTTGACAGCGAGGAAGATGCGGCTGAGGCAATAATGTCCGGCGGCGTGGAGCCCGGACAAGTTATAATTGTCCGCTATGAAGGGCCTAAAGGCGGCCCCGGTATGAGAGAGATGCTAACTCTCACTTCAACCTTAGCGGGGATGGGTCTCGGCGGGGAAGTAGCGCTGATAACAGATGGACGGTTTTCCGGCGGCACCAGAGGAGCGGCCATCGGCCACGTCTCTCCGGAGGCGATGGACGGCGGCCCGATTGCCTATATTCAAGACGGAGATATAATTGAGATTGATATTCTTTCCCGAAAAATAAACTCTCGGGTAAGTGATGAGGAAATGAACGTTAGGCGCCAAAGTTGGAAACCGCCGGCGCCAAAGGCGAGAAAAGGGTATCTGGCGCGCTACGCCCAGGGAGTATCGTCGGCGGACAAAGGCGCGATATTAGGGAGTCAAAAGTGAAGATTAGCGGGGCTGAAGCGTTACTTAGAGGCCTGGAAAACGAAGGCGTCGATATTGTCTTTGGGATACCGGGCGGGGTTCTGTTGCCCATCTACGAAGCGCTTTACGGCCATAAAAAAATTAGACATATTCTGATGCGTCACGAGCAGAGCGCGGCACATGCGGCCGACGGATACGCTCGGGCCACGGGCAAAGTTGGTGTGTGCATAGCCACATCGGGTCCGGGCGCCACCAATCTGGTAACCGGCATTGCCAACGCCTATATGGACTCAGTGCCGATTGTGGCCATTACCGGACAAGTTTCAACTCCGGTTTTGGGAACCGACGCGTTTCAGGAAGCCGATATCACCGGCATCACTCTGCCGATAGTAAAACACAGTTATTTAATAAAAGACGCCAGGGATTTGCCGCGTGTGGTTAGGGAAGCTTTCCACATCGCGTCAACTGGTCGGCCGGGCCCGGTTCTTATCGACATCCCGAAAGACACAGCTCTGGCTGAAATTGATGACAAAACACCGGAACCGTTAAATCTGCCGGGTTACAAGCCGACGATAAAAGCGCATGCGGGGCAGATCAAAAACGCGACAAAGCTGATCGCCGCCTCAAAACAACCGATTCTTTACTGCGGGGGCGGCGTGATAATAGCCGACGCCGGCGAGGCCCTAGTGGCTCTGGCTGAGACAGCGAATATCCCGGTGACAACAACCTTGATGGGCCTCGGGCTTATTCCCGGAGACCATCCCCTAAACTTAGGGATGCTGGGTATGCACGGCACTTGGTACGCGAACCAGGCAATAAGCGCGTCAGATTTGATAATAGCTATTGGTGTGCGCTTCGATGACCGGGTCACAGGGAAACTGGCCGAGTTCGCGCCTAACGCCAAGATTATTCACGCTGATATTGATCCGGCTGAGATAGGCAAGAACATCGAGGCTCGGGTCCCGATAGTCGGGAGCGCCCAGATAGTCATCAAAGCGTTGATGGACGAAGTTAAGAAATTAAAGGCCCCGTTAAAACACGAGGCTTGGCTGTCGCAGATAGACAAATGGCGCAAGGACCACCCCTTAACCTATAGCAAGGCCGATAAGATTCTGCGGCCCCAATTTGTTGTAGAGCAGATATCCAAGATAACGGCGGCCGATGATACGATTATCACTACAGGTGTCGGCCAGAATCAGATGTGGGCGGCCCAATTCATGAAATTAAAAAGGTCTCGCACGTTCATCTCCTCGGGCGGGCTTGGCACGATGGGTTTCGGTCTGCCGTCCGCGATCGGGGCTCAATTCGGAAAGCCGAAATCAAAAGTTGTAACAATTGACGGGGACGGATCATTCCAGATGGTCAGTCAAGATCTGGCTACCGCGGTAATGAATAAACTACCGCTGAATATCGCCATACTAAATAACGGTTTTTTGGGGATGGTGCGCCAGTGGCAAGAGCTTTTTCACGGCCATAAGTATTCGGCCAGTTGTATGATGCAAGATTATTCGTGTCCACCGGCTTGCAGCAGCCCGGATGACGAATGTCCGCGCTACCGGCCAGACTTTGTCAAACTGGCTGAGGCCTATGGCGCCAAGGGTTTGCGTGTCACGTCTCCCAAAGATGTGGCTCCGGCCATCAAAGAGGCCCTGGCAAGTCCGGCCGTGGTCTTGATCGATTTCATAATTAACCGGGAAGAGAAAGTTTTCCCGATGGTGGCCCCCGGGGCGCCGATAACAAATATGTTGGAAGACGAGTCGGAGTAGGTAGAGATGAAACATACACTCTCTGTTCTAGTGGAAAATAAGTCCGGCGTGCTGGCTCGTGTGGCGGGTCTTTTCAGCAGGCGCGGTTTTAACATAGACAGCCTGGCCGTAGGCCCGACAGAGGACCCGACGTTGTCACGGATGACAATCGTCGTCGATGCCGAGGAACATTCGCTTGAGCAGGTGACCAAACAGCTACATAAGTTGATCAACGTGATTAAGATAAGCGATCTGGACCCGCATCATTCCGTCGGCCGCGAGTTGCTCCTGATCAAGGTCAAAGGGACGGCTAAGAATCGGGCTGAGATTATTGAAATTGCTGATATTTTTCGGGCCAAGATCGTGGACGTGAGCCGCAGTAGTCTGACTCTGGAAGTGACGGGGACAGCTGACAAGTTGGGGGCTATGCAGGACCTGCTCACGCCCTATGGAATTACCGAGCTGGCAAGGACAGGAAGGATAGCCCTTGGCCGGGGAGCGAAAGAATAAGGAATATTTTTTGGCGAAGAGATGATGTCATTCCTGCGAAAGCGGCAATTCAAGACTTAAGATTTCCTATCGAGTGCGGAATGACAAAACGGAAATGTTATCCCCGCGAAAGCGGGAGCAGTGAGGATTTAAGGAGATAAAATGGCGAAGATCTATTATGAAAAAGATGTTGATAAAGGGGCGCTGGCCGGCAAAAAGATAGCGGTCATTGGTTTTGGAAGCCAAGGTCACGCTCACGCGCTTAACTCAAAAGAAAGCGGGCACAATGTTGTCGTCGGTCTGCGCCAAGGCGATTCATGGCTCCGGGCTCAAAAGGCGGGAGTTGACGTCGCCACGACCGCGGAGGCGGCAAAGGCCGCCGATGTCATTGTCATGCTCGTTCCCGACGAGTCACAAAAGCAGGTCTATGAAGAGTCGGTCGAGGGAAATCTCGAGGCGGGAAATGCCTTGATCTTTGCCCACGGTTTCAATATTCACTTCAATCAAATACGCCCGAAGGCCGATGTCGATGTTCTTATGGTGGCCCCCAAAGGCCCGGGACATCTGGTCAGACGCGTCTATACCGAAGGGGGAGGCGTGCCGGCGCTCATCGCCGTCCATCAGGACGCGACCGGTAATGCGTTAGCGCTGGGCTTGGCCTACGCTGACGGTATCGGGTCCGCACGGGCCGGAGTGCTTAAGACGACTTTCGCCGAAGAAACCGAGACAGACCTTTTTGGAGAGCAAGTCGTTCTCTGCGGAGGCCTTTCCGAGCTGATAAGGTCAGGTTTTGACACTTTAGTAAACGCCGGTTACCAGCCGGAAATCGCTTATTTCGAGTGTCTTCATGAAGTAAAATTGATTGTCGATCTTATACATGAGAAGGGGATCACCGGGATGCGTGATTCCATCAGCGGTACCGCCGAGTATGGTGACTTGACTCGTGGTCCACGAATAATAAACCGGTCTACAAGGAAAGAAATGCGCAAGATATTAAAGGAGATTCAGGACGGTGAATTTGCCAAAGAATGGATCGTTGAGAACCAAGCCGGGCGGCCCGTTTACAACGCTGTCACTAAAAGTCAGTCAAACCATTTGATTGAGAAGGTCGGAAAGAATCTTCGTTCGATGATGAGTTGGATCAACAAGAAAGAAGATGCGAATGCGTAAACGGTACCTGATGACACCGGGCCCCACGCCAGTACCGGCGGAGGTCCTCCTGGCTCAAGCCCGACCGATGATTCACCACCGGACCACGGAATTCTCGAATATCCTGGCGGGCGCGATTAAAAACCTGAAATATATCTTTAGAACTGAAAACGACGTCTTGCTTTTCGCGGCTTCAGGTACGGGCGCGATGGAATCGGCGGTCGTCAATCTTTTTTCGCCGGGCGACAAGGTAATTGTTTGCTCAAACGGTAAATTTGGTCAGCGGTTCTGTCAGTTGGCGCAGGCATATAGTTTGGAATGCAAACACCTTGAGTATGAATGGGACGATATTATTGAGCCTCTTGATATCGCCCGCGAACTTGAGGCGGACAAGAACATCAAAGGGGTCTTAGTTGTCCAGAGTGAAACCTCGACCGGGGTGCTTAATGATGTCCAAGCCATTGGCGAGATAGTCAAAGACCACCAAGCCGTTTTAGTTGTGGATTCAATCACCGGAATTGGGGCTGTTGAACTTCGTACAGACGATTGGCACCTGGATGTTGTTATGACCGGCTCTCAAAAAGGCCTAATGCTGCCGCCCGGTCTGGCTTGTCTGTCGGTCAGTGAAAAAGCTTGGGCCGCGGCTAAGAAATCAACATTGCCAAAATTCTATTTCAGCTGGGCCAAGGCGCGCAAATCTATGGAAAAGTCCACAACCCCCTTCACCCCGCCTGTGTCTTTGATAATCGGGCTCGGCGCGGCTTTAGACATGATGTGTGAAGAGGGCCTCAACAATGTTATTAAGCGCCACAGTCAATTGGCCCTTGCTACCAGAGCCGGTCTCGCGGCTATGGGGCTCAAGCTGTTCGCCCCGTCGCAAGGGCGTGGAAGCGCGGTTACTCCGGCCTGGGTGCCTGAGGGCGTAGACGGCAAGCAGTTGGTGAAGATGATGAGTGAGAAATATGGCATAACCATCGCCGGCGGCCAGGAACATTTGGCCGGTAAAATAATTCGCATCGGACATCTTGGCTATTTTGATAAATTCGATATTATAACTACCTTATCCGGGCTTGAGATGTGTCTGTCTGATATGGGATATGTGTTCGAAGGCGGCAGCGGTATCCGCGCCGCTGAGAATGTTTTCTTAAGGACAAGTGATAAAGAAGAGTGAGACAAAAAATACTAGTAAAAGAGAAAATATCGAATACCGGCATAGAGCTGTTGAAGAAAGATTACGACGTCGATGTGGGTGTGGACTGGGATCGGGATGAAATGGAAGCGAAGATAGGCGAATACGATGCTTTAATTGTCCGCAGTGCCACACAAGTCGACGCCGACCTGATAAAAAAAGCCTTGAAATTAAAGGTGGTCGGCAGGGCTGGTATTGGCGTTGACAATGTTGACGTAGAAGCCGCGACAAAGCGGGGAATTATCGTCGCTAACGCGCCTCAAAGTAATATAATTTCCGCCGCAGAACATACAATTGCACTGTTATTGGCTCAATCAAGAAACATTGCTCGCGCTGACGCGTCTCTTAAATCTCATAAGTGGGAGAGGAGCAAGTTTCAAGGTGTGGAGGTTTACAATAAAACACTGGGTATTATCGGGCTGGGCCGAATCGGTAACTTGGTCGCTACGCGGGCACAAGGTCTGGGCATGAAAGTCATGGGTTTTGATCCATATGTGTCTAAAGAAAAGTTCGCGCAATTGGGGATCGAGCGGGCCGATAAACTTGAGGCATTGTTGGCGGTGTCTGATTTTCTCACCGTCCATCTGCCAAAAACAGCCGAAACTATAGGTATGTTTGGCGAGAAAGAGTTTGCCGCGATGAAAGACGGTATCAGATTGATTAACACCGCCCGCGGCGGGATATACGAGGAAGCAGCTCTGGTAAAAGCACTTAACAGTGGAAAAGTTGCCAGCATGGGCGTGGATGTTTATCCCAAAGAACCTTGTACTGACAGTCCGTTGTTTGACCTGGACAATGTTATCGCTACCCCTCACTTAGGCGCTTCCACGGCCGAAGCTCAAGACAAAGCCGGGATAACAATAGCTGAGCAAGTTGTGGCCGGCTTAAGCGGGAAATTTGTCGGCAACGCCGTCAACATAACGCCGGTACCAGCAGACGTAGCTGAGAAACTACAACCGTTTTTACCTCTCTGTCAGCAACTTGGCAGGGTTTTGGTGCAGATGGCAGAAGGTCCGTTGGAACAGATCGAAATTGAATACAATGGTCATATCGCCGATCTCGATACAGGGTTGCTGACATCAGCTGTGCTGGTCGGGGTTTTTCAATCGGTGGCCAGTGAATCAGTGAACTTTGTCAACGCCATGCTCGTGGCCGAAGAACGCGGTATATCGGTAAAGAAAACGACCCAGGCGACGTCTAAGGACTATGTGAATCTGGTGACTGTCCGGAGTTTTTCCAATAGTCATTCAGTGGCTGTCGCCGGCACGCTGATAGGAAAGAAAGACGAACCCCGCTTTGTCCAGATGCTTGATTTCGAGATTGACATGGCGCCCTCAAAATATATGGCCTTTTTCCGATACAAAGATGTTCCCGGCATGATCGGCAAGGTCGGAACGATATTGGGCAGTAAAAACATAAATATTGCCAGCATGCAGGTCGGGCGGAAGAAAATTCACGGAGACGCCGTCATGGGTCTTAATATTGATGGCGAAATTCCGGATGACGTTCTAACCAAGATCAAGGAAGATGCCGGCATAGGCTGGGCAAGAGCAATAGTTCTGTAGCTCCACATATTTTGCTTGACAGTAGATGAGCGCTTCTCTAATATTTTAGCTTAAATATAATAGCTAAAGGCTATGAAGGGGATCAGTAGGCTTTGCGGTTGCCTCAAGAGAGTCCGGGATGGTGGAAGCCGGGCGGCAAAGCGAGTTGAATCTCACCCCTGAGCTGGAGACCGAAAGGCAGACACCGATTAAGTTTTCCCGGTTTGCAACCGTTAACAAGCTATGGAGATGGGCGGCCTCGGCTGTCAATTAGGGTGGTACCGCGAGCAACCTCTCGTCCCTTTGGATGAGGGGCTTTTTTTATGGGCGATGAGAAGTTGGGGTCAGGTCTTTAATCTTGACTATTTTAGCGAGAGGGGACGTTGGTTTCCTATGTTTCCTAAAATGAATAACCGATTTAGGAAACATAGGAAACCAACGTCCCCAAGACCGAACAACGTCCCCAAGACCTAAGAGGGATCAGATGACTGACAGAGTATATATTTTCGACACAACATTGCGAGATGGGGAACAGTCTCCGGGAATAAGTCTCAACGTTCGCGAAAAACTGGAGATAGCCGACCAGTTGACACGGCTCGGTGTCGACATTATCGAGGCCGGGTTCCCCATAACTTCGCCCGGTGATTTTGAGGCCGTTCACGCCATCGCGAAGAAGATAAAAGGTCCGGTTATCGCCGGTCTCGCGCGCGCGGTCGACCCAGACATCGATCGAGCTTGGGATGCGGTAAAAGTCGCCGAGCGGCCGCGTATCCATACATTTATCATGACCTCCGACGTGCAGATAGAGCACCAGCTCAAGAAGAGCAAGGACGAAGTCGTGGAGATGGCGGTGGCCGCGGTCAGACGCGCCAAGGGTTACTGTGATGATATTGAGTTTTCGCCTATGGACGCGACCCGTTCCGACTTTGACTTTCTGGTCCGTATACTCGACGCTACTATTGAGGCCGGGGCGACTACCGTTAATATCCCTGATACGGTCGGCTATGCTCTGCCCGGTGAATTTGGAATGCTCATAGCCGAACTAAAGAAGGCGCTACCGTCTCTAAACGACGTCGTCATAAGTGTCCATTGCCATAATGATCTTGGTTTGTCGGTGGCTAATTCGGCTGCCGCAGTGGCAAACGGTGCCACCCAGGTCGAATGCGCCATTAATGGCCTGGGGGAACGTGCCGGCAATACAGCTCTCGAAGAGATAGCAATGGTTCTTGAGGTGCGTAAAAAAGAGCTGAATGTGACGACCGGCATCCATCACCAGGAAATAACCAGAACCAGTCGGTTGGTGAGTAATCTCACCGGCTATCCCGTTCAGTACAATAAAGCCATTGTAGGCCGGAATGCTTTTGCTCATTCGTCCGGGATTCATCAGGACGGAGTCATCAAACATCGGACCACTTACGAGATCATCGATCCGAAAATGATCGGTCTGGAAGAAAGCAAGCTTGTGCTCGGAAAGACCTCCGGGCGGCACGCGTTCAGGACCCATCTGACTTCGCTCGGATACGAGCTGGAAGACGCCGAGCTTGAGAGAGCTTTTGGAGAGTTCAAAACATTGGCTGACAAGAAAGCCCAAATTACGAACGAGGACATAGACGCGATTGTTGCCCAGGAAGTCCGCACGATAGAGCAGACCTTTGAACTGGAATCCTTGAGTGTAACCAGCACGACCGGCGAGTCTCCAACTTCGACAGTGAAGCTGAAGAGGGGCGACAAGACAATATCTCATACGTGTGAGGGCGATGGCCCGGTCGACGCGGCTTGTAAGGCTATCAGCGCGATCACGGAAACTCAGGCAAAATTGCTCTCATACACCGTCAGCGCAATAACCGGCGATCTCGACGCTCAAGGCGACGTGACTATCAACTTGGAGATCAAAGGGAGGAATGTACTTGGCCGGGGAGTTTCTACGGATATCATAGAGGCCAGCGCCAAGGCTTATTTGAACGCGATTAACAAGACACTTTAAATAGGGACAGCGACCATTTATACCAGCACAAACAGGGCCAAGAATCAGGAGCAAGACATGTCAATGACGATAACTGAGAAAATTATAGCCGTTCACGCGGGCAAAGAAAAAGTGGTCTCAGGCGAATTAGTGGGGGTAAAAGTTGATCTGGCGCTCGCTAACGATATCACCGCACCGGGCGCAATACTGGAATTCGCTAAAATTGGTGTTGAAAAAGTTTTTGACCTGGACAAGGTTGTTATCGTTCCAGACCATTTTACTCCGAACCGGGATATTAAATCAGCCGAGCAGGCCAAGATGGTTAGGGAATTCGCGCGCGCCCAAAATCTGACGAACTATTTCGAGATCGGGGAGATGGGTGTCGAGCACGTGCTTCTGCCGGAGTTGGGCTTGGTATTGCCAGGTGATCTGGTGATCGGGGCCGACTCTCACACCTGTACATATGGTGGAATGGGTGCTTTTTCCACTGGTATGGGCTCGACCGATTTGGCTGCGGCCATGGCCACAGGTGAAACTTGGTTGAAAGTACCGCCCAGTCTAAAGTTCAATATCGACGGGCAACTACGACCCTGGGTCTCTGGTAAAGACATCATCCTCTACATAATCGGTAAAATCGGGGTGGATGGCGCCCTTTATAAAGCCATGGAATTCACCGGTTCGACTATCAGCTCGCTCTCGATGGACAGCCGTTTTTCCATCTGCAATATGGCGATCGAGGCCGGGGGTAAGAATGGAATCATCGCCCCGGACGAATCTACTCGTTCCTATGTGAGTGAGCGGTCAGACAGGCCCGGCTTGATGTTTGGCAGCGATGCCGACGCTCATTATGAAAGGGTCTTCAATTTTTCCGCTGAGGATATTGAGTTGCAGGTGGCTTTCCCTCATCTTCCTTCAAACACAAAAGGAATCACAAGTGTTGGGGATGAAAGAATTGATCAGGTGGTCATAGGCTCCTGTACAAATGGCCGGATTGAGGATTTACGGATAGCCGCCAAGATTTTGGCCGGCAAGAAAGTCGCCAAAGGCATCCGGCTGATAGTGATCCCGGCGACCCAGGGCATATACAAACAAGCTATGAAAGAGGGTCTGTTTGATGTTTTTCTCGACGCCGGAGCGGCTATTTCAACGCCAACTTGCGGACCGTGTCTGGGAGGACATATGGGTGTTTTGGCATCGGGAGAGAGGGCACTCGCCACCACAAACAGGAATTTTGTCGGACGAATGGGACACAAGGATAGCGAGGTTTTTCTGGCCGGTCCGGCAGTTGCCGCCGCTACAGCTATTGCCGGCAGAATAGAGGCGCCTTCACAATAGTGAAGATATAAAGTCATTCTGGCCCCCGCTTGTGCGAGTGTAAAACTTCGGCAGAAATCCAAACGGGTGAAAGACGGCAGTACAACATGGCAAAAAGATATTCTGTTGTTTGCTCAAGAGTGCGGAATGACAATATAGATAATGTCATTCCCGCGAAGGCGGGAATCCAGGTGGGCTAAAAACGGCGGCATGATATGACAAAAAAATATTTTGTCTACTTGCTTTCAACCAAGAAAAACGGAACCCTTTATATTGGGGTTACTAATGATTTACTCAAACGGGTCTTTGAGCACAAAAGTAAAAGTGTTGCGGGCTTTACAAAGAAGTACAATATCACGAGGTTGGTATGGTTCGATGAGACAAGCGATGTAAAAGAGGCTATCGGAAAAGAGAAGCAAATGAAAAAGTGGAAGCGTGCTTGGAAAGTCAGGCTGATAGAGGAATCAAATCCATCTTGGAAAGATTTGTATGATGATCTTGGCTAGATTCCTGCCTTCGCAGGAATGACAAAGTGAAGGATGCGGAATGACAACAGTAAAGAGTTTTAAATGATAACTCAAGAAAGGCAACAAGATGAAAATTAACGGCGCTGCTTATAAGGTCGGTCGGGATATTGATACCGACATAATAATTCCGGCCCAGTATTTAACCACATTTGACCCCGAAGAGCTGGCTGAACATTGCATGGAGCCGATCGATCCCGGCTTCGCGGAAAAAGTCAGGGACGGCGGAATCATTGTGGCGGATGAAAACTTTGGTTGCGGTTCGTCCAGGGAACACGCTCCTATAGCGCTCAAGGGCGCCGGTATCGGCGCTGTCATCGCCAAATCGTTTGCCCGCATTTTCTATCGGAACGCGATCAACACGGGTCTTCCCATATTTGAGTCGGTGGAAGCTGTCGACGGAATTGAGGCGGGTCATGATGTCTCTGTTGATATAGGGGCGGGCACAGTTGAAAATCTGACAACCGGGAAGGCATATAGAGTCACGCCATTCCCTGAGCGACTGGCGGAGATTATCAAGTCCGGAGGATTAATAGAATACACCAGGCGGCGTATCGGTTCGAAATAGTTATCTGCACCAGGAAAGTGGTTTGTGCAACAAATGCAACAACGTCCCTAAAATGTTAACGACTGAAGAGGATAACGAATGCAGCAGAAACAAGAAAAACCGTATGAAATAACAGTTCTCCCGGGCGACGGGATCGGGCCCGAGGTCATCTTGGAAGCGCGCAAAGCGCTGGACTCAATATCAGTCAAGTTCAACCTGAGCTTTAATGTAGACGAGGCGTTGATGGGCGGGTGCGCGATTGACGCGGTCGGCAACCCTTTACCCGATGAGACTCTGGAAAAATGCCGGGCCGGCGATGCCGTGCTTCTCGGTGCTATCGGTGGACCTAAATGGGACACGACCGATCCGAACAAACCCCGCCCCGAGCAGGGTCTGCTTGGTTTGCGCAAAGGGCTTGAGCTGTTTGCCAACTTGCGTCCGGTAAAGATTTTCAGTTCGCTAATTGAATCCTCGACTCTTAAGCCACAGATCATTAAGGAAGTTGATTTGCTGGTCGTTCGTGAATTAACAGGCGGCCTGTACTTCGGGGCCAGTGGGCGTGAGGAAGATCGCGCTTTTGACACGATGGACTATCAAACATATGAGATCGAACGCTTGATGAAAGTCGCCTTTGACTTAAGTCTAAAGCGCCGTCGTCTTGTCTGTTCTGTTGATAAGGCCAATGTGCTCGAGTCATCGCGACTTTGGCGGCAGAGAACTATTGAGATGGCCAAAGATTATCCCGACGTTGAGTTAAGTCATATGCTGGTCGACAATTGCGCTATGCAGTTGATCCGGAACCCCAGTCAATTTGACATCGTGGCGACAGGCAATATGTTCGGCGACATACTGAGTGACGAGGCGTCGATGCTGACAGGCTCACTTGGAATGCTGGCTTCGGCTTCGCTGGGCGAGAAATATCCGGGTTTGTACGAACCGATCCACGGGAGCGCTCCCGACATCGCCGGGAAAAGCCAAGCCAATCCGATCGCCACTATTCTGTCAGTTGCTTTAATGTTCAGGTACTCTTTTGATTTAGAGGCCCCGGCTCTTGCAATTGAGAGCGCCGTTGATAACGTACTGGCGGCTGGTTGGCGCACCGCCGATATCATGAGTGAGGGAAAGAAACTGGTCGGGACCGGAAAAATGGGCGATCTTGTCTGTAAAGCGATAGAGGCGTAACGATGGACTGGAAAGTATTCGCGACCACTTTCGGCATTTTGTTCTTGGCTGAACTTGGCGATAAAACTCAGTTGGCTGTTTTTTCACTTTCGGCTCAGCACAAATCACCAGTCACAGTTTTTCTTGGCGCCTCATTGGCTCTTATCATAGTTACCTTGATCGGAGCCTTTCTGGGAGGTTTTGTCTCCGCTCATATTCCCACAAAATATGTTCAGTTGGGCGCCGGTGGTCTATTTATTATTATCGGCGTGAGCTTGGTATGGCAAAACATTCGATAGGTTTCTCTTAGGCCACGTCCTCATCAGAAAAACGCCAAGTAAAATGCTTTACAACTTTCAAACCTCGTTTGTGCAGCATTTCAATGAAGATCTTGACCAATTTCGGGTCAAACTGGGACCCGCTATACTTTTTGAGCTCCGCAATCGCCTCTGATCTCGACAGCGATTCTCGATAAGGTCTGCGGGACATCATTGTGTCGAAGGAGTCAGCTACGGTTAAAATCCGGGCTTCCAGTGGAATCTCCTCGCCTTTTAAGCCCTTCGGGTATCCGGCTCCGTCATAACGCTCATGATGGTAGAGGATCAGATCTCGGACATCTTTCAAAGACTCAGCATGTTTCAAGATGGTCGCGCCGATCTCGGGGTGTTTGCGCACAGCAGCGTATTCCTCGTCCGTTAAGAATCCCGGCTTGTTTAAGATACTTTCAGGTATACCGATTTTACCTAGATCATGGAGGCGTCCGGCTATCTCAAGCGAGCGCTTTCGTTGTTCGTCAAGGTTCAGTTCTTCAGCGATCATCACCGCGAATCTGGTTACGGCCTCAGAATGCCCATAGGTGTATGGGTCTTTCGCGTCTACGGTTCGGGCCAGCGCCCTGGTAAATTCCCTAAACTGTGTGTCATTCATTAGCGATAGGTTTTCGATCTGATTATAGTGATTAGCCTTCACGATTGCTTCCGCTGCTTGTGAAGCGAACGCTCTGATAATAGTAAGACTCTCCTCCGCAAACACAGCGTGCCGGCTCGTCCGGTTCATGTTCAAGACTCCGATAAGTTTATCCTCGGTTACCATAGGTACGCTTATCGCTGAGTGAATATTCTCCCTTTTAATATCGGGTTTGAAATCCGGGTCATGGAGCCCATTAATAATTAGCGGTTCTTGAGTTTTGGCCACAGTTCCAGCTATACCTTTCCCTATCCTTATTTTTGTGTTCAGTTTTATCAACGGGTGCAGGTTTTTAGCGGTCTTTATCGACAGGGTTTTGTTATCTTTATTTACCAACATCAAGGAGCCTCCCTCAGCTCCGGTCACAGAAATGGCTTCCTCGACTATTTCCTCAAGCAGAATGTCAAGGTTGGGAAAATGTTCTATATGCCGGAACATCTTATTGAGTGATTTTAGCTCTGCTATTCTACGGCCTCTTTCAACAAACGATTCCGCATTTTCCACGGCGATTGCTGCTTGCGGCCCAAAGAGTTCCAGAAGGCTAATATCCTCACGGTTGTAGTTATCGCCCGACTTTTTTTGGCCCAAGACCAGGGCCCCGATTGTCGCTCTCTTTGTTTTAATTGGCAGAACGGCTTCTATGCCATGATCCCGCAGCAGGATCTTCGTGGCGGAGTTGTCATCTAGCTCATCGGCTAGAATTATTCCTGTCGCGTTCTCAGCGAGCTTCTGCAATTTGTCCCATAGAGATTTCTTCCCGGCTTCGTAACCGATAGTTTTGACCGCGGACATGTTTGGTGAGCCCGACAAAACAAATGCCGCCTGCTCCAAGCGCATCTCTTTTAACAGAGTTCGTATAGTATTTCCCGTCAGGGCGTTTATGTCTCGACTATTTTGTTTAGCGATATTGATTAGCTCAGACAGCAGATCATTAAACTTGTATCGACCGCGAAAAAAGAGCTGATCCGTAATCTTTTGGATAAACGCTTTGAAAGGATTGAAAGTTAAAATAAGAACAAAAACAATAGCCACGTTGACAGCGGTCTGATCGACAGCCAACTGCAATTCTTGAAACACCAGGAACGTGAAGGCGACATAACCTGCTATGACCAGACCAAAAGAGATTGAGTAGGCGACGGATTTAAGAACGAGCAGCCGGATATCGAGCAAGCGATGTCGGATGATGGCAAAAGACGTAAACGCGAGCAAAAAGACCATGCCAAAGGGGCCATATTTAGCCAATTCCGTTGAGCCTGTTATCAAAGGGAGTATCAGGTTTGTTGTTGCGCCGAATAAGATACTCAATGAGAACCCAAAGAATAAATACTGTATTTGTTGTCTTTGTTGGCCTCTAACTTTCTTGTATCGCGATATTAATCTCAAAGTCGCCCCGGTTAAGGTCAGTAAAAAATATATCAGAAAAATGAAAAAGTAGTTCCCATTGATAGTATTAGCGCCCCAGCTCTTCAATTCAACTGTCCTAACGATTGCGGGAGTAAAAGAAAGAATGAACATAATAACGGCGCTTATGCTTATCGGTATCGCTATCCGGGGGTTGAGTCGTCCTTTTTCAGTGTACGCGTGGGAGAATAACCAAAGCATACCCAAGAAAAGGCTGGTAAAAGCGAAGGACCCGCGTACCCAAAAAAGTGCTTGAGAGAATTGGCGCGTGTTATCAGCCAAATCGTTGCTGATCGTCCACCCGACAATACTTAAAACCAGCAGCCCAAAAACAATATTTGCCGGCTTTTTTTTATTGTTCAAAAAGACGGCAGAGCCTAGAACTAATACAAAAACGATAACTATTAACGTGACTATTTGTTCCATCGTAAATAGTTTTTATCCAAAAACGTTGTTTCTTGTGCTTTTCTGCCTAAAATTATTTAGTAACTTTTGCTTTGCCCTCAGTTAATCTGGCTATTTTGATCATTAAGGGGAGCATTGAGCGTGGATCGTGCTGCAATATCTTAAAGGTGGGCACAATATCATCGCAGTACATAAAAACTATTTTGTCTTTATTCACTAAGACCTCTTTGAACGCAGCGTACTTTGCGATACGGAAAAGAGGAGATTTCTGAGAGGTCCAGCAGAAAGCTTTTTGACATTCGGCGGCGATCGCGTGTGAAAATCCTTGATGAATTAAGGCCATCATCGGTTCAACGCCTTTACGGTGCTTTGGCATCAAACCCAAGTCGTCAATGTAGAGCACTTTGGTTTTGGTAGTCAAACCAAAACTTGTCTCAAACTCGTTGAACACATGGCCAATAAAGTCTTGCCAGTCTGATTTATCGACCCAGTTTGGCGTTTTAAGAACGCGGGCCTTACAGGCCTCTAGTTCGCCTACAACGCCCCAAATGAAACCACGGACTTGATTGTCAACAAGATATAAGCTGCAAAACGGGTCAAACTTATCACTTTTACGCAGCTGGCTCGTGATTAACTCAACAAAGTACTTTTTGGAATAGCAAGGCTTGTAGAAACCGCCGCAAGGACAGGTCAGATCTTTTGATTCAAACCTCCAGAGATATTCCTCAAGAGAAATCAGGTGGTTTCGGTCCCTGTCACAATAGGCGCCCTCGGCCCAAATATCAGCGGACCCGAAAATTTGTTGATATGACACTGCGAGCTGGTCGATAAAGTGAGGTTTTGTTTTCAGGTCTTCCAGAGTGATGTTTACTATTTTCTCATTTTGCGGTTGAGTAGTGGGGTATTGAAGTTCAAATTGCGATGAGAAGTCCCTCAAAGATTGAGTGACGGCATCAGCTGATTTGTTTGAGTTGATGTTGCTCACATAAATTTTGTGATCGGGGTTTCCTTGATTCTTCTCAACGCTAAGTTCGTTGTCGATCAGCGCTTGAGAAAAGCTATTGCGCGGATCGCTCTTTTTGTCGACAAACATGATCGAACCGTTGGATTTGAGTACCCGCTTAACTTCGTTGAGTAGAAAAATTCGGTTTACCCGGCCCGTAAAAGTGTTGACCAGGATCCGGTCAAAAGAGCTCGATCTAAATGGCAAAGGGGCTGTAGGTGATAAATAATTACTGCTTGCCGGGTCATTTTTTCTCAGTTTTTTGAGAGATCGCACTCTTAAAGGTTTGATGAAATGGACCGACCGCAGGCTAACCGGAGTCCCTTGTTTCTTGAAATAGTCACGTAAAAAAGCCTCATCAAAACCAATGTTCAGGATGTTGGCGTTGGGCTTGATCCGCAAGGTTTTGATGCTTTGAATAAGGCGATTTCTCCGCGGTATCAATCGATAGGCTGTGTTTTTACATCTGGCGTAAAGGCCCCAAAGAGGTGTATCGGGAGCTATTTCTGGCACAAAAAGTCACCCACTTGTTGCCGTCACAATCTGTTCATCGCCCCACTATAAGGCGAGGACTAACAATTATATACTATTATAAAGTACTGTCAATACATACGGTAGGCAATAGAACTAGCAAGCATTAGGTTCGGTCGCTCACGATAACCGCAAATGTTTGTTAATATCTATCAGGCTGTTTATTCGATAACTGCTCTGTTTAACCGGGATCTGATTTCCATTATTAACCCTGTGGACAGCAGAACAAAAGTGACTATCCACCAGAGAGAGATTGGAAAGCCGGCAATTGGTGTACTAGGGGTGAGAGCCTGTGATTTTCCTGAGATTCGCTTTGCTTTTCCGGGGCCACCTGTTGCTTTTCCGTTCGCCGCGGCCGACGCGATTATCTCATACTCTCCAATAATCCGTGTTTTTGCCGTCGCAAGTTTGTCGGCTGGAATTTCATTTGCTTTGACGGAAACGGTATTGGTCCAAACTCCGTGTTTCGCAGCGTTTGTGACAACTTCGTAGCTCCGGGATTCTCCCGCGTCTAATTTACTAGTGGTCCAGGTGTAAACTCCGCTCGAAAGTCTGTTGACTGTGGTTGTTGAGCTTTGGTATGTGATTCCAGAAGGCATCCAGTCTTTAAAGGTCAGGCCGGTAAGGGCCTTTGTTCCCTGATTCTTGACTGTGATCGTGTAGGTCACTTTATTTCCCACGCGTACAGAATCGACATTATCCGTCTTACTTACAGCCAGGTCGTAAGCGGTCGCCGCCGCGGTAGTGCCTTTGTCAACAACATCTGTGTAAGCCGAGTCGGAAACCCCGCCTTTTATCTCTTTGGCTGTGACTGTCGCCCTGTTCTCAAATGATTTCCCGACCTCGCCCGGTTTGGCGACTAGCCAGACTGTCTTGGTCGTGCCTGCCGGCAGCGAGCCCAGATTCCAACTACTTCTGCCGCTCGAACTTGAGATAAATCTGAAGCTGTCCGGAAGCGAGTCAGTCAATTTAACATTCGTTAACTTGTTTTTGCCGTTATTGTAGACGCGGATATAATATTGAGCCGTTCCGTCCTTGGCCACAGGGTCGACCGCATCCCACTTGTCTATATGGACAGAATAGGTCTTATTGTTTGAAGGTGGAGCTGATTCGTAGTCGTCGCTTTCATGCTCCGGGGCAGGGGTAGAAGAGGTTTCCAACGGAATGTCATCTTCTTCATCATCACCCTTATCGCCGTTTTTATCGTCACCAGGGTCGTCTTTGCCGCCCTCATCATCGTCGCCATCGTCGCTATTGCCATCGTCGCCACCAGCGTCGCCTTCGCCATCATTGCCCTCATCATTGCCATGACCATCATTTCGGTCTTTATCATCGCCACCGTGACCACTGTCGCCACCATCGTCGCTACCAGAGTCGCCTTTGTCGTCATCGCCGCCATCATCGCCACTTTCGGCATCATCTTTCTTGTCTTTCTTGTGTTTATCGCCCTTTTTATCCTTCTTCTCATCGTCCTTTTTCTCGTCATCTTTATCATCATCGTGCTTGCCACCGCTTTTTTTATCTTTCTTGTCGTCTTTCTTCTTGCCGTTTTCCTCACTACTTTTTTTATCTTGCTTCTTGTCTTTCTTGCCGTGCTTATTCTCCTTATGCCTCTTGCTGTCGTCCTTCTTGTCTTTTTTAGCTTTATGGTCAGCTTTTGAAATATTGGACGCGGCTGACATAGCCGGCGCGAGAACCCACATCATTAAAACCAATGTTAAACAGACGGAGATAGGCTTTCGGATACGCCATAAAGCCCATCTCAACCCCTGTCCAATTATCCAGCTATTATTTTTCATTTCGACTCCTCGAAAATCCATAAAAGTTTGCGTTCAGCCACTTGCCCAAGATCAAACTCACTACCGAGTTTCCCTGTTAATGCAGTTGCCTCTGTCGGCTTGCGGAAATAGCCTTCAACAGTTCCGCCGGTCTTGAGTTCTTCGATATCCATTTGATTGCCGGCGAGTCTGAAGTCTTTTGTTCTAACAGCAGCTCTATTGCCATCTGCCTAACGCGATCAAGAACGCTGAGGACAACAATTTTGAGCTCAGGATCAATGTTAAGAAGCACCTGACTTATCTCCACGAATTTGTCAGTGAGATCATAATCAATGATCACCACGTCGGGAGCCATATTCTTGGTTGTGTCTACAACATCCAGCGCCAAGCTTGATGTTCCAACGACCAGTATCCAGTCCTCGTTTTCCATCAGTCGGAGCAGGCTCTGGCTCAATCCTGTATATGAACTGGCTAACAAGACGCTCACTTTATCCACAAAGGCGTCCAATCGATTTGTAGTTGAATCGGGTATTTACCATAGACTAGATGTTGGCATAGGCGACTACCCTTTAAAAGCAGTCACAGGAAGGAAATTCAGCAGCTAGAGGTGTACATGTCTCATCTTACTAAAGATGTAAAAGCATAATGAAAAAGTATGATAGGGGCCTGTCCGCTAAGTTGGAAAATAGGTTGTTAAGCTGTGGCTTGCTTAGGTTAGGTTCAAAGCGATGGCGGGCCTGGTTTTAGGCCAGTTGTATCCAGCCTCTTTTGTATGCATGCAGGATAGCTGCCGTTCTGTTGTTTATATGAAGTTTTTTGAAAATTCTGCTCGCGTGTGTCTTAACCGTGACTTCGCTTATGAAAAGTTCCTTGGCAATCTCCCGGTTACGTAGTCCGTTGGCCATCAGTTGTAGAACCTCGAGTTCTCTGATAGTGAGGTCGGGCAGGTTACGCGGTTTTGATCTTCTTTCTACCAAGGTTTCTCTTGCCATGTTGTCCGGTAATACCATTTGACCTTTTGTGACCATTTTTATTGCCTGGACAAGATCTTCTGTCATGACGTTTGTGAGAACACAACCGCTGGCGCCCCGCTTGAAGGCATCGGCTACAACTTTTTCTTTGCCCGGTGGCGCGAGCAGCAATATCTTAGCTCCCGGATTCTTCTTGATCAGTTTTGAACAGACCTCCGGCTCTTCAAAATCGACATTTATCCCGAGAACAATGATCTGTGGATGGATTTTGTAGACTTTTTTAACAGCTTCCTTGATGCTCGAAGTCGAGGCGACTACATTAAAGTCCTGTTGTTGCCTGAATATTGATTCAAGTCCTTCTCTTAGAAGGTCATGTTCTTCGATGACCAGAACGCTCGTCCGGTCTTCTTGCATAGTCGTCAAAGCTATCCCCTTAGCTTAAACTATCTTGTAGACTTGCTCTTGCTTTCCTTAACTAGAGTCAACCGTTTTATCGACAAAACCCCATGTATGCTAAAGATATATTTCTACGTGTACTCTATTGTACCCAGATTTGGCTAGTTTGATGAGCACAGCTGAGCCTAAAGTCGCTCAAGCGGGGTCAGAATGTATCGCATCTATTCTTGTTAGGCGCTGGGTTTCAAGGTAGATTAGTATCGAAAAGGGCGATTAGCTCAGTTGGTTTAGAGTGCACGGTTCACATCCGTGAGGTCGCTGGTTCGAATCCAGTATCGCCCACAATTCATAATCCCACTACCTGCAGATATATGATTCGAGTCCTTAGTTGCTTGAAAATCAAACGGCCGTTTGTAGTGCCCCCAACGGAAC
>SDBV01003422.1_pt1 | contig 23415 bp, 23 predicted proteins | sample 2277081 | NCBI WGS metagenome assembly SDBV01 (sample SAMN10402039, study PRJNA504765) | marine sediment metagenome | isolation source: marine sediment core GS10_PC15, 223 cmbsf | place: Arctic Ocean: Southern Knipovich Ridge | collected 2010 | reverse complement strand
CCGTTTCCGTCCAACATCCCCTTCATCTTCAAATACTTGGCAGCAACCGCGATCATCTCGTCCCCATCCACCACTCTACCGTCCCTGCTTGCGGCCACCACGCGATCACCGTCGCCGTCAAAGGTAAAACCTATATCGTGACCTCCTGCAGTAACACGTTCTGCGAGCACCTCAGGATGTACCGCACCCACGCCGTCGTTGATGTTACGTCCATCTGCATCAACCGCAAAGGCCTCCACTTCAGCACCAAGGCTCTCGAATACCCTGGGTGCAACTTTGTATGTAGCGCCGTTAGCGCAATCAAGCAGGACACGCATCCCCGTCAGGTCGGGGTTAAAGGACTCTTTGAGTGCCCGTTGATAATCGTTTGCTGCACCTTCGAGCCTGCTGACACTGCCACAGGTCACCGAACGGGCGGGGCCACTGTCGAGAAGTAATTCGACCTCTGCCTCCTTCTGATCATCCAGCTTCCGACCTTTCGAATCGAAGAGTTTGATGCCATTGTCCCGGTAGGGATTGTGCGACGCAGATATAACAGCCGCGAGGCTGAGGTCGTACCTTTGTACAAGCAGCGCGGCAGCCGGCGTAGGTAGAATCCCAGCAAGCAACGCCTGGCCACCCACTGAGGTAACTCCTGCAACAAAAGCAGCTTCAAGCATTGGGCCTGACTCCCTTGTGTCTCGAACGACTAGAACTCGTGCTGGCCGTCCATTGTCCGAAGCGATCTGTGCCGACGCTCTTCCCAACGACAGAGCAAGCTCTGGGTTTAGGAAAGCACCTACCTCGCCCCTGACGCCGTCTGTCCCAAAAACACTCTTAGCTGTTTTCTTATTGGCCATCGGTCTCTCAAGCTGCATTTGCCGCCCATCGACATGGACGATTTAAACTACCTCTTCGAGAACTGAGGCCTTTTGCGCGCCTTCTTAAGGCCTGCCTTTCGACGTTCTTTAACTCGCGCGTCCCTAGTCAAATGACCGCGTTTCTTCAAGACAGCGCGAAGTTCGGGATCAGCGCTTACAAGAGCTCGTGCGATGCCGTGACCAACTGCTTGAGCCTGTCCTGCAATACCTCCACCATGCACACGCGCAACGATATCAACCTGCCCTTCGGCGCCCGAGGCCCGTAGAGGCTCAAAAACTTTGTGCTGTAAAAGATCCCTAGGGAAGTACTCCTTCACGCTGTGATTGTTGACGACCATCTCGCCCGATCCCGCTTTGAGGTTGACTCTAGCTATCGACCTCTTACGTTTTCCTGTCGCCTGATACTTCTTGCCAGGGTCAATCTTGACGGGTTTGGACTTCGGCTTCTGCTCTACATCGCCCTCCCCTTTTTCTCCCCTTACCTCTGGCGTCGCATCTTCGCTCCCGTCCTTAGTCTCATCGACTTCATCCGACTTTTTAGAAACCTCTGCCTCTGCTGCGTACCGTTCGGCGACATCCTCGTCCGTCTCCTCACGTTTTTTTTGGTCTTCTACAAGCAACGGCTCCAGGTGGGCACCGGGTGGCAACTCTTCTTTTTTCTTATCCTTCTTATCCTTCTTCTTGTCCTTTTTTTTACCCTTTTCCTCTTCCTTGGCTACAGCTTCTTCAACCTTTTCCTTCTTAGGTTCAGGCTCATCTTTCTGTTCGCTTTCGGCCTTCGCATCTTCTTTGCTTTTACTCTTCTTTTTGGAGGATTCATCTTTCTGCTCGCTTTCGGCAGTCACATCGGCTTCCTTTTCCTCCTCTTTCTTATCGTCATCAGGCTCGTCTTTCTGCTCAGCTCCTGTATCTTCTGCCGTTGACTCATCTGATTCCTTATCGGCCTTTACCTCTGCGGCCCCTTGCTCCACTTCTGATGACTGAGTGCCTTCCTCGCCCTCGGCATCACTTTTCGGCTGTACCTGTTCTTCGTCTTCCACCTTGCTGACCTCTTTATCGATGTCTTCCGCTTCTTTTTTCTTCTTACTGGCCATATCTAAGTCTCTATCTCCAACTTCTTGGGCTGCTGGGCTTGGTGCTGGTGATCCGGTCCTGCATAGATCTTAAGCTTTACTATCTGTGCTCGCGCAAGCCTGTTTTTGGGCATCATCCCTTTAACTGCCTTGCGTAACACATCTTCCGGTCGTTTCTCAAGCATGTACTCAAGGTTGTGAGTCTTCAAACCGCCCATATAGCCACTGTGACGCCGATAGAGCTTGTTTTCGAGTTTTTTCCCGGTAACTGAAATCTCTTTCGCGTTCACGACAACTATAAAGTCTCCACAATCAATATGCGGTGTGTACTCAGGCTTGTTCTTACCGCGTAGCGTGTTTGCAAGCACGACCGCAAGTCGTCCCAATGTCTTGCCTTTAGCATCCACCAGATACCAGTCTCGCTGGCGTGTAGATGGCTTTTCCACGAAGGTCTTCATCAAAAATCACAAAAAATGCCTCTCACGCCTATGCTGCAAGAGGCACTGCAAACCTTGGAATAGTACGGGATACAGCCTTGCGCGTCAAAAAGGTCAGTGTCATTCCGGTTTTTTTCTTCCTCTACATGTGAGTTAACGTTCTTGCCGCCTTGTAACAATCCGCCACAAGTTGACGTAGCCGATCGCGTTACTACTATCGTTATCTAAATAGACCAGCCGAATCGGTACTGCCCTTGGCAGCACCGAGCGGGGGAACCAATCGATAGGGTGTTTGAACCCATCGAGGGGCGAATCGGGTAAGGAAGCAGACCCGTAGCGCAACTCTTTCAGCGCGAGCCCGGCAGCTAACCCCGCAGGCCACGGAAAGAGAGGGTCGTTGAAACAGTCTGGGAAGCGCTCGTCGCCGCGCGTAAGAAAAGCGCTGGTGCCGGTCGTAGTAGTAACAACAACTCAAATACTGGTACTTGGGATCTTGGGTGGTATCACCTATGCATCCACGGGCTCTCTCCTCGCCCAAGGCGGTGGAGCGACCCCCAGCAAGCCGCGAGTGACATCGGCGCAGTGCTCGCTAGATCAAGGTCTGAGCTGTTTCGGCGAGAGCACGGTACGACCCGGCCAGCCTTTGTTGATCGTTGGTAAGAACTTGAGTAGTGAAGCCGAGGTCGTATTCCGCCCCGTTCGTTCGAAAACTTTAAGGCAGACTCGATCCAGAGGAAGAATCGCAAAATCAAGAGCCACGACGGTTGTCAGGGCGAGTAAGGCAGGCAAGTCACAGCTTGAGACAACGGTCCCGAAGCTGAACGAGGGCAAGTACGTTGTACGGGTTCGCAACGACAGCGGTTTAAAGTCAAACGCAAAACCGATAAAAGTACTGGCTTCGTCCAAGGTCAAGCCCGCCAACATGCCGAAGATCGTCGATGCCGTTACAAAGTACAAAAGATTCTCTTACGGCGGCAACCGTCAGCAAGCTTTCGTCTTTCAGATCGCTTCGCTGCATCCTACGGTGCCTGCAACAATCGAGCTCATTGATGTTACAAACGGCACAACCGTACAACGGTGGAGCGTGAACGTCACTTCTAACAGGCTTTCAAACGTAACCTGGGACGGGCGTCTTCCTGACGGGAACACAGCGCCGGAAGGCCGCTACCAGTTCCGAATACAGACCTTGGACGGCATCGGAAACACCGTAGCCTCGACCGGCATGCTCGCAGGTATACCGGCGAAGAGAAAGGCTGTGTTTAGCTTCCAAAAATACGTATTTCCCATTCAGGGTCCGTACTCCATGGGCCGAGGCCGCAGTGCTGGACATGACGGAGTCGACGTGATGGCAAACACAGGTACTCAGCTTGTCGCCGTGACCAGCGGAAAGATCGAATATGTGGGCAGCCACTCAAGCGCAGGGAACTACCTGATACTTAGCGGGATCGATAAAAAGCGATACTTATACCTGCACATGAACGGGCGTCCAACCGTCAAGAAAGGCCAAAGGGTTTACGCCGGCGAGGAAGTTGGCGCCGTCGGCTATTCCGGTAACGCATCCGCCTCTGCCCCTCATCTGCACTTTGAAGTAAGGCTGCCGTCCGGAAAGGGTAAGCAGTCTTACTACGGAAGGGCGCTCGACCCGAAAAAGTTCCTCGTCAAGATCGCGCGGCAACCCTAGTTAGGGATAGGCTCTAAACTTTCACTCCCACTCAATAGTGCTAGGAGGCTTCGAGCTTATATCCAATGCCACACGGTTCACATGTGGAATCTCGGCTATCAGGCGTGAGGAGATTTTCTCGAGCAACTCGTGAGGCAGCTTTGCCCAGTCGGCAGTCATCGCATCGTCTGAGGTGACCGCTCTGATGATGATCGGGTATGCGTAGCTACGCTCATCTCCCTGCACACCGACCGACTTGACCACCGGTAGAACGGCAAACGACTGCCAAAGCTCTCGGTAGAGATCCGCTTCACGGATCTCGTCCTGGATTATTGCGTCGGCCTCTTGCAGAATTGCCACTCGTTCTTTAGTTACCTCACCACTGATTATTCTTATTGCAAGTCCGGGGCCGGGAAATGGTTGTCGCCAGACCATACGATCGGGCAGGCCCATCTCCTCTGCAACGCTGCGCACCTCGTCTTTGAACAGCATCCTCAGAGGCTCGACTAGATCGAACTTAATATCCTCTGGTAGCCCTCCAACGTTGTGGTGAGATTTGATTTTGGCAGCGGCTCCAGCGGAGTCTGTTCCGGGCGCACCGGACTCGATTACATCCGAGTAAAGTGTTCCCTGGACAAGGAATCTTGCATCCTCGAGCTTTACTGCCTCTTCCTCAAAGATACGGATGAACTCTTCACCAATGATCTTCCTCTTTTCTTCTGGATCTGTGATGCCGGCAAGCTTTTCAAGAAACCTCGTGCGCGCATCGACATGGATAAGCGGAACGCTGAAGTTGTCCTTGAAGGTTGCAACCACCTGCTGTGCTTCGTTTTTTCGAAGCAGACCGTGATCGACCAAGATACAGCTGAGCTGATCACCAACTGCCTTGTGAACCAACAGCGCAGCCGTTGACGAGTCCACCCCACCGGATAGCCCACATATAACCCGTGCATCACCGACCTGGGCTCTGATCAGCTCGATCTGCTCGTCTATGACCGATACTGGGCTCCACGTATCTTTCAATCCGCATATGTCATATAGGAAGTTTTCAAGGATCTGCTTCCCCGCGGGTGTATGGACGACTTCGGGATGGAACTGAATTCCGTAGAGACTACGTTCTTCGTCTTCCAATGCAGCGACCGGCGATACTGGGCTCGATGCCAGTGCCGTAAATCCTTCGGGTGCCTCAAAGACCGTGTCACGATGGCTCATCCAACAGGATTGAGACCTATCTAGACCTGCGAGAAGCCTGCCCTGATGGACTATCTTCAAATCTGTTCGTCCAAACTCTCCGGCTTCCGCTGCTTCAACCTTGCCACCCATCTTCTTCGCCATCGCCTGCATCCCATAACAGATACCCAACAATGGTATTCCGAGTTCCAAGAGCTCAGGCCTGAGTTCCGGTGCTCCTGCGTCACTCACCGACGACGGCCCCCCTGAGAGCACCAGCCCGGCGGGGTTTCGCGTCTCTATCTGCTCGATCGGAATGTCGTGGGGAACGAGCTCGGAGAAAACCCCACACTCCCTTACCCGTCGCGCAATCAACTGTGAGTACTGACCACCAAAATCGATGACCATAACGTCGTCTGACAATATTGCAGAGCTTTTCGTCTTTTTGGGTTTGTCCAAAGTGTTTGATCCGCCGTGCGTCACTACGTTTAAGAGCTCTCCTCGACATTCGCCGCCAGATGTCCACTACCGTCCGCACCCATTCCTATCTGTTGCTCTTTTTGCAGCTGCTTACCTTCGGTTTGAAGAGCGGGTGCAACCATGATCTCTGCGCGGTGGAATGAGTGTATGTCTTCATATCCGCAGGTCGCCATCGACATCCTCAATGCACCCATAAGATTGAATGTGCCATCGTTTTCGCGGGCGGGCCCGAGAATTATCTCTTCCAACGTACCGTTCTGCTGCATCGCCACTCGTGCTCCACGAGGAAGAGTCGGATGAAATGTCGCCATGCCCCAGTGGCAACCGCGGCCCGGTGCCTCCTGCGCGCCCGCCAGTGGCGATCCAATCATGACCGCGTCGGACCCACACGCGATCGCTTTAGCAACGTCGCCACCAGTTCTCATGCCACCGTCAGCAATTACGTTGACGTACTCGCCTGTCTCCAGCATGTGCTGAGCATGGGCAGCTTGTACGTCCGCGATGGCCGTAGCCTGCGGTACGCCGATCCCCAACACCCCTCTGGTCGTACATGCCGCTCCCGGCCCTACTCCTACCAGCACTCCCACGGCGCCTGTGCGCATCAGATGCAGCGAAGTTGAGTATGAGGAGCAGCCGCCAACGATGCATGGAACAGGCACCTGGCCGATGAACTCCTTGAGATTCAGTGGCTCAACGTACGATGAAACGTGCTCAGCACTTATCACCGTTCCTTGAATGACGAGAATGTCCAGACCCGCTTCCAGGGCGACCTCGTAGTATTCGCGTACTTTCTGCGGTGTGAATGACCCACAGGCAACGACGCCTTTTTCCTTTATCTCAGCGACTCTCTGAGCTATCAGTTCCGGCTTGACCGGTTCCGAGTAGATCTCCTGCATCTCAGCTGTCGCGGAGTCTGTCGGCAACTTAGATATTCGTTCGAGCTGAGCATCGGCATCTTCGTACCTGCTCCATAGACCTTCGAGGTTAATAACGCCAAGCCCGCCCAGTTTGCCGATTATCCCTGCTGTCTCAGGGCTCACAGCCCCATCCATTGCGCTGCCCAAGAGTGGCAGCTCGAACCTGTACGGACCCAGTTTCCAGGAGATATCGATGTCATCTGGGTCGCGCGTACGACGCGACGGAACTATCGCAATATCGTCGAACCCGTAAGCCCTACGGGCCTTCTTGCCACGTCCTATCTCAAGATCCATTGTCTAATTCTACGAATGGGTCTTGACAATATCGCCCATCGATACCGCAAATTGGTGATCAATTGCCGACGAGCTTCGGTGCGTCATGCTCTACCGGTGTAAAACTGACATCACCGATCAGTCGCTCCACAGCCTTGCGGTTGACGATCCCCGCACCGAAATGTTGTGTAGATTCCGCACCGCATGCGACCGCGTATCTCAAGCAGTCCTCGGCAGATTTTTCCTTGTATCGCTGTGCCGCGTAGCCAGCAAGGAAGGCATCACCGGACCCGATAGTCGATACCGGATCGAGTGGATCGAGCAATACCTTGTATATCCCCCTTGAACTGTTCTCACCAACCATCGCGTAACAGCCTTCCGAGTGAGTTACAAGCGCATCTCGAGCACCCATTTCACATATCTCGTGAACCGCCGCAATGCAGTCGTCTTCTTCGTTGAACTCGTGGCCTACCAATTCCTCGGCCTCCAATTTGTTCGGTGCGACTACGTCCGGGCTGCTGCGAACTGCCTGCTGCAGAGGGTCTCCGTACGAGTCGACTATCGTGATCACGCCGGACTGCTTCAGTTCTCCAACAAGCGCTGCGTAAGTTGAATCGGGAACGCCCGTCGGCAGGCTGCCAGCGAATACACAGACCTCTGCCCCTTTGGCTAGATACAACAGCTTTTCGGAAAAAAGGTCCATCTCACTTTCAGTGATTGCCGGACCTGGTTCGATGATCTCAGTCTGCTCGTTTGAAGTCGGATCTATCACCGCCACTGAGGTTCTGGCCTCACCTTGTACACGCACAAAGTCACTGAGAATCTCTTCTTGCGTCAGATGGTTCACGATTCTGTCACCGGTCAGCCCTCCGGTCAACCCAGTCGCGATTACTGGCTCACCGAGAAGTTTTAGGGCACGTGCAACGTTGATGCCTTTACCCCCCGGCAAAGTGACGGTGTCAACACATCGATGCCTCTGTCCAAGCCTGAAATTTGGAACGGACAAGGTCCGGTCGAGCGCTGTATTTAAAGTTACTGAAATAATCATTTTCTGCGCTTTATGCCTCTATACGTTGCTCCTGCACCAACTAATAAGACGAGCAAAATAATCAGGCCCATTGGCCTAGTCAAATAGTAAACGCCTTTGCGGAACAGGCCGGCACTTCCAACCGTTTGCGTCGCCACAAGATCAGTAGAAGCCACCTTTTTCCCTCCCACGACAACCGTAACAGTACCTAGATCTTCCCCACGATCAGTCTTAGTGACTTCTTTCTGGTAGTCACTGACGATCCTGACTTTCAGCCCTCGTTGAACTTGAATCGAAATGCTCCGATCCGCCTCTAACGCAACCTCTTTACCACTAATGCGAACATCTACCTCTCCGAACCGTCGTCCCTTTCGAACAGCCTTGACTGTCTTGTAGCGAGAAAATCCATACTTGAAAAGCTCTAGTGTGCCGGCATCACGACTTTCTTCTGAACTCGCGCCTAAAACCACTGTCACAAGATCCACACCTTTCTTGGTTCCGCTTCCGATCAGCGAGTAGCCAGATGCGGCTGTCCTACCTGTCTTGACGCCAGTTATGAATTTATGTTGAGCCACGAGTCGATTGCGGTTGACAAGTTTGCGTTGTCGATCTCCTGACTTGATCGTCTTTTCGGGGCTGCGCACGATTTGACGAAAGCGCTTCACTTTCAACAGCTTCCGCGTGAGCTTCGCGAGATCGTTTGCAGATGAAAAATTGTCTTTGTCGTCCAGGCCGATCGGGTTGGCAAAGCGTGTGTTCTTTAATCCCAGCTTTCGAGCTTTTCGGTTCATCTCTTGCACAAATGAGCTGGTGGAGCCGGCCAACCGCTGCGCAAAAGTAACTGCAGCATCGTTCGCACTAGCGAGCAGCAGTGCGTAAAGCAGATCCTCAACCGTCATCGACTCTCCATTGCGCAGATCGATCTTCGATTCTGCGGGCTGAGGTTTATATGGAGCGGCAGTTATCCTCTCCTTAAGAGGGACCTGTTCGAGCACTAGTAGAGCAGTCATCAGCTTTGTTAGGCTGGCGATCGCCAGCTTTCGATTCGATGCGCTCGAATAGAGCACCCTTCCGTCATTGGCGTTAACGACCAAAGCTGCACGGGCATCGACATCCGGCGCCCGTGCATGCGCACTCTGCGATCCGAATACGGCCACTACTACGAATAGTGACAAGATTAGCCGAGACCCAGTGGTCCTGTTCATGAATACGGTGATGTATTGCCGAGCGAAAATCGAGCAAAGAAAACCCAATGGTTTGGGTTTTCTATGTATGAGCTGTCGTAAACGGCACTGTTGGAGCCTAACTGCGAGACCCCCAATAGCAATTCGCTATTTCGGCGACTGAGGACGACGAAATGCAAAGATTTGCAGCCGGCAATATGTTGCCGTATTTGTGGATAGGGCCACTTAGTCTTTATCACTTTAGCTTTATCTTCTGTCCTGCTACCAGTGCTCGTGGGTCTATATCGGGGTTCAGTTCCTCGATGTCAGCCATCGAGACCCCTGTATCCTCTGCAATCGTCGCAAGATTGTCACCAGATTTGACCACGTAAATTGGTTCTTCAATGGTCTTCTGTGTGGTCGTTTTTGTTGTCTTTTCGGTCTTTGTCGTTCTGCCTTGACCCGCTCCCGAACTCTCGTCATCACCGTCTCCACCACCGGTTGACGTAACGATGACAACGATCAGGACGATCGTAAACACGATCAGACCCACTGGTGCAAGGTTTCTGAGAGAGTTTTCATTTTCCGGCATTACAGCCGGCCATGTTAGTTACTTACTGGCTAGATAGCTGCCAACACGTGTCTCTTACTCTTTCGGCCTCATTGCGCGCTGCCGAGATAGGATCACCGCCGTATTGTTTGTGAGCCTCGACAATGCTACGGGCTGCTGTCACAAGAGCCGCAGCGGGCTGCGACCCGAAAGCGTGCGCAATCTCCTTTAACTCACCTCCCTGTGCACCAATTCCTGGGAGTAGAAACGGAGTACGAGGCATTAACTCACGCAGGGACTTGATCAGATCTGGAGCTGTTGCGCCAACCACAGCGCCAACACTTGATAGCCCACTCTCGCCGATCAGATCCTTGCCCAAGCTGTCAACCATCGTCGCAACCCGTTCGTGAACACGCGCCCCATCGCACTCAAGATCCTGAATTTGTAGAGCGCCTGGGTTCGATGTACGCACCAGTACGAACACTCCTGCACCCTCACTTTCGGCTCTATCGATAAAGGGCTTTAGCGAGTCGTCGCCAAGGTACGGGTTTACGGTGAAGGCGTCCGAGCCCAGCCCTGGGATCTTTCCCCAAGGTGTTTCTATCCCATCGAGAAGACTCTCGGCGTATGCAACCGATGTGTGCGGTACGTCGCCCCGCTTACCATCGGCGATGACCACCAGCCCCGCATCGTGCGCAATCCGCACAACCTGGATGAGAGCTCTCATGCCCTCATGGCCTAACCTCTCAAAGCATGCAAGCTGGGGCTTCACCCCGACACAGAGATCGCCGATCGAATCGATCAGCACTCTGCAATGCTCGATAACTGCATCCGAAGCAGCTCCTGAAGGACCCGCATCCTCGTTAGCCTTCGGCTCAACACCGGGGATCAGCGCACATGGATCTGGGTCCAGCCCAAGAACAAGCTGACTGCGGCGCTCCTCTACAAGTCCTGCCAGCCGATCTATGAAATGTAAGGACCGCCCCAAGAAACCCCTTTCTGCATGATCCCTTGAGACGGCCTCAACCTATACGATCAGTTCAATCCGTACGCTTAGAAAACCGGCTCACTCGCCTTGACTGCCTTCTTTAGTGCGCTTCCCGCCGTGAACTTTGGCACGTTCGCAGCTGCGATCTGAATCCTCTCTCCTGTCTGCGGGTTTATGCCCTGACGGGCACTACGCCTGTTCACATGGAACTTGCCGAAACCCATAAAGCTCACTTCGCCACCTGACGTAAGTATGCTCTCAAGCGTTTCAATCATCGCACCTACCGTCTCATCGGCTTGTGCCTTGCTGATGTCTGCCTTTTCCGCAACCTTTGCAACAAAATCTGATTTGGTCACAGCGCCTCCTTGGGTTTGATCGATATTTTTTCCCACACTAACACTGTCTGCGGACAAGAACAAGCACCAAGTCCACTATTCATGCGGGGATTGAGATCGTTACTTCGAGCCATCCTCGCCGATTCCTATCAATTGATCGGCCAGATTTATGATTGACTGACCCTCTTGCGACATCGCGTCCACAGATTCAGCCGCCCCATCTAGCCAACGCATGACAGCACGTGGAGATCGTTTTTGACGTCGTCGCCTCAAGAATGAGGCGACTTCCTCACCGTAACCAATCAATCTATTTAATGGGCCTTTCTTTGATCTCATCATAGGCTCCTAGCGATCTCGACCTTCGCCTGACTCGAGGTCATTGATCAATGTATGCATGTCGTACAGAATCAGAGCCGGAAGCGCAAAGCGCCCTGTTACAGCGACTACTGAATGGGCTTCGCCCAACGTGATGAAAACAGATCCATTGCTTGCCGCAACTTCCAACTGATACGGAGGGGATTCATTTCTCTGCGCCTGTATCGATACCCAGTCCAGGATCTGTCCAACGACATCTACCGCTGCACACTCCTCCTCTGACTGAGCTTCAAACGTTGTGGATAAGACCCTTCCCTTATCGTTCAGTATAAGAGCCTGTCTCACGTCGTTCGACATCTCGGTCAAATACTTCAGCGCAAGCTCGGCTTTCATAATACGCAACGTTAACTTATCCGCGCCTACTCAGCACGTATCGCCTTATCATCGTTACCGCTCACCGACCGACGTACATGCCGCCGGCCGGTGTGACTTGCAGTTGCATCAGCCATACAACTGACAGGGATGTCATCCCGAGGAGCTTTGCGACGAGGGATCTCGTTCGAGATCCTTCGCTTCGCTCAGGACGACACCCATGCCGGTTCCATACACACTCAGCCTCAGCCCCAGATTCCATCGATGGTCACCTTTGGTGAACAATTTCACTTATCCGCCAGGCAGATATGTCAGAATAGGGATTCAATTCAATGTCTGCACGAATAGCTTGGATAACAGTCGTTCTCATCTGTCTTCTGGCGTGTGTGCTGCTTTTAATCAACGGATACGTGGGTTACAGCGCAGTGTTGGTCGCAGTTGGGGGTTCGGCTGCGATCAATCTTTTCTAGTCAAGTAACTCAAAAGCTGACGAGCGGCTTCACCCCTGTGACTGATCACATCTTTCTCTTTCTGCGTCAACTCAGCCATCGTGCGTCCGCTTGTCGGTAAGCACGGGACAAACGAAGGGTCATATCCAAAGCCGCCCTCGCCCCTGCGTTCCAAGATCAACGTGCCTTTACAAGTCCCTTCAAATAACTCAGCCCGACCGTCAGGCCATGCAAGAGCCAACGCGCATACATATTCAGCGCTTCTATCGTCGATTCCACTGCACTCCCGTATTAGGTGATCTAGGTTTTCACTATCTGTGGCGTCAGGCCCCGCAAAGCGTGCAGACCGAACCCCTGGAGCACCTCCAAGCGCTGGCACCACAATGCCCGAATCGTCAGCGATAGCCGGAATACCGAGAACATCCGATGCAAAACGCGCTTTGATGCCAGCGTTTTCAGCAAATGTTTCTCCTGTCTCCAGAGGAAGATCAACACTGTCGGGAAGATCTATTAGCTCGTGCGGTCGGAGCAACCCTGCAAATTCTCGTAGCTTGTGCTGGTTACGTGTTGCAAGAACGAACCGCACGCGCTCTATGAGCCTGAGCCCAGGGCCTTCATCTGCAACTCCCTAAGCGCAGATATCCCTGTCGAGGCCAGCTCGAGCAGCTCATCGAGCGACGCTCTAGACAGAGGAGTTCGCTCGGCCGTTGCCTGAACCTCTACAAGACCGCCGTCACCTGTCATGACCACATTCGCATCGACCTCTGCTCCTGAGTCTTCCGGGTAGTCCAGGTCAAGTAGTGCCGAGCCTCCAACAACGCCGCAGCTGACAGCAGCAACTGTCGTGTTGAGTGGCAGTGATTCAAGAACATCCTCGTCAACCAGGGCCTGCAGCGCATGTTGCAACGCCACAAACCCACCGGTAATCGCAGCACAGCGTGTCCCACCATCTGCCTGCAACACATCGCAGTCGATATAGACGGTTCTACTTCCCAGTCTTTTGAAATCTGCGACGCCCCTCAGCGAGCGACCGATCAATCTTTGGATCTCCACCGTACGACCGTCAGGACGGCCGCGAGTGACGTCACGCCTCTTCCGCTCACCGGTCGACGCTGGAAGCATTCCGTACTCGCCGGTGATCCATCCGGTGCCCTTACCCTCAAGCCAGGGAGGAACGTCTTCCTGAACCGATGCCGTGCAGATCACCCTGGTTTTACCGATGGAGATTAGAGCTGAGCCATCAGCGGTCTCAACAAAGCCGGTCTCGATTTCCACAGGCCGCAGCTCATTAAATGCTCTACCGTCGGTTCGATTCACTCCCATTGTCTGGGAGATTCTATTTTGTGGTTCGGCCGATGTCCCCGATCGGTACCAGAATCATCTCACGCACCTCCATATCATCACTGCCTATCCGAACTTGACCTTATTGACTGCCTCTTGAATCTTTTTAATGATGATCTCCGCAAGGCTCTTGCCCTCTTCCGATTGAAAGCCCTTCATCGCAGCGACCACTCCTGCCATTAACAACGCAACTACCAGGATCAGACCTACATACTCGACGGTTCCCTGTCCCCGATCCGACGAAATCCTGCGACTCAAGGTTGAGCCTGTGCTCACCAACCAAGCGTGCGAATATCCAAAAACCCGGTACATGATGCCTCCTTTTTTGTTTCAGTCGATTGTCGTAATAAAATGGCAACGACTCTACGCACGGGTGTAATAATTTAGGAACAAAGATCAAACTTTTAGTGCAGCCGCTTTATCAAGCTTCGGCACCGCATATATAGAGGCATATGCTCTATCACTATCGAAGCTCACTAAAAGGGTCTATGCCGTATAGTCAAGCACCGATTAACCGATGAGAATCTTGATCGTCACAAATATGTATCCAACCGATGAAAGGCCTGGCTGGGGCATCTTTGTGCGTGACCAGGTTGTTGCGCTCTCCCGCATCCCAGGGATAGAAGTCACGGTGTGGAACTTCAAACCGGGTAGTTATAGATACATAAGCGCAGCTATACGTCTTTTCAAGTACTTACGGAGCCGTGAGTTCGATGTGGTGCATGCCCACTACGGCCTAAGTGGGTGGACGGCACTGGTCGCAGGCAGAAAGCGATTGGTCGTCACCTTCCACGGTACAGACCTGCGTCACCGACTGGTCGCCCCACTTTCTCGACTGCTGGCCCGACTTGTGAAGGTTCCGGCAGTCGCGTCTCCAAAGTTAAGGAGCCGACTGGGCAGATATGGGGACAGAGCGGCTGTCTTGCCTACTGGAGTCAATCTAGAGCGGTTCCACCCCATTCCTCGCAGCGAAGCGCGCAGGCAGCTTGGGCTCGAAGGAAAAAACCGCCTACTTCTGTTCCCAGCAGATCCCGGTCGGCCGGTCAAGCGTTACGACCGCGCAAAGCAGCTCGCAGAACGATTGCCCGAGACCGAACTGATAACGCTGGGGAGTGCAACGCCCGACGAGGTCGCCTTATGGATCAATGCTTCCGATGCAGTGCTTGTAACGTCCGACGAAGAAGGGTTCGGGCTGGCTGTCTGTGAATCACTTGCTTGCAACATACCTGTGCTGGCAACACCTGTCGGCATAGCGCCGTTGGCACTCGAAGGTATTGATGACTGCCTGTGCACACCGTTTGACCTCGACCGATGGACAGAAGCGATCAAAGATCTCTTTAAGAATGAGGATCCAATGATTCACGGTCGTGAGCAAGCTGAGCTTTTTGAAACCGGAAGGATGGCGGAACGTGTGGCCATGATCACGGCCACCATCTTTGAAAGTACTCAACAGCGCGATCTGCAAGCGGCAGACGTTCAACTGCCTGAGTAGTCTTTGTTTCGTCCGCCGCGCCGACAGCCGCCTTCATCGTTGCGGCCACCGACGCCGCAAGGGCATCGAGGTCGTATCCACCTTCGAGCACAAAACCGAACGGAGCCTCCAGCTCCTCTGATAGTTGCCTAATTCGAGAAGTCATTGTCGCGTACGAGGCTTCGGTAAGTTCAATGTTCGCTAATGGGTCGTCCCGGTGTGCGTCGTACCCAGCAGAGACGAGGATCAGATCTGGCCGGTAACTTTTTGTGATCGGCTCTACCAGATGCGTCATCAACGAGAGGTATTCGAGCTCACCCGTCCCCGGCGGCACTGGCAAGTTGACCGTATATCCCTCTCCTTTGTCGCGCCCATGATTTTGCATAGAACCCGTCCCCGGATAGAGCGGTATTTGGTGGATGCTGAAGTACAGAACCGAGTCCGAGTTGTAGAAGATGTCGTTGGTGCCGTTACCGTGATGTACGTCCCAATCGAACACCATCACTCGCTCGCATCCATGTTCAAGCGCGTGTTGAGCAGCTATTGCCACGTTGTTGAAAAGACAGAAACCCATCGCCTGTGTAGTCGTCGCGTGGTGACCCGGTGGTCGAAGTCCGCAAAAACCTGTCACAGTATCGCCGCCGAGCAGTATCTCGACCATCTGAACTGCGCCCCCTGCTGAGTCCAGCGCCGCTTGCCAAGACCCCTCGCTTACGACAGTTTCGGGACTAGGGCTGCTCTCTTGAAGGCAGCTGGACCTTACAGAGTCGATATAAGAGCTCTCATGAACGGATTCGAGTTGCTCTTTCGTGGCAGATCTAGCCAGTTCCCGTCTGTAACCAAACCAATCACAGTTCGCAAGCTTCTCTTCGATCGCCGTTATTCGTTTCGGTTGCTCTGGATGTGCACCGGTGTGATGGGCGAGTGAGGAGTTATTGTGAAGATACACTCCGTCGCCCAACGGTCATACCCTGTCTATCTCTGCCGCCAGCTTGAAATCGCTCTCAGTAAGTCCGCCCTGAGAGTGCGTTGTGAGCGACATCGTCACCTCGTTCCACGAAATACCGATGTCGGGATGATGGTTTGCCTTTTCCGCAATCTCAGCGACAGCATCGACAAACGCTATTGAACCTACGAAGTCTTTCAACTTGAATGTGCGCTCAATAGCTGCCTCATTTTGGTACCAGCCATCCAATCGATCCAGTCTCGTTTCGATTTCATCCTGAGCTAAAAGGCCCATCCCTCAATGGTAGTACTCAATCGATGCGTGATTTTCGGATAGTCTCTTTAGGCCAGATGGCTGATAATTCAACCCCTAGATTTGACCTGCTAGTCATCGGAAGCGGTGCTGCCGGCCTCTGGACAGCCCTGGTTGCCGCAAAAAACGGTGCCGAAGTGGCAGTAGTCTCTAAAACACCTCTGTCGGGTTCAGCTAGCTTCTGGGCACAAGGAGGACTGGCTGCAGCGGTCGCACCTGATGATTCGGTTCTTAAACATCTCGAAGATACTCTTCAGGCAGGGCGCAACGCATGTCGCAACGCAGCCGCACAGGTGCTTTGCGAGGAAGCACCGGGTATCGTCGACGAGCTTGTACGGCTGCAAGTTCCGTTCGATCACGGACCTGATGGCAAGCTGGCTGTGGGTTTAGAGGGAGGCCACCACCGCAGTAGGATCATTCACTCAGGTGGCAGTGAGTCAGGTATGCACCTGACCGGTCGCCTCTCTGAACTGGTTTCCGCACACACAAAGATAACGGCCTATGAGGGTGTATCTGCGCTTGCTCTGTGGTGTAACGAGGGAAGATGCGTCGGGGCCGTGACTGAAAACGACAGCTACCTATCAAGATCAACAGTCCTGGCAACGGGTGGGGCCGCAGCAATTTGGGCGCGCTCTACGAATCCACCCGGTGCGACCGGTTCTGGCCACACGCTTGCGCACGAGGCGGGAGCAGCACTTGCCGATCTGGAATTCATTCAGTTCCATCCTACGGCTCTTGCAAGGCCAGGCGGAGGCCGTTACGACGGGTTTTTAATAACTGAGGCGATTAGAGGCAAGGGGGCTCATCTACTAGATAAGAGCGGAGAGAGATTTATCGATGAGCTAGCACCCAGAGACGAGGTCGCCCGTGCGGTCCTGTCTTGTCAGCGAGCCGACGCTACTGACTCTGTGAGTCTGGACTTGCGAAGTATCGATCTCGAGCATTTCCCAACTGTGTCCACGATCCTCAGCAAGGTTGGCTTCGATCCCAGTCGCGACCTGATCCCAGTGTCTCCAGCAGCTCACTACATGATGGGCGGGGTCGCTACAGATCTTCACGGTCGTACAACTGTCGATGGGCTATACGCGGTAGGGGAGTGTGCCTGCACCGGGCTCCACGGTGCCAACCGACTCGCTTCAAACTCCTTGAGTGAGTGCTTTGTTTTTGGAAAAAGGGCTGCACTGGCTGCAGCTGACGAGCCAGAGCAGCCCGCGAGCCCTGCCAAAGCACCGACAACCTTGGCGTTAAAGCCTGTGCTCCACGAGACAAGATCGAACCTCTGGCAGAATGCAGGGCTTGACAGAAACCACGATGGGCTGCAGTTGCTCCTCGATGACCCGCACCCCCTCGCACGTTTGATCGGCCAAAGCGCATTGGCCAGGGAGGAGTCTAGAGGAGCGCACTACCGCACCGATACGAAGGAGACGGATCCGAAGTTTGACCGGAAACACATTGTCATCCGCGGGAATAACAAAGTTGACTTTGAAACGTGGGCTTGACCGGACTGTATACATAACTAAGACATTGCTAAAACCGAAGTCGTGAAGTTCCCTCAATACCCCTCTTAACATTAACTTAACAATGAAAACACCCCAACTAGTGGTTAACTTACGGTCTGCGCATCAACTTTTAAACTGAGCAATCGCAACTTCAACTATTCAGGAAAGGGTGCCGGGACAATGTTTCACTTCAGTAGGTCAATATACCGTGAGCTGACTCCTGACGTGCGTATTGAGAAAATGCCGAGCCAGAGGGAGTCAAACCTCCAGCGAGTATTGGAAGCGTGTGAATCTGCAATGGAACGACTTGCTACAGACCGGCGTCACTTCACTAAACCAGCCAGATCGCTGTTCAACGATATTCGGGTCTACTTCCCGTTGAACAAGCAGGTAAAGGTCTACAAAGTCATCGAATGCAACATGGAGCTTGCTCTTGAATACATGAACAGTCAACCTCACGATGGAATAGGTTTCGACGGAAATCCGTTGCGATGTAGGGCAACTACGCGCAAAGGTAAGCCTTGTCAGCGTGTGCCACTTCCGAACAGCCAATACTGTCCTTCCCATCAGCATCTCGAAGAGCCGTTGATGGAGGAAGTCTCAACCGCCTAGGGAACTAAAACTTAGCTCCCGCAAGTCTCATGCAAATGTCATGGGATGCAGGGAGCAAAAATTAACATCTGACGGCGGCCCTGAGGCCGCCGTCTTTATTTAACTCACCCAAACCGTGTAGATTGATGGAGTGAGCGAAACTCATACCACGGCAATTCTGGGAATTGACGTCGGGGGTACATTTACCGACGCAGTCCTAGTCCACGACGGTCGGTCATTCACAGCCAAGGCACCGACCACTCCCCAAGATCAATCAATCGCTGTGGTCGAGGTCGCAGAGAAAGTGCTTGGCAAGGCTGAAATAGAAGCCGCGGATGTCGGTCACTTCGCACATGGGATGACAGTGGCAACCAACGCACTGCTCGAGTTGAAAGGCGCCAGTACCGGAATGCTTACGACAAAGGGGTTCAAGGACATAGTCGAGATCGGCCGCCAAGTGCGTCCTGATCTCTACAGGCTTTGTGTACAAAAACCAGAGCCACTTGTCCCGCCTGAGCGCATATTTGAAATCGTCGAAAGGGTGGCTCCCAACGGTGTCGAGCAAGCGCTGGACGAGGACACCGTACGCGAGGCCTGTGAGCGTTTGAAGGACGCCGGTGTAGATTCGGTGGCGGTCTGCTTTCTATTCTCCTACCAGACGCCTGTACACGAGCAGCGTGCAGTCGAGCTTATAGCCGAACATCTCCCAGACGTTCACGTCTCCGCCTCACACGATGTCGTATCTCAGTTCCGTGAGTACGAGCGGTTCTCGACCACATGCATAGATGCATATCTATCGCCGTTGCTCGCCACATACCTGGAAAGACTCGATACAAAAACCTCACGACTGGGCCTGCCCAGTCCGATGATCATGCAGTCAAGCGGCGGGCTGATGAGCGCCGGCGAGGCCGCCGCTCACAGCTCAGCAGTTGTGTTGTCGGGTCCCGCCGGGGGAGCTATCTGCAGCGCGTACTTTGGCAATCTGTCTGGGCACCGTAATCTGATCACGGTGGACATGGGCGGCACATCTTGCGATGTCAGCGTGGTGGAAGATGGGAAGGTACGACAGACATCCCATCGCGACCTCGAAGGTCGCCCGCTCCAACTTCCAATGCTTGACATCAACACGGTCGGCGCCGGAGGCGGAAGCATCGCCTGGCGAGACCTCGGTGGCGCACTACGCGTGGGGCCACACTCGGCCGGTGCCGATCCCGGCCCGGCATGTTACGACCAGGGCGGCGTTGACCCAACTGTGACCGATGCGAACCTGCTTCTCGGATACCTGGCCGAGGACTCGGTTCTCGCCGGAGGTGTGAGCCTCAAGCCTGAAGCAAGCAAAGATGCAGTTGGGACGCTCGCACACGATCTCGACCTAGATCCCATCGACTGTGCCGCAGGAATCGTGCGGGTGGCAAATCATGAAATGCTACGCGCACTACGAGTGATGACCGTTGAACGAGGCCTGGACCCACGTCAGTTCTCACTTCTTGGGTTCGGCGGAGCAGGTCCCATGCATGCTGCTTCATTGGCAGACGAACTGGATATTGACAAAGTCATCTGCCCAAGATCGTCGGGTGTGCTCTCGGCGCTCGGCCTAGCCATCTCTGACCGCCGCCGTGATCTCACACAGTCGGTACTGCTCACACAGGGGGGGCTCACCCGCAAACGTATAACAGAATCGGTCAAGCTGCTTGCAGATAGGGCACGCGAACATATAGCCGATGCCGAGATTGAGACAAGCTACGACCTCAGATACCGGGGCCAGGCCTTTGAATTGAACATCCCCGGCCCTCCGGATCCAGATCCGGGACTGCTGAGAGAGCGGTTCGAAGAACAACACGAATCCAGATACGGCTATACCGACCCCGAGGCAATCCTGGAGCTGGTGATGATAAAGGTCGCAGCAGTATCGCCTGGCCACAGCCCCGCGGTGGTTAGCGCCCAATCCAATGGGGAGGTGAGGAGGTCATCACGACCTGCGAGCTTCGATGGAAGTTGGCTCGATGCGGAAATCCTTTCTGGTGAGCCGGGAGCCGGTACTGAAGTAAAGGGACCGGCAATCTTTGAGCTTCCGGAGGCCACGGTCGTTGTCCCACCGAAGTGGAAGGGTTCAGTGGACGATCTTGGAACGATTTCTTTAGAGAGGAAGGACGGATGACTCAAGTTGAGATCCAGAAGACTGATATGACACACCTGCAGAAAGGGTCGACCCCTTGGACCCAGTGACCCTACAGGTACTCCTCGCTTCGTTGCGCTCCACGTGTGAGCAGATGGGCGCAGTACTTGTACATGCAGCGTTCTCGGCCAACATCAAAGAGCGTCGAGACTCATCGACTGCGTTGTTCGACTCAAACGGCGAGATGGTCATGCAAGCCGAGCAGATCCCGGTCCATCTAGGCTCGATGCCGGATTCAGTTGCAGCGGTACTCGATAGAGATCACCGGCCGGAGGATATCTACATTTTGAACGATCCATTTGCCGGGGGCACGCACTTGCCTGATATCACCCTGGTATCGCCGCTCTTCGTCGAGGGAAAGATGCTTGGTTTTGCAGCAAGCCGAGCCCACCATGCTGACGTTGGTGGCTCTGTACCGGCGAGTATGCCTGCTCAGAGCCACGAGATCTACCAGGAGGGACTAGTCATACCCCCGATGTGCCTGATTCGCGAGGGACAGCTCGACGAAGACCTATTGAATCTGCTTATGGCAAACATGAGAAATCCCGAACAGCGCAAAGCCGACCTGCGGGCCCAGATTGCGTCGATTAGAAAGGCGCAGTCGGATGCAAACGAACTGGCAGAGAAATACGGGATAGAGCTCTTGTACGACGCCATGCGAGAGGTTTTGGACTACTCAGAACGTCGGACTCGGGCATCGATCGAGCAGATGCCAGATGGAACGTATGGCGCCGAGGATGTAATGGAGTCTGACCACGACGGAGGTACCCATGATCTAACGATCAAGGTGACCGTGAAAATAGAGGGCTCGAATATTCAGATCGACTTTGACGGAACCGCACAGCAGGATCCAGGCAACTTAAACTGCCCACTGTCTGTCACCAAGTCCGCAGCCTATTTCGTTTTGCGCGTGGTAACCGACCCCGACATCCCTCCGTGTGCAGGCTCATACCGCACAGTCGACGTAATCGCGCAACCGAAATCGATGGTCAACGCAGCGCGTCCTTCGGCAGTTGTGGGAGGAAATGTGGAGACTTCTAGCCGGATTGCAGATGTAATACTTGCGGCATTCTGGCAGGCCCTTCCAGCTCCAGCGCAGGGTCAAGGCACGATGAACAATCTCACTCTCGGCAACAGAAGATTCACCTACTACGAAACCGTAGGCGGTGGTCAGGGTGCATGTTCTGATGCAAATGGCCCCTCGGCGGTCCACGTTGCGATGAGCAACACATTGAACACGCCGATTGAGGCGCTGGAGCTTGAGTACCCGCTGCGGGTAAAGCGGTATGAGATACGCAGAGGAACAGGCGGTCGCGGCCAGTTTTTTGGCGGCGACGGCATCGTTCGTGAACTGGAGGCGCTCGAGGAGATGCGCTACTCGTTACTCACTGAACGCCGTCGGCATGCACCGCGTGGCACAGCTGGGGGCGAGGATGCAAAACCGGGACGAAACTCTCTTAATGGCAGTGAACTTCCGAGCAAGGCCTCAGGTCACCTGGCTGCAGGTGACACCCTGAGAATCGAGACACCCGGCGGCGGCGGGTACGGAAAAGCAAGCTGATCACCTAGATATATCCGCGCGTTCGCTCGGCCTCGGCAACCCGCTCCATGCCCAGCTCATACGATGCCAAACGAAGTGAGATATCCCTCTCGAGTGACCTGCCCCGTGCCTCCCGGTAAGCTCGGCGGACAATGTCTATAAGCCTCTCGGATACCTCGTGCTCGTCCCAGCGGAAGTGTTGTAGATTTTGAACCCACTCAAAGTATGAGACGATCACTCCACCCGAGTTCGCGAGTATGTCCGGAATAACAAAAATTCCCTTCTCTTCCAAAGCTTCGTCTGCTGCTGGAGTCGTCGGACTGTTCGCTCCCTCAAGCACCATTTTGCATTTGAGTAGCTCAACTGTTTTACGGTTGATCGTTCCAGCAAGTGCCGCCGGCACGAATACATCGCACTCAAGTCCATAGAATTGGTTGAGATCGATCTTTTCCGCTCCATCGAAATCGATCAACGATCCTCCGTTCGAGATGAATTCATGAGCGGCTTCGACATCTATTCCGTCAGGCTCACAGACAGCTCCATCGCTGGTAGCCAAACCCACAACCTTGCAGCCGGCGTCTCGCATGAACCGTGCAGTCCAATAGCCGACCTGACCAAATCCCTGAATTGCGACCGATGCTTTGGTCGAAGAGATACCGGCTTCCGAGGCAGCTTCCTGAAATAGAAATACGAGACTGCGAGCAGGTGCTGACTCGCGGCCAACAGAGCCTCCCAGGGAGATGGGTTTACCAGTGACTATCGCTGGAGTGTGGCCATGGTATTTCCCGTACTCGTCCATCATCCACGCCATTACCTGCTCATCTGTACCCATATCCGGCGCCATAATGTCCCGTGTAGGACCCAGAACCCGCTGTACCTTGCTCATAAAGCTACGGCTGATGGCCTCCAACTCTATTTTGGAGAGCATCTTGCATGAGCAGTTGACGCCTCCTTTCGCTCCGCCGAACGGGATGTCCACCAGCGCTGTCTTCCAGCTCATAAGGCTAGCCATCGATCTAACCTCATCGAGATCCACTTTTTTGTGAAAACGCAAGCCCCCCTTGTAAGGGCCGCGTGCGCCGTTGTGCTGCACCCTGTATCCGAAAAAAAGCCTAATCGCACCGTCGTCCATCTTCATCGGAACCTGAACGGTGATCTCACGATACGGGGTCTTTAAAACCTTGCGCATATCGACACCTAGTTCCAGCCTGTCAGAGACCAGTTCGACGTAGTGGTTTACGGTCTCGAGACCTGAATTCTCGGACATTAGGAGTTGACTGTCACGATCGCTTTTGCGACCGCTTGATTCCCCTTTTTTAGACTTCTTAGACATCACACGCTTCCAATCTGTCTCCATATACATTGTCCCTCAAAAACCTACTTTTCGACCTTTTGCAGGCGAAATTTCGCTTTCCGGTCATCTGACCGATAGCAGCTACGCTCGGGGCCTACTGATTACATCTAGCTACT
>SDBV01003421.1_pt1 | contig 23420 bp, 21 predicted proteins | sample 2277081 | NCBI WGS metagenome assembly SDBV01 (sample SAMN10402039, study PRJNA504765) | marine sediment metagenome | isolation source: marine sediment core GS10_PC15, 223 cmbsf | place: Arctic Ocean: Southern Knipovich Ridge | collected 2010 | reverse complement strand
GCAGGCGATCCTGTCGCTCGCACGCGGCATCGTGGCAGCGACTCCGCAAGAACTACCGGTGCTTCAGATGGCGGCGCCGACAGCGGCGCCCGGTGCGGGAGGCAAAGAGCTTCCCGTAGTTCAATAGAAAATTCCGGTTTTGCCTTAGCCGGCAAAACCGGGTGAGTCTAGGGCGCGCTACAGAGCTCCCGTTTTTCGCGGCTAAGCGAAAACCAGCTATTTCTTCACGTAGTACTTCGCGTTGAGTTCCGTGTACTTGCTCCACTCTTCGGGGAGTTGATCCTCGGCGAAGCAGGCGTCGACCGGGCAGGCCTCGACACAAGCATCGCAGTCGATGCACTCCTCCGGGTCGATGTAGAGCATCTCGGCGGCCTCGTAGTCGGGCTCGTCAGGAGTTGGGTGGATGCAATCGACCGGGCATACCTCTACGCACGAGTTGTCCTTCTCACCTATGCAAGGTTGTGCGATGACGTAGGTCATTGATTCCGGTTGGGCTCTTTCCGATTTTCGAGGTCTGCCCTGCGGGCCGCATATTCTTGCATCTCGTCGCCATGGACAACCTATGCGCTCATCGTCACTAACTAAGAACTCCGCCCTGCCCCGGAGAGCCGAGCGGTGATCCTGCTGACCGGCGCCACCGGGCTGGTCGGCTCGGCGCTGCTCCCCGAGTTGATCGCTGCCGGAGAGGAGGTCCGCTGTCTCGTGCGCGATCCGCGCCGTCTTGGTCCGAATCGCGTTCGCGTCCAGATCACGCTCGGCGACCTCGGCGATCCGGTCGCCCTGCGACAGGCGGTTCGCGGCGTCGAGACAGTCGTGCACCTGGCCGCCAGCATTCGCGATCAGCCGTCGGGCTCGATCGAGGAGTTGAACGGGGTCGCCACCGTTCGGCTGCTACGCGGTGCCGAGCAGGCCGGCGCACGGCGATTCGTCTTCTTTGGCGCGATCGGCGCCCAGCCAAGCTCGCGTACGCGCTTCTTTCGCACCAAGGCGCTCGCCGAACGAGCGGTGCTCGAATCGCCGCTCGACTCGTGCGTGCTCGCGCCTTCGATCGTTTACGCGCCCGGCGATCCATTCCTGGGACTGCTGTCGCGTATGTCGCTGCTTCCTTGGATGCCAGTGTCCGGTAGCGGGACGGCCGCCTATCAGCCGATCTGGGCCACCGACGTTGCGGCCTGCGCGCTGGCCGCGATCATCCGCGAGCCGCAGCCCGACCGGCGGCGGGTGCTCGAGCTGGCCGGTCCCGATTCGCTGACCTACGAGCAGATCGTGCGCCTGACCTTGGAAGCGCTTGGACGCAAGCGACCGATCGTGCACGTTCCCCTCGGACTAGTCCGTCGCGGGCTCGAGATCGTTCAGCGATTCGCCGGTGCCGACGCGTTTGCGACCTGGGAGGAAGCCGAGCTGATGGAGGTCCCGATGACGACCGATCGCGGCACGACGGATGCGCGGTCGCTTGGGGTCGATCCCAAGTCGATGCGGGGCGTGCTCGGTCTTCCCGAACCCTAGGGGCTTGGACGGGCGCGTCCGCTGGATCTGGCGAGCCGCGCGACGAACGCGCTTCAAGGTAGCTAGTATCAGATCTCACATGGTGGCGCATCGCGACCGCCAAGGGTGAGAGGAGAGCGAGCTGAACGCCCCCCGCAGATTCGCAATTGCCGAGAGCGCGGGCCCGGACGAGGCGCTGTTTCGTAATGAGCGATGGCTGCAGACCGTCGTAGAGGGTGCGCCGCTGGTGCTGTGGGCGCTCGATCGCGACGGTGTGATCACCCTGTCGACCGGACGCGGCCTGAGGAAACTCGGTTTCGAGCCCGGCGAGCTGGTCGGGCGGTCGGTCTTCGAACTGTATCCGGAGTCGCACGAATCGTACAAGTACAACCTGCGCGCGCTCGCCGGTGAGGCGTTCACGACCGTGGTGGCGGAGGGCGAGCTGTGGTTCGAGACCCACTACACGCCGCTGTTTGACGACAGCGGCGAGCCCGCCGGAACGATCGCCGTCTCGAACGACATCACGGAGCGAAAGCGAGCCGAACAGAAGGTCGCGTTCCTCGCATACCACGACGAGCTGACCGGGCTGCCGAAGCGCACGCTGTTCGAGGAGCACGTTTCGCTCGCGATCGCGCGTGCCGGTCGGCGCGATCTGGCAGTCGCGCTGCTGTACTTGGACCTAGACCGCTTCAAGTTGATCAACGACTCGTTTGGCCACGCGGCCGGCGATGACCTGCTCTGCCGGATCACGCAGCGGCTGCGTGACACGGTGCGCCAGGAGGATCTGGTTGCGCGACACAGCGGCGACGAATTCCTGGTGCTGCTGGCCGACCTACGGATACGCTCTGATGTCACGTCGAATGGCCAACAGGTGGCTGGGGCGGTGCAGACGTCCAAGCTCGTAGCCGAGAAGATCCACGACTCGCTGCGCAAGACGACGAAGATCGAGGGTCACGACGTATCTGGCGATGCCAGCATCGGTATCAGCCTCTATCCGCGCGACGCGCAGGACGCCGACACGATGTTGCAACACGCCGACATCGCGATGTACGAGAGCAAGCGTTCGCGCCGTGGCGGCACCGAGGTCTACGGCGGCACGGCGCAGGACCCGACCACTCAACTTTCGATCGCTGGGCGGCTTCGGGACGCGCTCGAGCGCGGCGAGCTTTCGCTCCACTACCAGCCGATCGTCAAGCTCGCCGATGGCACGGTGCCCGCGGTCGAGGCGCTGCTGCGCTGGCGCCAGCCGAACGGCGATCTGATGCTGCCTGGCGAGTTCATGCCGGTCGCTGAGGAGATCGGCATGCTCGAGGCGATCGACGATTGGGTCGTCGACGCGGCTTCACGGCGGTGGGCGAGGTGGAACAAGGACGGCACCACGCTGGCGCTGGCGCTGAATATCTCCTCGTTGCGGTTCCGCAGCCCCGGCCTCGCCGACAAGCTGCTGGCACAGATACGCGGGGCCGGCGGCGACCCGCGTTGGGTCGGGATCGAGATAACCGAGTCGACCGTGATGGCGGACCCCGATCTGGCCAAGGCCACGATCGTGAAGCTGCGAGAGGCCGATATGAGTGTCGCGATCGACGACTTCGGGTCGGGCTACTCCTCGCTCAGCCGGCTGGCCGACCTGCCGGTCCACACGCTCAAGATGGACGGCTCGTTCATACACAACATTCCCGACGACCAAGGCGCGTCGGTGATGGTCGCCGGGATCATCGAGATCGGTAAGCGGATGGGCGTCTATTCGCTGGCGGAATGCATCGAGACCGAAGCACAGCGAGAGTTCTTGGCTGGCTGTGGCTGCTTCTTCGGTCAGGGCTACCTGTTCAGCGAGGCGGTCGCGGGCGAGCAGATACCAGAGCTCGTCAGCGGTAATCCTTTCGCCTGAACACGTCGGTCTTCAGCGAGTCGACCCGGTCGAGAAACAGCACACCGTCGAGGTGGTCGATCTCGTGTAGCAGGCAGCGCGCTTCGAATCCGACGCTCTCGATTGTGACCTGCCCGCCACTCGGTGTACCCGCCTCGACCGCGATCTCGCTCGCGCGCCGGACATTTGCGGTCAGATCGGGAATGCTCAGGCATCCCTCGCGCGCGACCTCGGCGCCCGACGAAGACGCGACGCGCGGGTTGATCAGCACCATCAACCCGTTCGCCTCGACGGCGCGCTCGTGCTCGGAGCAGTCTACGACGACCACGCGCACCAACTCACCGAGCTGTGGTGCCGCGAGCCCAACGCACCCGGGGTGCGAGCGCATCGTGTCGATCAGGTCCGTGGCTACCTGCTTGGTCAGCTCACCGTCGTCGTCTTCGAGGTCGCGAGCTATCCGCTTCAGCGCCGGGTGCGGGTAGAGCAGTACGTCGCGAATCGCCAATGCTGAGATGGGCCCCTAGAGAGTGTCCTGCTCGAGCGCCCGGACCGTGACGTCGACGGACTGACCGGAGCCAGCCGACTCCAACGCCTGCTCCAGTTCGCCGGCGCCGATCGATTCCGGCAGCGCGATCTCGAGCATCATCGAGTAGAGCGGCTGGCCCGTCTGCTCGCCGGCGAGTCGCGTGGTCAAGTCGGTGATGCTGATCCGCAGCTCGGCCAGGGCTTGTGAAACCGAATGGACTATCCCCGGGTGGTCGGCGCCGTAGACGCTGACAATGTGTGTTGGCAGCGGTTCATTGCCGGACGAGATCTCGGCCACCTCGCTGAGCGAGATCGCCTCGAGGCTGAGTCGGTCGCGAACGTCTTCGAGACTGGCGCGCAACGCCTCGGTGTTGGTTTGCGCCGGCGTCGAAACGATCAGCATCATCGTGAAATGTCCCCGCAGGATCGTCATCTGCGAGTCCTCGACGTTGCCTTCGTGGTCGAGTAGCACCTTCGAGACGGCGGCGACGATGCCGGGCATGTCGCGGCCTATCGCGGAGACGGCGAAGTGGCGCACATGACTAGGATACGGGCCCTTCATGCCGGAGCCCAATCCCAAGCAGCCACCGGACCGCCCGACCCTGACCGCAGACCAGATAGCGGCGGAGCGCCGGCGCGGTCGGATCGCTGGAATCGCGGCAATGGGCGCTGTGGCGCTGGTGCTGGCCAGTTCGGTCTGGTCCCAGTCGGTCGATTCCGACGACACTGGCAACAGGCCGACGATCGGCCGGCAACCGGCGGGCGTCGCAGGCGAGCGGGCGCTCGATTCGGCCGAGAGGCAGCTCGAGCAGGCGAGCAAGCGGACTTCCAAGAAGGGCAAGAGCACTCGTGACAAGAAAGCCAACGCTCCCACCGAGGCAGAGGCCAAGAAGAACAAGGACGACGTAGAGGAGCAAAAGGATCGCGTCGATGGTCTCGCCAACGTCAACGAGCACAACGACACGTTCATCTACGTAGCGGTTCTGCTGTCGCTCGGCCTGACGCTGCTGGCGGTTCCGTTCCTGCACATCTTCAGGGCGACACGAGCTCGCCGGCCCGAGACGATCGTTGCACTCGGCGTCGCGGCGGTCGCGGGGCCGCTGGCGCTGGCCACGAGCACCGTTGTGCGGGCTTTTGGGCTGCGGGACGTCGCCCGCGATTTCGCAGCCCTGTCGTTTCCCGACCTCCAGTCGGCGTCCGACAAGGCCGAGGATCTCGCGAAGGGCGGAATGTTCGAAATCGCCACGGCGCTCGCATTCGCGGGAGTGATCGCGACGCTGTTCTGGCTGGTCAAGTGCAACTACGATGCGCTCAGCGTCGGCCTGCTGCCGCGCGTGATCGGAATCCTCGGCATCGGGCTGCCGCTGGTCTTCTTCGTGGTTCCTCCGATCGCGATCTTCTGGCTGCTGGCGCTCGGCGGCCTTAGCCTCGGCCTCTGGCCGGGGAGGATGCCGCCGGCGTGGAGCGAGGGCCGCGCGATTCCCTGGCCGAAAAGACAGCCCCGAGGAGGCGGGCCAAAGCCTCCGGACGAGCTTGGTGGCGAGCGCAACGGCGAGGTCGCGGCCGCCGACCCGGGCGTCAAGGACGCGGGTGACGACGATTCAGTGCAGCAGCCGCACACCCAACCGCGCAAGCGCAAGCGCAGGAGGTAACAATTGAAATGCGCGTAGCTGTAACTGGAATCGCCAGCGACTTCGGGACGGTGATCGCGCCGTTGCTGTTCGACGATCCCGAGATCGAGCAGGTGATTGGCATCGACCTGCGCGAGCCGAGTGCCTCCGACTCGAAGCTGAGTTTCGAGCGCGAGGACGTGCGCTCGCCGCGGTTGGCGGAGCTGTTCGCCGACTGCGAGGCAGTGATCCACCTCGCCTTCGTGGTCGACGAAATCCACGACAAAGACGAGACGCACTCGATCAATCTCGGCGGCTCCAAAAATGTGATCGCCTCGGCGTTGGCGGCCGGCGCCGAGCGGCTCGTGATCGCCTCGAGCGTTGCCTCGTATGGGACCCATTCGGACCACGAGATCCCGATCACCGAGGATCAGTTTCCGCGTGGCAACCCCGACAAGTACTACTTCTACGACAAGGCCGAGGTCGAGCACTACATCGAGTGGTGGCTGGCGCGCAACCCGGACGCGTCGATGGCGATCACGCGAATACGCCCGCCGATCATCGTCGGGCCGGCATTCACCAAGGACTTCATGGGCCGGCTGTTCGGTCGCTCGTTGGTGCTTCCCGACAGCTCGAAGAAGTTTCAGTTCCTGTGGCAGAGCGATCTCGCGCAGGCGTTCTATCTCGCGGCCAAGCGGCCATCGCCCGGAGCTTTCAACGTGGGGACCGACGACTGGATCGGCGTGCGCGAGCTTGCCGACGTTCACGGCCAGCGTCTGCGCCGCATTCCTCATCGAGTTGCGAAGACCGCCGCGGACGCGTTGTTCAAGCTCCGCATGTCCCAGGTCTCCTCGGCTTGGGTGACGACGGGCGAGCCGATCGTGTCGCCGGCCAAGGCGAGGCGTGAGCTGGGCTGGCAGCCGCGCTTCACGACTGCCGAGGCGGCGCGCATCGCGCTGATCCAGCGCGGGCGCCCGATCATGCCGGGCCAATCGGGCGACGTCTTCGCTCTCAAGCACGTCGCAGAGGAGGCGCTGGCGCCGATCACCGAGCGGCTCCGCGACTGGGCGACGGCGGTACCGGGGCTGTGCTCGGCACTCGACTCGTCGAGCGACATCGATCGCTTCGCCGAGCGCGTCGAGCATGCCTCGATCGGATACCGCGACTTGGCGCTCCACCTCGAGCTGCATGCCGCGGATAACGAAGGCGTGCCAACGCTCGTGTTCAGCCCCGGGATGGGAGCGTACGCGCGCTTCTACCTCCCGCTGCTGGGCAAGCTCTGCGATTCGGGCTTCAACGTGGTCGCGATCGATCGACCCGGGCACGGACTCTCGGAGGGTCGCCGTGGCGAGGGCTCGATGGACCAGATCCTCGACGTGGTAGAGGCGACCGTGCGCTTCGCGCGCGGGCGGTTCGGTGGCCCCGTCGCACTGGTCGGGTCGAGCCTCGGTGGCATCATCGACTGGTACGCGCTGACACGTGAGCCCGATGTCGAGGCGGTCGTCTGTCACAACATCGCGCGACCCGATGTACTGCCTGACCTCGCCGCCCGCCTAAAGGTTCCCGGTATCCGCAAGCTTGCTCGAATTGCCCCGCGTGCGCGGGTTCCGATCAAGCAGATGGCTGACTTCGGCAAGGTTTCGCGCGACCCGCTGATTCTCGACTACGTCGATCGCCAGCTCGACCAGATCTGGTGCTGGAACCTCAGTGCGGGCTTCGCGGCGTCGATGTTCGACTACCGCCCGCCGCTCGACTGGCGAGCGGTCCGCACGCCGGCGCTGGTGATGGTCGGCGCCGAGGACGAGATGGTCACCGCCGAGTACACCCGGAAGGTTCTGGCGGCCGGGACTCCGCTGGCGACCGAAGTCGAGATAATCCCCGGCATGGGGCACATGCTCTTCTTCGATCATCTCGACGAGGCCCTGCCGAAACTGGTCGGCTGGCTCGAGCGAACGCTCGCCGGCTCGCCCCGAGCGGTCGAAACCGCAACCTAGAAGGAGTCCACTTGCTGACCAAGATCTTTTTCTCGGCTGCCGCTCTGGTCGCGGTGGTCGCGCTCGCTGGCTGCGAAAAGACGCTGAAGACGGATTCGATAGAGCCACAGATCAAGGACACGTTGACGAAGCAGGGCCTCAAGGTCAGCTCCGTCGATTGTCCCGACGACGTGACCGCCAAAAAGGATGACAAGTTCGAGTGCGAGGTCAAGACGTCCGACGGCGAGACGACCAAGATCGAGGTCACCCAGACCGACGACGAAGGCCAGGTCACGTATCAACCGGTCGACGTGCAGACAGGCAAGTAGCCGCGGGTCCGTCAACCGCAGTAGCATCGGCGAACGAGATGCAGTTCCCGATTGAGAAGTTCACCGCGAGTGAGGCGGCCCTTCTGGAGCCCCACTTCACCAACCTCGATCGCCCGGTGTTCTGCATCGTCGGCCTACCCGAGGTGGTCAAGGGCGCGCTGTTCGCGCGCTACTCGCGCTACCCGGGCACGCTGCGCAGGCTTTATCTGGATGAATTCGCGCCATCCGCGGGCGAGCCCGCGGATGGGTTTGCGGCGGGCTCAACGCCCAACGTTGGTTCCGAGCGGGCCGAACAGCTCTACGAGCGTGTCTTCCTCGAATTCGGCGACGACTCCGTCGCCCAGCTGGGCGGCGCGCACCTGGCGGTCGAGTGGTCGTCGAACGTGCTGACGAAGATTCTCCAGCGCGGGCGGCTGGCCGCATACCTGGAGCAATCGACGCGCTACATCGCATACGACCGGCCGATGCCGAGCGGGCGCTACCGCTACTACTACGACGATCGGCTCGGCGAGAGCTACGTCGCTGCCATGGAGCGGATCTTCGACCTCTACTCGGCAGGGCTGGCACAACTCCAGCGGTGGTGTGCCGAGCAGTTCCCGCGCGCCGACGAACCGGAGTCGGTTTGGACGCGCTCGATCAAGGCAAAGGCGCTGGACGCGATGCGCGGGCTGTTGCCGGCAGCGTCGCTCTCCCACGTGGGTATCTATGCGTCGGGCCAGGCCTACGAGCAGCTGGTGATGAGACTGCTCGCGTCGCCGCTGGGCGAGGCGCGCGTCGTAGGCGGCATGGCACTCGAAGAGCTGCGCAAGGTGATCCCCGCGTTTCTGCGCCGCGTCGATATGCCCGATCGCGGAGGGGCATGGATCGACTACTTCCGCCAGATTCGCGACCGCGCGTCGGCAACCGCGGAGCGCTTCGGCGCCGGCGACGGTCCGGCCGATGAAGGCTCGTCGGTTCGGCTGCGCCACAGTGATGGCACCGAGGTGGACCTGGTCGCTGCCTGCCTCTATGAGCAGGCTGACCTTCCTGAGGACGAGTTGCGCTCAGCGGCGGCCGAGCTGGATCCGGACGAGCGCGCACGGGTGATCGCCGACCTATCGGGCGAGCGAGGCAATCGCCGTCACAAGCCCGGTCGTGGCTGGGAGGCGCTGCGCTACCGCTTCGAGATCGTCTCTGACTACGGTGGCTTTCGCGACCTCCAGCGTCACCGGATGCTCACCTGCCAGTGGCAGCAACTCGGCTGCGATCTCGGCGCCGACGTTCCGGAGGAGGTCGACGAGGCCGGCTACGGCGACTCGTACCGCGCGGGGCTGGAGGTCAGCCGGGCCGAGTTCGAGCGCCTGCGCGCGGAGGGTTTTGCCGAACAGGCGACCTATGCTGTCTCGCTCGCCTACCGGATTCGCTACATGCTCGACCTCAACGCACGCGAGGCACTGCATCTGATCGAGTTGCGCTCGGGTCGGGAGGGACACCCCGCCTACCGCGCGGTCGCGCTCGAGATGCTTGACCAGATCGCCGAGGTGCACCCCGCGGTCGGGGCCGCGATGACGTTCGCCGACCGCGAGACCGAGTCGCGACTCGAGCGTCTCCAGGGCGAGCTGCGGCGGCATCGGCGCCTGCAGGCGCTATAGCCCGCCGAGCGATCTCGCCGCCTGCTGGGCGAGGTCGAGCAGCGGGCTCGGGATGATGCCGAAGAACAGCACGGCGGCCCCGCAGATCGTCGCGACAACGGTCGCCTCGGTCGTTCGCACCGGTGTCGTCGCTTCGGCTTCGGGCGAGCCGCCCGCTATCACCGGCGTCGCGGCCGGACTCATCCAGATCGTCGATACCACGCGTAGGTAGTAGCCGAGCGAGATCACCGAGCCGATCACGATCGCGATCGCGAGCCAGGTGTAACCACCCTCGACAGCGGCCTCGATCAGGAAGAACTTGCCGAAGAATCCGGCGGTCGCGGGGAAACCCGCAAGCGACAGCATGCTGATCGTCAGCACCGCGGCGAGCGCCGGGCGCGTCGCTCCGATGCCGCGCATCGCGCCGATGTCGTCACCCATGCCCGACTCGCGCTCGCGCGCGATCACGACCGCGAACGCGGCCATGTTCATCAGCAGGTACACGAACAGATAGAAAACGAGTGCGCTGACGCCGAGCTCGTTGGCGGCGATCACGCCGACAAGGATGTAGCCGGCTTGAGCGATGCCCGAGTAGGCGAGCATTCGCTTGAGCGAGTCCTGCCCGAGCGCGCCGATGTTGCCGACCACGATCGACATCACGGCCAGCGCCGCCAGCGCCGCATCCCAATCGCCCTGGGCCGGCAGCAGCGCCTGCTCGAAGAAGCGCACGATGATCGCGAACGCGGCCGCCTTGGTCGCGACCGCCATGAAGGCGGTGACCGGCGTAGGCGCGCCCTCGTAGACGTCGGGTGTCCACTGGTGGAACGGTGCGACCGAGGCCTTGAATGCGAGCCCGACCGTGGACAGCCCGATGCCGGTCAGCAGCAGCATGTCGCCGGCGATGCCGCTTTTGCCGGCGGCGGTCGCGATCGCCGCGAAGTCGGTCGAGCCGCTCGCGCCGTAGATCATCGCCAGCCCGTAGAGCATCGTCGCCGAACCGACCGAGCCGATCACCAGGTACTTCAGCCCCGCCTCCAGCGAGCGGCGGTCGCGCACGTCGAGCGCGCACATCACGTACAGCGGGATCGAGAGAACTTCGATGCCGAGGAACAGAGTGACGAGGTTGCTGGCGCTCGCCAGTATGAACATTCCAGCGACGCTGGTCAGTAGCAGCGCCGAGTAGTCGCCGATGTTGGAGCGATCGGCGGCGGAGTCGCGTAGCGAGAGGATCAGCGCGAGCGCCGCGGCCGAGAAGAAGATCAGGTCGAGCGAAAGTGCGAAGTCGTCGATCCGCAGTGCACGCTCGACGACGTAGGTGTTTGCGCCGAACTGCCAGATCGACAGACCGGCTGCGGTTGCCAGCGTGATCAGCGCGGCGCTCGAGGACCCGACGCGCGCGGCGCGGCCGCGCGTCAGCCCGAGTAGCAGCGTCACGACGATGCCGGCGGTCAGCGCGAACAGCGGCGACAGCGCCGCGTAGTCGATCGGCGGGGCCTTCAGAGCGGTGGTCATTTGATCACCTCGATCTCCGCGGCCGCGGTTGCGACCACACTCTGATCGACGCTCTTCTGCGTTCGCTGCACAACGAACTGGGGATAGAACGCCAGGAACAAGATCACCGCGACCACCGGCAGCAGCACGGCCAGCTCACTGCCCCGCGCGTCGCGTGACTCGACGCCCTTGCCGACCGGGTTGTGCATCGACTTCTGGAACAGCCGCAGCGCGTAGACGGCCGCGAACGCGACGCCCGAAGTCGCGGCGATCGCGATCGCGATCTTAGCCTTGAAGACCCCGGTCAGGATCAGGAACTCGCCGGCGAAGTTAGCCGAGCCCGGCATCGCCAGCGTCGCCAGCGAGACGATCAGGAACAACGAAGCCAAAACCGGTGCACGGAAGGCGACTCCGCCCATCTTGTCGAGGTCGTCGGTTCCGCCCGAGCGCGCGGCCAGCAGCGCGACGATGAAGAACAGCGGCGCGACCACCAGCCCGTGGTTGACCATCTGCAACACCGCGCCCTGAGCACCCTCGGACCGCAGCGCGAAGATCCCGATCGTGATGAAGCCGAGCTGCGCGATCGATGAGTACCCGAGCACGAGGGTGGCCGATTTCTGCGTGAACGCCATCACCGACCCGTAGATGATGCTGGCCAACCCGATCATCAGGATCAGCTCCTGGTAGTGCACGCTTGCATACGGATACAACGGCAAGACGATCACCAGGAACGCATAGGCGCCGACCTTCGACAATACGCCCGACAGTGTCACGACGACCGGCGTCGGCGCTGCGCGGTACGCGTCCGGCATCCAGCCGTGCAGCAGGAACGCCGGCATCTTGATCAGGAACGCGAGCGCGAACAACAGAAAGATCCAGTTCTGCTCGCCGTGCGAGAGTAGGTTCGCCCGGAGGTCGGTGAACGCGAACGAGATCTCGCCGCCGTCGGGCCTCGACAGGACGCCGGTTGCAACCGCCGCAGCGAGCATCAGCAGCGACCCGACCAGCGTGTAGATCACGAACTTGGTCGTCGCTTGTACGCGCCGCTCGCCGCCCCAGATGCCGATCAAGAAGTAGAACGGCACCAGCATCAGGTCGAAGAACAAAACGAAGAGGGCTAGGTCCTGGGCAAGGAACGCTCCCAGCACAGCCGTCTCGCCGAGCGCCATCATCATGTAGAAGAGCCGCGGGCGCTGCCATTCGCGCAGGATCGCTCCGATCGTCGCGACCAGCCAGATCAGTGTCGTCAACGCGACCAGGAACAGGTTCAGGCCCGTGATCCCGAGCTTGTAGTGGATCCCTAGCTGTGGGATCCAGTCGACATCGGTGATCTGCTGGAGCCCGCCGCCCGAGTCGAAGTCGGCGATCAGGTAGATCGCCAGGCCGAGCGTCGCGATCGCGAACACGAGCGAGACGAAGCCGGCGCGCCAGCCGCCGTCGCGGTCGCCGCCCGGCGCCAGCGCCGCGACGATCCCGCCGAGCAGGGGAAGGAAGACGACGATCGACAGCATCAGCGCGCCACCACCAGGAAGTAGAGGGCCAGGGCGAACACGCCGGCCATCAGCAGCAGCGTGTAGCTGCGCAGCAGGCCGCCCTGCGCGACCCGCAACAGCGAGTTGCCCTGTTTGATGGCCTGCGTGACCGTGTTGACCATGCCGTCTACGACGACGCGCTCGAACACTTGGTTGAAAAAGCGGCCGGTCGCGCGCAACGGACGAACGATGCCGTAGTCGTACAGCTCGTCGAAGTACCACCGGTTGTACAGGAACCTGTGTAGCCGGCCGAAGCGCTTGACCAGCTTCGCTGCGGTGCCGCGCCTGTGCACGTACAAAAACCACGCTAGGCCGATGCCGGCGATTGAAGCGAGCCCATCGATGATCAACACCGCCAGCGTCAGTTCGTTCGATGGATCGAGGCGCTCGGTCGCGGCCGCGAAAGTCGGCTCCAGGAAGGTCGTCAAGAAGTCGTCGACGTGCGGCACTTGAATCAATCCGGCGAACAGCGCCCCGAACGCGAGGATCGCCATCGGGATCTTCATCGACCACTCGCGCTCGGCGATGTGGTGGTCGGCGCCCGGGTAGCCGACGTCGGTGTCCTCGGCCTCGCCCGTCGCCGGATTGAAGGGTTGCTCGGCGTGCGCGAGGTGGCCGCCCTCGAGCTCCTGCGCCTCCTTGCACGGATCGCCCGAGAAGACTCGGAAGACCATTCGGAAGGCGTAGAAGGCCGTCATCGCTGCGCCGATCGTGGCGATCACGTAAAGCACGGCGAAGTAGCCGCCGCGCGAGGCGTCGAGCTCCAGGATCTCGCCCTTCGAGAAATAGCCGGCCGTCCCTGGGAAGCCCGATAACGCCAACGCTCCGATCGTGAACGTGATCGCTGTGAATGGCAGCGCCTTGCGGAAGCCGGACATCTTGTCCATGTTCTGCTCGCCCGCCATCGCGGAGATCGCTGAGCCGGCGCCCATGAACAGCAGCGCCTTGAAGAACGCGTGCGTCATCAGGTGGAAGTACCCGGCGCTGTATGCCGCGACCGAGACGGCCATGATCATGTAGCCGACCTGGCTGATCGTCGAGAACGCGATCGTGCGCTTCAGGTCGGTCTGCACGAGCGCGACCGACGCGGCGAAGAACAGCGTCGCGGCGCCGATTCCGGCCGATATGTCGGCCGCGGTCGGCGCGATCTGGAACAGCGGGTAGGTACGGCCGATCAGGTAGACGCCGGCGGTCACCATCGTCGCCGCGTGGATCAGCGCGGACACCGGCGTCGGGCCTTCCATCGCGTCCGGTAGCCACGTATGTAGCGGCAGCTGTGCCGACTTCGCAAAAGCGCCGATCATGATCAGCAGGCAGATCGCGACGATCACCCATTCGTTGTGCGCGAACACCTGCGTAGCCTTCGCGAACACGGTCGGGTAGTCGAGTGCGCCAGTGTTCTGTTGCAGCAGGATCGCCGCCAGCACTAGCGCGACATCGCCGATAACGTTGACCACGAACGCCTTGCGGCCGGCCTTGGTCGCCGTCCGCCGCCGGTACCAGAAGCTGACGAGCGCGTACGAGGCAAAGCCGACGAACGCCCAGCCTATGATCAGCAACACGAAGTTGCCGGCCAGCACCAGCAGCAGCATCGAGAAGACGAAGAAGTTGAGGTACGAGAAGTAGCGTGAGTAGCCGATGTCGGACTTCATGTACGCGGTCGAGTAGACGTGGATCAGGAAGCTGACCCCGGTCACGACCAGGCTCATGAACATCGCCAGCGGATCGACGTAGATGCCGAGGTCGACGTTGACGCCGGCCGTCGAGAAGTACGTCCAGAGCGTCGATGACATCTCGCGTGCTTCCGGGGTGCGGTCCTGTAGCGAGACGGTCGTGGCGATCGCGCAGATGAACGCCGCGAGGATGGCACCCGAGCCGATCAGGCCGGCGACGCGCGGCGGCAGAACCTTCCACCCCAACGCGAGCGTGATCGACCCGGCCAGCGGGAAGGCGAGAATCAGCCAGGCGGTGGTGGCCATCAGTGGTTCATCCGGTTGAAGGGATCACTAGCCCACTAGCCCCGTAGCTCGTCCATCTCATCGACATCCATCGGCAGCCGCCTGCGATACATCGCGACGATCAGCCCGAGCCCGATCACGACTTCGGCCGCTGCGACGATCATCACGATCAGCGCGAACACCTGGCCGTCGGCGGTTCCGGTCATGCGCGAGAACGCGATCAGCGCGAGGTTTCCCGCGTTCAGCATCAGCTCCAGACAGATCAACACGACCAGCGGGCTGCGGCGCAGCATCACGCCGGCGGCGCCGATGCAGAAGATCAGGGCGGAGAGGACGAGGTAGTAGGTGATGTCCATCAGCTCAACCCCATTCGCGCGGCAGATCCTCCGCCCCCTCAGAGCTCCCGGGTTCCCCGTCTAAGGGAAAACCGGAGCTCTTCCTTCGGGCCAGCACCACCGCGCCGACCGCAGCCACCAGCAGCAGGAGGGACACGACCTCGAACGGGATCAAGAACCGAGTCAGAAACAGCTCGCCGATCTGCTCGGGCGAGCCGAAGCCCGGCTCCAGCTTTGCCCCAGGAGAGTCGAGAGCCTTTAGCCCGCTGCCCGTGATCGCGATCGACAGCTCGACGAACAGCGCCGCCGCAAACGCCGGTGCGAGTATCCGTAGCGTCGGTGTGCGGTTCGGGAACTCGTCATCGAGGCCGCCGACGTAGGCGACTACGAACACGTACAGCACCATCACGGCGCCGGCATAGACGATCACCTGCGCGACAGCGACGAACTCGGCGTTCAACAGCAAGAACAGAGCAGCCAGCGCGATCAGGTGCATCACCAGGTAGAGCACGCTGTAGAACGGATTGCGGGTAGTGACAACGCCGATTGCGCCGATCAGCGCCGCGACCGCGGCGATCCAGAAAACGACGTCTACCACTACTCGCCCTCCCTGCGTAATGGCGTGCGTTCGACCGCGTCGGCGAGCAGCATCTCCTTCGTAAAGATCAGGTCGGAGCGGTCGTAGTCGGACATTTCGTAGTCGTGTCCGAGCGTGATCGCGTCGAACGGACAGGCGACCTCGCAGTAGCCGCAGAAGATGCAGCGCGACATATTGATCTCGTAGACCTCGGCGTAGCGCTCACCGGCCGAGACGCGATCCTCAGGCGTGTTCTCCGCGGCGACGACGCGGATGCAATCGGACGGACAGGCGGCCACGCAGAGCGAGCAGCCGACGCACTTCTCGAGCCCGTGGTCGATCCCGGCCTCGCTCTCGAAACGGTGCAGCTTGTGGAGGCCGCGGAAACGCGGGTAGACGGGCGTCTTTTGCTCGGGGTACTCGATTGTGACCGGTCCCTCGATCAGCTGTCCCATGGTCGTCTTGAGGCCGAGCAAGGTCTGACCAAACGCGCGCGACACGCTCCCGAGCCCGCCCGGCTGGGGTCCGCGCTGAACGGCGATCGCCTCTTTGTCGGGCTTGTAGGTCATGCGAGGACGATCACCACCGCTGTAACGAGCAGGTTCAGCGTCGCCACGGGCAGGAGGATCTTCCAGCCAAAGCTCATCAGCTGGTCGTAGCGAAGGCGCGGCAGCGTAGCGCGGATCCAGATGAACAAGAACACGATCGCGAACATCTTCCCGAGCATCCACAGCACGCCGAGGCCGGCTGGGCCCGGGCCGTGATAGCCGCCCAAAAACAGCGCCGAGGTCAATCCGGCGATAACGATCATGTTGATGTACTCGGCCATGAAGAACGAGCCGAAGCGCATGCCGCCGTACTCGGTGTTGTAGCCAGCGACCAGCTCGGCGTCGGCCTCCGGCAGATCGAAGGGCGGCCGGTTGGTCTCGGCGAAGCCGGCGATCAAGAAGATCACGAAGCCGGCGAACTGCGGCACGATGTACCAGACGTTGTCCTGCGCCTCGATGATGTCGACCAGCGACAGCGACCCCGCCATCATGATCACGCCGACCAGCGCGAGGCTCATCGAGACCTCGTAGCTGATCAACTGTGCGGCCGAGCGCATCGCGCCGAGGAACGAATACTTCGAACCCGATGCCCAGCCGCCGATCACTAGACCGTAGAAGGCCAGCGACCCGAAAGCGAACGCGTAGAGGATGCCGACGTTGACGTTCAGACCCCAGAGGCCGACGTCGGTGCCGCCGATGCTGACCGCCGGGCCCCAAGGGATGATCGCCAGAGCTGCGACGGCGGTCAGGATTGAGATCGCCGGCGCCAGAATCATCAGCCTCGGAACGCCAGTGCTCGGAAAAAACGGTTCCTTGCTGATCAGCTTGACCATGTCGGCGAGCGGCTGCATCAGTCCGTACGGGCCGACGCGGTTAGGGCCGTAGCGCTGCTGGAAGCGACCTAGCAGCTTGCGCTCGAACAACAGCAACAGCGGCACGGCCGTGAGGACGAAGATGAAGATGATGAGCGACTTCGCGACCAGCACTCCGGTCGACTCGACCAGTGTCGTGCTGTCGGCGAGCAGCGCCATCAGCGCGCCACCGCCGCCGGCTTGTCGACCTCGACCTCGATCGGGCCGCCGTCGACCAGCAGGTTGGCGTTGTTCTCGATCGTGCCCTCATAGATGTAGGTGACGCCGGCCGGTGCGCGGTTCGTCACCTGCGCTATCGCCTCGATCGTGCGGCCATCGTTCGAGACCGCGATCGCTTCACCGTCGACCACGCCGAGCCGCTCGGCGTCGGCCGGGTTGATCAACAGTTGCTGACGCGCGACCAAGAACTCGAGCACCGGCGAGTTGTCGACCTCGGGCCTCGCCCACAGATTCGGCCTCGTCATGAGCCGCAGCCCCGCAGAGCCGGGCGCTTCAGAGCTCCCGATATTTCCGGCTAAGGAAATATCGGAATCATTCTTCGGACCCTGGTTGCGCTCCTGCCAGCGCAGCCCCCGCCCCCCGATGTCGTCAAGCGTGATTCCCTTGTAGAAGGCCACCTCGCCTGAGAGCTCGCTGAAGATCGCCGCGCTCGTCACGTGTGCGTTCAGGTCGAGACCGAGCCGATTACCGAGCTCGACCAGCAGCTGCCACTCCATCCGCACCTCACCGGGGTGGCCGACGGCTGGACGCACGCGCTGCAGGCGACCATCGGGGTGCGTCATCGTGCCGTCCTTTTCGGAGCCGGCCTCGGCGGGAAAAACGACGTCGGCATGTTGCTCGATCGACTCGTTGTGGAATGCTGCGTGGGCGACCACACAACTCGCATTGCCGAGCGCCTCACCCCACTTGGCCTTGCCTGGGAGTTCGCGCATCGGGTCGCAGTGCAGCAAGTAGAAGGCCGTGACGCCAGCGTCGCGGGCTTCGCGCGCGGTCATGCCGGGCGAGACCGCCGCGGCCAGCCCCGGCTCCATGTTCGGCACACAGCCAACTTCGCGCAACCCGCGTGAATTGCTGCCGACCGGCACCTCCAGGTACCTGGCGCTCTCGATATCTACCGGCGGAACGATGCAGCGCTCGCCCCAGAGGACCACCACCTGCGCGGCGCCGTCGATCAGCGCCGCGGCCTCGCCGTCGAGCATGGCACCCAGTGGCAGCCGCACGTCGGCGCCTCCGTCGAGCGCGGTCGGCGCGTCGTGGACCACGATCAACTTCGCACCGAAATGGCGCAGCGCTTTGCGCACGCGCAGGTCGATGGTCGGCGACTCGTTGACGAGGTCGGTGCCGGCGACGACGATTACGGATGCGTCGTCGATGTCCTCGACCGAGGCCGACCGAGTCGGATCGGCAAGCCAGCGTGCGGCGCCGGGATCGAGCGCGCCGTCGCGGCGCGAGTCGATGTTGCTGGACCCAAGCGCGTGGCGGAATATGCGCTGCAGCAAGTAGCCTTCTTCGTTGGTCGTTTGGCCGCCGACGATCGCCGCCGACGACTCGCCGGCCTTCTTCAGCCCGGCGAGGGCGACCTCAATCGCGCGCTCCCAACTGGCCGGCCGCAGGAAGCCGCCGTCGCGGATCAGCGGCTGCGTGATGCGCTCGTCCGAGTAGATCGATTGGTAGGAGTAGCGGCCTAGGTCGCACAGCCAGCCGTTGTCGACCTGCTCGTTGTCACGCGCGAGCACGCGCTCGACCGTCTCGTCGCGAATCGTGTAGCTGATGTTGCACTGGCTCGGGCAGAGCGTGCAAACGGAGCCCGACTGCTCGATGTCCCAGGGGCGGGCGCGAAAGCGATAGGAGTGCGAGGTCAGCGCCCCGACGGGACACAGCTCGGTGATGTTGCCCGAGAACGGTGCGGTGTAGGGCAGGCCATCGAAGGTGCCGACGAGGGTGTGGTCGCCGCGCTCGAGGAAAGTCAGCTGGTAGTCCTCCGACACCTCCTGCGAGAAACGAACGCAGCGGTAGCAGAGGATGCAGCGCTCGCGATCGATTGCGACAAGCGGCGACAGCGCAATCGGCTTCGGGAAGGTGCGTTTGATGTCGAGCGTGCGGCTCTTGCCCGGCCCCCAGCCGTAGGAGATGTCCTGCAGCGGACACTCGCCGCCCTTGTCGCAGACGGGACAGTCAAGCGGGTGGTTGACGAGTAGGAACTCGACGATCGCGTTCTGCGCCTCCTTGACGCGATCGGTCTGGGTGTAGACGACCATGCCGTCCTTGACCGGTGTCGAGCAGGCGGTTTGCAGCTTCGGCATTCCCTCGATCTCGACCTCGCACATGCGGCAGGCTCCGACCGGCTCGACCAGCTTCGGGTCGTAGCAGAAGACCGGGATCTCGACATCGCCGCGCTTGGCCGCGTCGGCGAGGTGTTCGCCCTCCGGCGCGCGCACCTCCTGCCCGTCGAGCGTGAACGCAACCCAGCGCGGGTCAGCGCTAGGCATTCGAGGCTCCGGATATAGCCGGTTTTCCCTTAGCCGGGAAAACCGGGAGCTCTGATGCTCGCTTTTCGATGTGCTCCTCGAACTCGTCCCTGAACAGGCGAACCATCGAGCCGATCGGCATAGCCATCGAATCGCCGAGCACGCAAAGGCAGTGGCCGATGATGTTCTCCTGCACGCTGGCGATCACGTCGAGGTCCATCGGCGTAGCCTCGCCGCGATCGACGCGCCCGAGCATCTTTACGGTCCAGTTTGTTCCCTCGCGACAGGGGACGCACTTGCCGCACGACTCATGCTCGTAGAACTTGGCCAGACGCAGCGCGACCGAAACGATCGGTACCGAGTCGTCGACGACGATGATCGCGCCCGAGCCGAGCATAGAGCCGGCCTCCTCCATGCTCTCGAAGTCGAAGGGAAGGTCGAGGTGCTGCTCGGTCAGGACCGGTGCTGAGGAGCCACCTGGAAACCACGCCTTCACACGACGTCCCGCGGGCGGACCGCCGGCAAGCCCGTAGACGATCTCGCGCGCCGGGATACCCAGCTCGACCTCGAAATTGCCGGGCCTCTGCACGTTTCCGGAAACCGAGACGACCTTGGTGCCGGGCGACTTGTCCGTTCCGTGCTGGCGGAACCAGTCGGCGCCATTGAGGATGATGTGCGGCGTGTTCGAGAGCGTCTCGACGTTGTTGATCAGGGTTGGCCCCTGGTATAGACCTTGGTTGGCGGGAAAGGGGGGTTTCAGTCGCGGGTTGCCGCGCTTGCCCTCTAGCGAGTCGAGCAGCGCCGTCTCCTCGCCACAGATGTAGGCGCCCGCACCCCGGTGCACGATCAGGGAGCAGGAAAAGCCGCTGCCCATGATGTTGTCGCCTACGTAGCCCCGGGCCTCTGCCTCGGCAAGCGCCGCGTCGAGGACGTCGGCCTCGGCCACGTACTCGCCGCGGATGTAGATGAACGCCCTGTTGATGCCGCCCGCGAACGCGCCGATCATGCATCCCTCGATCAGCTGATGCGGGTTGGCGTACATCAGCACACGATCCTTGAAAGTGCCCGGCTCCGACTCGTCTGCGTTGCAGCAGAGGTACTTGTCGATACCGCCGTGCGGCAGGAAGCTGGCCTTCTTGCCCATCGAGAAGCCCGCGCCACCGCGACCGCGCAGGCCGGACGCACCCAGTTCCTTCAGCGCCGCGTCCTGGCTCATCTCGGTCAGTGCCTTGCGCAGGCCCTTGTAGCCGTCGAAGCGCTCGTAGTTCTCGATCTTGTGCAGGTCCTCGCTGTCGGCGTGCTTGAGCAGCAACAGGCTTTCGCTCATCGGCCGCCCCTGGCTTCGGGGGTGGTCTTGTCCGGCAGCAGGTCGTCTACCGGCTTGCCGGCGCGAAGCTGATCGGCGATCACCTTCGCATCGTCGGTCGTAAGCGGCCCGCGGTAGTTGCCGTCGATCGAGGCCATCGGCGCGATGTCGCAGGCCCCGAGACATTCAAAGCTGCGTAGCAAGAAGAGACCGTCGTCACTCGACTTGCCGATCGGCGCTCCGGTCGCTTCGGACAGCGCCGCGATCACGCCGTCGGCGCCGCGCAGAGTGCAGCTGATGTTGGTGCACATGTAGATCGAGTGCTTGCCGACCGGCTCGAGGTTGAGCATGTCGTAGAAGCTCGCGATCGACTCGAGGTAGGCCGGCGTGACGCGCATCACAGCCGCGACCTGCTCGATCGCCGCCGGCGATAGCCAGCCGTGCTCGCTCTGCGCAGCGGACAGGGCCGGTAGCACGGCGGAGTGGCGGTCGGGGTACTTTGCCATCTGGCTTTCGATCGTCTCGCGCAGCGCTTCGGAGACGCCGACGTTCCCGATCTCGGGGATCTCAGCCGGGTCCTCCTCGATCTTCGCGCCGTCCCAGACCTGAGCCTCGAGCCGGCTGCGCGAGCCGGGAACGCCGCGCAGGTGGTCGAGGTTGCTCATCGGTCGATGCCGCCCAGGATCGGGTCCAGCATCGCGAGGTTCGCGATCATGTCCGCGATGTAGCCACCCTCGACCATGTCCTTGGTCGCCTGCAGGTTGACGAACGATGGATCGCGCATGTGCACGCGCGCCGGCTTCGACGAGCCGTCCGAGACAACGAAGCAGCCCATCTCGCCTCGCGGGCTCTCGATAGGCGCGTAGGCCTCGCCGGGCGGCACGCGGAAGCCCTCGGTGACGAGCTTGAAATGATGGATCAACGCCTCCATCGAGGTCGCAAGTTCATGCCGCGGCGGAAGCGCCACCTTGCGGTTCTCCGTTATGTGCGGGCCCTCGGGCAGGCCCTCGATCGCCTGGCGGATTATCTTGCACGACTCGTCGATCTCGGCAAGCCGCACGCGGTAGCGGTCGTAGCAGTCGCCGACGGTGCCGACCGGGATCTTGAAGTCGAACTGGTCGTAGCAACTGTACGGGTCGGCCTTGCGAAGGTCCCAGGGGTTGCCGGCGGCACGCAGCAGCGGACCGGTGACGCCCAGCTCGAGCAGGCGATCGGCCGCGACGATGCCGATGTCCTTGGTGCGCTTCAGAAAAATCTCGTTGCGGTCGAGGAGCGCCGCGTACTGTTTGGTGCGATTCTGCATGTCGCTCGTGAATGCGAGTGTCTTCTCGGCCCAACCGGCAGGGATGTCCTCGAACACTCCACCGACCTGGATGTAGCGCGTGTGCATGCGCTGACCTGACGAGTACTCGAACAGGTCGAGGACCTTGTCGCGCTCGCGGAAGCAGTACCAGAAGATCGATATCGCGCCGAGGTCGAGCGCGGTCGTCCCGAGCCAGACGAGATGGGAGTGAATGCGGTTCAACTCGCAATGGATCACTCGCAGATACTCGCCGCGCGCCGGCACCGGCTCGTCGAGCAGCTTCTCGACCGCCATGCAGTAGGTCATCGCGTTGAAGTAGTAGGCGAGGTAGTCCATCCGCTCGACAAGCGGAATCACCTTCCAGTAGGACTTGTCCTCGCACGTCTTCTCGATGCCGGTGTGGACGTAGCCGATGTAGGGCTTTACGTCGAGTACGACCTCGCCGCGCAGCGTCGTCAGTAGGCGCAGCACCCCGTGCGTCGCCGGGTGGTGCGGCCCGAAGTTGATCGTCATCATCTCCTGCTCGACGTCTTCGGTCGGCTGCGGTTCAGCGGTGATGCCGGCGGCGATCGTGCGTGTCTCGTCAGCACTCATTTCGTTTCGTACCAGCGCGGCGTCTCGTGCTCGTTGTGGGTGAACAGCACCGGTTCGCCGCCGATCGGAAAGTCACGCCGCTGCGGGTGCCCGCCGTAGTCGTCGGGCATCAGGATGCGGCGCAGGTCGGGGTGACCGCGGAAGACGACGCCGAACATGTCGTAGATCTCGCGCTCCTGGAAATCGGCGGTCGGGAACAGCTCTACGCAGGAGTCGATCTCCGGCAGCTCGGGGAAGCCGGGATCGGCGAGCAGGGCCTTGACATGGATCCGCTCGACCCGGTCCATGTTGAGCAGTTCGTAGTGAACGCCGAAACGCAGCTCGGCGGGCAGGTAGTCGGCGCCGTGGCAGCTTGCGAGAAAGCGGTACTGCTGGCCTGGCTCGTCGCGCAGCCATCCCAGCACGTCGAGCAGCTGCTCGGGGTCGACGATCAGCGTCGCAATGTCGCGGTAGTGGAGTGTGTCGACGACCGAGCCGTCGTGGCGATCGCGCAGTTCGTGCGCGATCAGCTCCAACCCGGTTGCATCAGGCACTAGCTCAGCCCCACATTGGGGTGGGGGGCTTCTTCGGTTCCCTCCGCTCCGTAGCGCTCGCGCCATCCCATGTCGGGGTTGCCCTGAATCTTGTGCTGGAGTCTGAGGATGCCGTGCATCAACGCTTCCGGGCGCGGCGGGCAGCCGGGTACGTGGACGTCGACCGGCATGAACTTGTCGGCGCCGGCGACCACCGCGTAGTTGTTGAAGACGCCCGCGCTCGAGGAGCAGGCGCCCATCGCGATCACCCACTTTGGCTCGAGCATCTGGTCGTAGATGCGGCGGATCACCGGTGCCATCTTGATCGAGACGCGGCCGGAGAGCATCAGCATGTCGGCCTGACGCGGCGAAGCGCGAAACGCCTCCGAGCCAAAGCGTGCGGTGTCGTAACGGGCCGTGACCATCGCCATCATCTCGATCGCGCAGCAGGCGAGCCCGAAGGTCGCGGGGAACAGCGAATTCGAGCGGGCCCAGCTGAGCGCCTTCTCGAAGGTCGTCATCATC
>SDBV01003420.1_pt1 | contig 23422 bp, 42 predicted proteins | sample 2277081 | NCBI WGS metagenome assembly SDBV01 (sample SAMN10402039, study PRJNA504765) | marine sediment metagenome | isolation source: marine sediment core GS10_PC15, 223 cmbsf | place: Arctic Ocean: Southern Knipovich Ridge | collected 2010 | reverse complement strand
ATGACATGCTTGAGGAGCCAACCGTAGGCCCTCGTGTTCATAAGCCACACCAATAGTCTTCTCATGATTTCCCTCCCAGGTAGTCAGGTTATTCGGAACTGTCTTGCTTGGGCACGAGGCGGATCACTTTCTCTTTCTCTTTCTCGTCGTCATCGTCGTCGTCGTCGTCGTGCAACCAATCGGGGCACTCGAACCCCGCGTCGTCAATCATGAGCCTGACTTCTATTCGTCTCATGAGCATTTCGTGCTCCAGCAAAGGACCCAGGTCATCCCAGATCACGCCGAGGGATTTAACAGCCACCCAGCCCAGTCCCACTAGGGCAATACCTATGAAGAAAAGTCCAAGCGCTACTGCTGTCAGTGCTGCTACCACGGCCAATCCTCAGAGGATCCTTGTCCCCATAGGGTATACTTTAGTGTCCACCACAGTTCAGCCACCTCTGTTTTGCCTGGTCCGTTTCCGTACTTTGCCTGCCTGGGACAGGGGATCGCGATAGAGCAGCGAGTCTCGGCTAGGACATTAGCGCGCATCTCGGCTTTCCGGGTTTCCTCTGAAATCTCTTCAGCCGTCTGCGTTTCACCGGTAGAGCCGTCCAAGATCGCAGCGACCTCTGCTTCTTCTCTAGAGGTGACAGGACTTGCGCACCCGGTCAGAAAAGCTATTAGGACTAGAATGCTTAGACGAGGTAGTTGCATATTAGTTGCCTTCTAATTTAGGGACATCTACGTTTGAACTACTACTCGGCGCAAAGTTGCGCTTCGCACAATTCTACAGGCACCAGAACTCCGGGCATGTCGATCATGACCTCTGCTGGACATTGGTTCAACACGGCTTTGGCCTTGGCCTCGGCGTACAACTTACGGGAGTTCTCGTACATGTCCGAAGTGTACCCGAGCTTGAGGTAATGTCCTGTGACCACCTTGTTCGCCATAAGCTCATGTCTCGCCGATTTGCAATTATAGCTCCAGTCCTGAGCTTTTATTTCTTCCCACGCAATAACGTGGACGAATTCGTGAAGTACGACGGAGGCTAAATCTTCAACGGTAGCCAGCATCAGCCCTAAACGACCTATATCGACATGGTAGACACCTTGGTCGTCTTTCCACATTTCTCCAAACTTGCGCAGAAGGTTCGGACTAGCCTGCATGATGACCGGCATTTCTGGAGTGCCTACAACATACCAGTCTGGAGCCGCAGCCAGAACCATTGCATCTGCGGCATGTAGAAAACTGTAGTAGTCCATGTTTGGTGTTCGGATTGTGTATGCCTTACCAGAGTCGTCGTGCAAAACCAGAGGCTTAGAGGGAAGCACCTCTTGGGTGTTGGCGGGAAGCGCTAAGAGAAGAGCCAAGAGAGGGGTGAAACAAAGAAATCGGTTCATGCAGCTATCCTCCGTGACGGCTGCGATCATCTCCCTAGATTATTTTTGGTCCACATTCGATAACCACGCACCGCTATTAGAAATAATACCGTCGATAGCGGGCGGATTCAAGCCCCGGATATTCTGATCGACTCCCGGATCCAATCTATCTCCATAAAGCTCATTCCATTCGTCCTCAGTCATCCCCTCAACATTGTCTTCCCTAGGGTGGGCGTAGACCAAAAGCCAGTTCTCCCCTTCGACGGGGCACGCATGATCCACCATACAGACCTCGTAGGTAAGGTCGTTTATGCGGAACAGCATCCCCATAACGTCAGTGCGAAGGATGGCTTCTGGGCGAACGCAGCAGTAGGTGTGTTTTTCGTCAATCTCGCACCAGCTCGCCCGGTCGGGTAAGTCTAGCCAGAGGTCTTTCAGAATCTCAGCTATCGTTAATGCCTGCATTTAGCTTCCTAGTGTGCTCGATAGCTGCACGGCGGTCTGTCACAGGTGGCCTGGAGGTCTCGCCCGCTTTGGTCCTGGGTATTGATCCGAGATTGGGGTTCTTGGTAGACATGCGGCCAGTAACGGTGCCGCCTAGACCCATAGGACCCACAGGACCCATTAGATCTTCTGCGTTGACTGTCTCGATTCGTTTCTTTAGAGAGTTCAGAGTGACGAGATAATCTTCCATGTTCGTAGGTAGATCGTCGTCTCTCTCTACGGCCTTGGCTAGACCGGCGAGCTGTTTTTGCAGCAGCGCTAGTTCTTCCGTACTTCCCACAGCTTACTTCGCAGCGTCCAGCACTTTGCCGAGGATCGTAGACAGGTCGAGTGATTCCCTGTGCTCGACAATTGCTTCTTCGGCAAGAGAGATGCCTGCTCCGTAGGCACGTTCGGCGAAGTCCCGTAGAGGTTCATCATCTCCGTTGCGAACACAAGAGTCGGAGGCAATACAGACTTTGTTGTCAGCAACCAAGGTCGGGTCCTTCTCTGTAATGACGTGGAGGGTGATGACATATGGATCTGAGATAATAAATTCCACACCGTAGCCGTTGTTCAACCACACCGTTTTTGATACGCTAAAGCCCTTACTCATTGTCTTCTCCTTCGGTTTGAAACATTTTTTCTTTGGTGGCCTCTACGGCCGCTCGTCTCCCTTCTACGAACTCGAACAGCTTCTTCTCGATATCGCAGAATCGGGAGTCGTTCTCAATGTTGTGTCCCTCTGACTGGTTGATTTCGTCGCGTAGGTTCTTGATGCAATCTCGCAGGTCTTTATGGGAGTACGTGCCATCTCTAAGCAATAGGTCATTCCCGTGCTGCCCGCAATTATCGCAGAATTCGGGGGTACCTACACCTACACTTACGCCCGTGGTGACACAATTATGGACATCACCCCATGTGTCGTATATTTCCCCACAATCTTGACACAGGATGAAGCAACTCATCAGACAAAGTAATCTTCGATCAGACTGAGAGCATCTGTGACCGAAGTCGCTTCGTATGATACCATCTCTTTGATCCAAGGATGGTGTTTGTAACTCGCGTCGCAGTCTCTTCCCATTACTGCAATGACAGGAACTCGGTTAGTCCAGAGCCACATCAATTCGAACAGAGTGCCTATGGGTTTGCGGCCCTCTGCCGTGGTGGAAAGGTTCATGAGAACGAAACCAGCAGAGTTCTTGATGCGTTGCATATCGTTTAGGTCCCGCATGACCAGAAGGGAGTCAGGCACGCTGGCCTTGATGTGCTTCGCTCGCTGATTCGCAACAGTTGTGTGGTCTTGGCCCCTAAGAGGATCAAGAGGCTCCAGTCCCATTTTGGCCAGAGCCTTAGCCGCTCGGTCCCGCCAAGTGTCCTCAAGCTCAACAGGCCCAGCAAGGTACACGTACCTTCTGGGTGGCGCTGCTTCATTGGACTTTCTAGTAGGCTCTCGGATGTCTTCAGGTTCCGCCATGTTTTCTCCTAGCTGCCGGTTACGACCTCCGCGACGTTTTCTCGACGCTTCGCTTCTGCGGCAGCTTCGATTTGCGCGAATTCCGGTACATCGCCGTTCTTTTCGATGGCCAGATTCTCGTAAGGAATACCGAGCCGTCGATAGAATTCTTGACTCACGTTCTCCAGTACACCAGTGACTCTGGCGATCGTGTAGTAACGTGGTGCCTCAAGGAACTTTGCTGCTACCAGACGGGTGATCGCGTAGTTCAGATCCCCCTCTGATCCAGAAAGACCCCCAGCAGTAAGTTTCGATAGTGCTTTTTGAAGGCCCTCGATGTGGACATCTAGCACTTTTCGTCTTTCTTCTGAAATGTAGGGCATGTTCCTCTCCTATTGGTATTGTCCAAGGTTGGAAGTGTCGGGGTCGGTAGACTTCGGAGGATGGTCCATCATCTTCCTGAGTCTCTTGACGGCGTGACTCAAAGAGACTTCGAACACCTCGACCGAAACGATCAGTTCTTTCAGGTGGGCAATGGAGAAGCCGTCCGACTCTTTTACCCATGCGTCGATCTCTGGCGTAGCCCCCGCACCATCGCAGATGCCGCAGGGCTCCTCGCCCATCACTGCCGGGACTGCGGCAACTCCGGGAACTGTGGGAACTGCTGCAACGGCTTTGGTGGTAATCTCGCCACTTTCATTCCGAATTTCTTCAACTGCCGTAACCCCGGTGACTGCCAGTACCTCGGGAACTTTAGGAGTAACGACGATCTCTCTGACACCCGTGCTGCTGCAAGTCCCGCACGGAATGGTAGACTCCAGAAGTCGCTTGTTCTTGCGACCGAGGTACATTTCGCGAGCTTCGCTGTTTGGCATCCCAATGAGCTTTACGATGTCGAAGCGGCTGGGTCGATTAACGATTCTCTTGTCGAGCCTCTCTGGGTAATTCGTGGTAGCGATGAACACTACGTTGTCTATCTGAAGTTCACCGTCCAGAAGGGCCAGAACTTCGTGCTCTCCGTGGTTGGAGATCATGGCGTCTAGATCCTCTAGCATGACCACGCACGGCCGGTCGGGCTCGATGCGCCGGAAGATCGCGAGACCCTGAGCAGTGACGGCGGGGTGACTAACGTACACCGAGATCCCTCCCTTATCCACAATGCTCTGGGAGATGAGTTGAAGAGTGCTTGTCTTACCAGAACCGGCAGGACCCCAGAGCAGGATGCCTCGCTTCCACAGGAAGCCAAAGCTACGAAAGTGCTCTTCCTTGGTCCAGAAGGTCTCGATGTTCTGGTAGATCTCCTCGGACGCGCTGTCCGGGAGACGCATCAGTTCATCGAAGTTCGCCAGCTTGCGCTGGAAGAAGTATCCAGATGACTGGGAATGTTGCACCTCGTATTGTCCGGGTGCCAGTGTCTTGACAGCCTCGTCGCACGGGAAGAAGTTGGGACCAGAGACAGCCCACATACGGGCGTCCTTGACCTTCTTGGCATCATCCTCGCCCTCCTCCTCAAGAGGAGTGGAGGCACTATTAATCGGTCGGGAGTGCCCGCCGCCGGAAGATCCGCCTACCCGTTCGTTGAAATCATCAAGCTCATCGTAGTCAGACATTCACGATTCCTTCGTAATTTTGAGGTTTCTGTCTCGCGTTGCAAGAACTGCGCCACGGCGGTCGTTCCTGGGATCAACACCCTTCAGGGAGATTAGGCGGTCTATTTTTTGTTCCACAATATTTTTGGGAGCTTTTTTACCACATTTGTCGCATTCGTATTCCGGGAAGCCGTTGTTCTCGGCGCATTCCTGGTTCACAAGTTCACATCGGGACACATCGGGAGGGGAGTTACCTGGGTTGTCGGGATTATCCCAATGTCGGTGCAAAAGACTGACCGTCCACACGTTCTCTTCCCATTTAATTCGACAGAACTGAGGGTGAAGAGCCCAACCGGAATCGGGATCAGACTTCAGATTTTCCTGTGGCAACTCAGCCAACACAATCCAGCGCATATAGACTCTTTAGACAAGTTGAAGATCACGACCTTAACAAGAGTGCAGCTTCACCCCTATGAAAATGTCGTTGTTAAAAAATCCAGATCGCCGTCCTGCATGGCCAAAGCCAATTCCGGGTCAGTCGGGGGCACGTCGATCGTGTCGCAGAACTCCAGAAAATCGGCGTCCTCTTCGGCTGTCCAATCTCTTTCTACTCCGGCGCTAACGCAATTTTTCCGATCATGTCAAGCTCATCGGCATTTGGCTACCAAACTTGAGGATTAGACTAAAGAAGGCTCATGGTACTAGAATATCGCATCTTGCCGGTCCAAGTCCCAGTTCACGGCCTCAAAGACGAGGGGCTCCTAACAGAGCCCCAGGGCTACGAACTCTTCAAAAGGGACGGGATACGGCTGGTTTCTATGGGTATCTTCCCCAGTGAGGACGCGGCACAAAAGGTTGCAATACGCCACGCTGGCCCCGATAAGGCAAGATTCGTTTAGAATCGCCCATTTAGACCTTATTTCTGCGCACGCTACGCAACATCTGCGCAGTTAGTGTGCAACTCCCAGTCTCCTATCATTTCCTTCCTCGCGACCTAAAAAGAGCGTTATCTTTTTCATATAGGTGAATTTTAACCTGCTGATGCGGGAGTGTGTCCTGATGGGTGTGATCTTGCCTCTTTCTTGGAGGGTCGAAGCTAAGAAACCACCGAAGTGGGGACGGCGGACTACTAAGGAAGAAAAAGAAGAACTCTTAAAAGAGAAGCACACCCCGGGCAAGAAAGAGAAAAGGGGCCGCTCTCAGATCGAGCACGAGCGGACCCAGGATCGTTATGCGGGACGCAGTAAGCCCGGCGGAGTCGAAGAGAAAGGAAAGCGTTGCGGCAAGTCTTACATTGCGCATGAGGACGAGTGCCATATTGGCGATGTAGACAAGCCGAAGAAGGGACACGAAAAAGAGCCCAAGGCGAAAAAGAAGCCCCGGACTCGAACAGTTAAACCCAAGGTTGTGAAGCCTAAGAAGAGTGAACTCCCGCCCGTTCCGAAACTGAGGGAGAAGCGGGAAAAGAAACCTCGATTTGTGAACTCTCCTGAAGGAGGAGAGGGTCAGCTAGTTGGGGAAGGATACCTAGCTAACGGAGAAGACGGCGTGTACGCTATTGGCGCAGCCAGCAATCAACATCGCATCTACTTCCCTCGCGTGGTGGATCAAGCTCAGGCTCAATACCTCTCTAGCGCTATCGCGGCTGTTATGGGGTTGGCCTCTCCCGAAGATTACCTATTCCGAAACACACCGTACAATCAGCGTATAGGGGTAGGTCACCAAATCCTTCCCTTTACAGAGCTAGATGAGTGGCAGCTCAAGAGGTTGGCTAGGACCGACCCAGAGGTAGCTGGGTACTTCGTCCACGCTGTTCTGACTCGGCACGATTCAGTTATAGGGCAGGACTTCAGTAACATGGTAATGCGCCGAGATGGTCGTGTCATGGTTCTGCACTACGGCGGGACCTTGCTGTGGACGGATCTGGGAAAACGACGTACAGACGGAATGTCCCCCGACAGACTCACTGAACTTGAAACGCTTCGGTCTCCCAAGATCAATTGGCAGGCCGCTTCTATCTTTGGAAATTTGTCAGATCAGGCCATCACCTCTGCAATCACCGAATACCTCGGGCGGGTAGAGGACGAGTTTATCCTCGACCTAGTAGACGCTGCCAGGTTTAGTCCAGAGGATCGTGCGGAGATCGGAAAGGGCTTGATAGCACGTAAGCATCTTCTTGAGTCGATGGGAGAAAATTATGAGTAAGTGGAATTGGGCCTTCGGAAGTTTCTCTATTCCCAAATTTCGGTGGGCTGTAACATCAGGTGACCAGACACCGCAAAGCGAGGACGACAAGAAGTGCGGCGACCACTATATTGACAAGGATTTGGAGTGTCATGACGGAGACGCCCATCGTCCCGATCCTGGCAATAACCCCTACTTTCAGGGTGGCCGCAAGGGTCCCCCGGGCAAGGACGAAAGCGGTAAGGGCAAGTCAGAGGACGGATCCAGAGATAGGCGCGAGGTCACCAAGAAGGCCAAGACGAAGGAAGAGGATCGGCAGAGTCGTGGTGAAGGCTTCACGCCAGAGAGGGCCGCTAGCTTCGCTGAAGACACCCTGAATGATTATATGGACATGGCCGAGCAGAACTATGGTGAAGACTTGGATTGGGATTCGGAGCACGGTCAGAAGTTGGCCCATGAATTGGCCGAGAAGTCTATCCGAGACACAGCCAGAGAATACGCCGGACAGATGGATCAGCGTGCCGCCAAGAAGTATTTGCCGGGTCGAGGCCACGAGGACGACAGACCGGATCCGGGCGTAGATCCCAGAGAAATGTCTCGTCCTCGTATTACAGACAAGCCTATTACCTTTGACGAGCCCAAGCATGGCACCCCTGTTCATGTTCCCAAGGCTCCCGGAATGTCTGTGTTTAGAGATTTGGTTAACAATACTCGCATGGGTCGAGATAAGACTCCCCGTCGCAAGGAAGCCATTGAGCACACCAAGAAGAAGGATGAAGGTGAACCTTCCCAGGAAGCAGCGGCGGTAGCTTCTGACATGAATTGGTCTTCAGAGTCAAAGATCATGATGGATCGCGCAGACCCTAAACCAGGAGATCCCGGCTGCCCTTCAGAAGAGGATCTCCTGGCTCTAAACTCAGCCCTACCCCCGTTGCCCGGTGACTCCGCTGAGGGTCGCCCGTGCGGGGAGGGAGAAGATCCCGAGCAAGGACACTGCAAGGGTCCCGGTGGTCCGATGCAGACCGGTCCCGCCGGTCCCATGTCCGACGATCCCAAAACCCTGAGGAAGATGGGTGGTCCGGGAGGAGGCGGAGGCGGAGGCAAGCCCCCCGCACCTCCCAAGGGTGTTGGTCTGGATATGCAAGAGGATCCCCAGCGCAAAGCTCGTACAGCCACGCACATTCAGGTAATGAAGAACTCCGACCCCAAAGACCCCAAGCGCACGTCTTGGGCTCTCAACAAGATGTTCGGGGGAGGTGCTGTTAAGCAGACTCCAAAGGGAATGGGTGGCAGTAGTCAACCGATGGCTGAGCACATAGCACGCCAGCAGTACGACGACGCTCGGCATACGATGGAGCAGTCCGGCTGGCAGGAAACCAGTAACATGGGAAACAGGACCACATGGAGCAAGGGTGGTGGTAACATCATCATGCAGACCGGTCCTTCCGGTAACAGTGGTCAATATACAAATCAATTTTTGGTTCACACGCCTAAGGCTGCGCCTAAGAAGCGCGGGCTGTTTGGGAGGTAATTATGTCTTCGAAGAAAACTACGGCATCCGCAGCCCCTTGCGGACTCGCGATGTCGGACTGCAATGAAGACTGCGCCGAGTATGCTTGCTGCGAGCACAAAGCTACGGCATCCGCTGCTTGTGGTCTTTCCCTGTCGGATTGCACAGAATCAGCGTGCGCCGAGTATGCGACTTGCCAGAAGAAGGCTACGGCATCCCTGGCCGCGTGTGGAATATCTTTGTCTGACTGCACAGATGCCGCTTGTGGCGAGGCCGCTTGTTGCCAGCAGGCTATGGCTTTCGTACTGAGCTGGGGTCCTACGCTGGTAGAGGAACTTAATTGGACTGGAGGGTCACTGGCTGCCTGCGGCATAGCGATGTCTGACTGTACAGATTCCGCTTGTGCCGAGTATGCAACCTGTCAAAAGAAAGCCACTGCTCGCTTCATCACCCGCAAAGAGCTTCTTAGCTTTGAGGACTCTTCGGAGGCCCGACCCTGCACAGAAGGTGACGACGACAGTCAGTACGGCCCGCGTGGCGACGACCAGAAGTGCGTCGATGAGGGTGGCGGTGGCGGCGACAACACAGTGGAAGAGCAGGGCTACCCAGGTCAGTTCTCGGACGAAGAGGATCCCTATTCCGACGACGTTCCAGAAGGCTACCAAGAGGTAGACATGGGCGGCGATTCCGATCTGGACCCCGAGGGCGGAGACTGGGAGAGCTTGTTGGACGAAGGAGTGGACGACGACGATACGGACTTGAAGAGGACCATGAAGGAAGAGGACAAGTCCGTGAAGGAAGAGCAAAAGGTTCAAGAGACAACTGACAAAGAACAAAGCCGCACCTCTATCCGCATTCCTCGTGACCCAAGTTTGACACCAGAGTCCTACCACCAGTTCTGGAATCATGAAAATCCCCCTTGGGCGATTCAGCAGGCGGTAAAGATTTTGGAAGACAGGGTTAGTGACCCCCGTACACCAGGGGATAGCGAAGCCGCTAGAAGCCTCTTGATGAACGGCCCCAAGGCTGGCGGAACTTACCAAAAGACCAAAAAAGCAGCGCCGGGTGAGCCGGGTGCCGAAGACTTCATTGACACGGAAGACAGAAGCCCGATCGTCTAGGAGTATGTATGGCAAAGCAGACCCAGAAGGAAAAGGCTAGTACAGAAGAAGCCCAGCCCGAGAAGAAAGCAAAAGACATCAAGGGCAAGGGAGAAGAACTGAAAGACGAAATGGACAATCTCATGGATGAGATTGACGAAGTATTGCAAGAGAACGCCGAGGAATTTGTGAAGGCTTTCGTTCAGCGAGGGGGGCAATAATGTTTCGTACAGAGCGTGTTATTTCATGTGTAAGTCACGGTCTAGATGTGATTTGTGTCGGGTGTGCTCCCGAAGAGAATGCAGCGGGAAAGATCGAAGGCGCGTGTGATGCTGTTCTGGCCAGTGTCGAAGACCGCCGCGAAAATGGCGGTACCAGAGAAGTTGTCCGGGTAAAGACTCTATCATTGATAGAAGTTCTGGTAGGCTCCCTAGAGAGATAAAATGAATCAGAATCTTGGCCCCGAAGAGGCGACGAGGCTTGAGACTATTGAGCGACTCGTTGTAAGTCTACGAGAGGACGCGGGCCAACCCCTGGAGTCCCTAGCGGACCGTGCCGCCGATAGAGTGGCAGGTATCGTAGGCAGTTGGAAGTTTTTGATCGGGCTGATCGGCCTCTTGGTCTGTTACATGGGTCTTAATACGTGGTTGCTGATGGACAGGGCCTTCGATGTGTACCCCTTCATTCTCCTGAATCTCGTTCTTTCTTTCCAAGCAGCCTTCACAGCACCCATCATCCTGATGGCTCAGAATCGTGCTGCCAGTAAGGATCGACGCGCCGACAGAAAGGCGCACCGAACTATCTACCACATTGAGGAATTGGTGAAGATCCTTGCGTCGTTGGAAGGTGTTGTGACGGCGGAATCCGAGCCTCAATCCTCTTCCGAGCCTCAATCTTCTTCCGGGGATTCCTCCGAGTCTTCGTAGTCCGTAGCAGGACAGCAGTCCAAAGAAGCATGGATATCGTGCATAATTTTTCGAATTCGTTGGCCGGAATGTTTGAAGATTTCTGCTCGCCCTGTAAGAATATCGCAGAAGAGTTTTTCTTCGGGAGTCATGTTGTCCTCTTCCCACCCTATTAGGACAAGCGCTTCTAAAACAGCTTGCTCTGCGTCGAGATTCGATTCAAAGGCGCAGGCCAAGTGTTCAAGCGCTTTCGTGAATCGCTTGTTTTGGAAGTACCCGAAGATCTGTACGACTTTAGTGGAGTCCGCTGACACGATGCGTCTCAGGCGGAATGACTTCTTTCAGAGCTTCGAACTGGTCTTTGTAAACTCTTGCGATGGGGCGCAGATATTCTTTTCCGTCTTCATGAAAGCGGATACATAGGACATCTACTTGCCCATCCCCTTCCTGTTCGTCGCATGTGACTGTTACCAAGTTGCCGACCAGCGCAGCTCTTTCTATCTGTTCCAGTTGCATGATTGTCTCCTTGCACTACGCATCGGCAATTGTGGTCGAAACTTGAGGCTCAAGTTTGGTAGGGGATTACCGATGACTCTTACATGGCGACACAAATAATCACGGCAACTCTGAAGTCTGTTCGCAAGCAGTCTGACGGAAAGTACATCTTCAGAGTGACCCCAACAGGGTTGGGCGGCGGGAGTTACCGTTTCCTTCTCTCCAAAGAGAAGGCTATGAAGATCGTCAATCAGGACGCTGCGTTCCCTCTGGGGGTTGAGTTGCGTCTCCGGGGTACAACGAAGGACGGTACAACGAAGGACTATGGGAGAGTCCCTCCTGAGAAGGGACTCAAGTTTGTGAAGATCCTCGCTGTGGACGGTCACGATGTGCAGTCCTGGGCGGAGAAGAATCAGAGTCCGACGGTGGCTCCTGATGTGTTGGCAAAGGCTCAGGGGGCGATAAACGAGGCTGAGGAAGAGAAAATGCGGCGCAGGGCACCCCCCGAGCCGCCTCCTCGCTTCGCTACCCCTCTGGAGGCATTTGAGACGGCTATGCAGCGTCTCAGGCGTCAAGTCAGACTAAAGGAACCTAAGCTGTCCAAGACAGATATTTGGACCATCAGGGACGCTTTGAACATGCTGAAAGAAGCTGCGGGGCTGTAATGGAAGCCTCAAAAGTGGTAAATAAGTACACACAAGATGTAGATCGGTTCTCACTGGACCGATTGGATGTGTGCTATTGCCCGCGCTGTCGGGAGGTGGTTGAGCCGGAGGACGACACGGAAGTGTGCCCCTTCTGCTCTTCTGAGGTATCCGAGTACGATAGCGTAATTGACGCAGTGTGCGATAGCGGTTTGGTATCTTCCTTGCATAGGAGTGAGTGATGGAGTCCAGAAAAGACCCCGACAGCCAGTATTTTGAGATCCAGGGCAACGCTAAGAAGCCCTACACGATCACTATCAATTACTCGAAAGGTCATTGGTGTACGTGCCGAGGCATGATTTCAATGAAGGGGTCATGGGAAGACGACGCCGGAAGAACGGAGGGAACGTCCTGCAAGCACGTTAAGGATGTTATCAAAAACGAGTTTGAGGGAGACTGGGGAACGAAGAACGGTGATGGTTCTAGAACCCCCTTGCCTTCCACACCCGTTGTACAACGCCCGCCCCTCGCGCCCCCGAAGCCTTCCGGGCGCAGGGCAGCCGTTATGGCTACTCGGGCAAAGCTAGCTCAAGAGGTGATGCAAGCCTCACCTGAGGGCTCGCTTCTTGACAGGATTGCCGCTCTTGAAGCGGCAAGGTGAAGGCATAAGTAGCTAAAGATAAATGAAAATTGAAATTAAGATGAAGGACGGGGAGCGTATTGACAACGCTCTTCGGCGCTTCCGTAAAGTTGTTGAGAAGTCTGGGGTTTTGCAGGAGCTTCGCAAGCGCGAATATTACGAGAAGCCCAGCGTCAAGAAGAAACGGAAGCAGGCTGCCTCTAGGAAGCGAGCCAAGCGAAATTCCAGACGCTAGACTAAAGGATCCCTGGGGGTTCTATGCCTGACCGAAGATTTATTCTGGTCGATGAGCACAACCGTGAACTCGATTCCACCTTCAACGAAGATTTCGATCTGGAGGGTGCGTTTCTTGCGTGGCAGTGCTTTCGCCGTATTGGAATCATGCTGGGCGAGGATCCAAAGAAACTTGCCCGAGACTTAGTTGATGGAATTACGCTGGGGCGCTATCTACGTACCGATAATCGTTATCAACGCAATGCGACTGGAACTCGATGATTAGATCGCGAGTAGAAGAGCTGATAGGTAATTTTGACAAGCATCTTTTGGTGGTTGGAGATGTGATGCTTGACCGCTTTGTTTGGGGCGACGTGCATCGCTTTTCTCCCGAATCCCCAGCCTGTCCTGTGTTGGATTTCGAGCGAGAGACGAAGATGCTAGGGGGAGCGGGCAACGTAGCCACTAATTTGGTGTCGCTGGGTGCTCGTGCTGTTCATCTAACTGGTTTGGTGGGGCGAGATGAAGAGGGCCGTGAGTTGCAACAGTTGATCGGGCAAGGCAAGATAAACGATATCTTGCTTATGGGCGAGCGTTCGACCACAACCAAGACTCGTTTCGTAGCAGAGGACAGGCATTTACTGAGGTTTGACCGCGAGACTACAGAGCTTGCTTCTGATCGCGAAGTCCAAATAATCCTTGGTAGAATCAGGGAACGGATGGAAGATGTCGAAGGGGTTATCGTTCAGGACTATGCGAAAGGTGCTGTAACTCCGTTTCTGATAAGATCTCTGATGGAGCTGTCCAAAGAAAAAAATACCCCTGTGTTCATTGATCCGAAGTCTGATATTTGGTCTCACTTCAAAGGAGCAGCTCTTGTGAAGCCCAATTTGCCGGAGGCCATGTCAGCCTTTGGGGTTGTCGGCACGGAGTTCGAAGCCCCAGTGGATCGCTGGGGGCGGTCCCTGCTTCAGTACACACGAGCAGAAGCGGTTGTGGTGACTAGGGGTCGGGATGGGATGTCCCTATTTACAGAAGACGAAGAAGTTTGGGCTGTTCCCCATCCAGTGGATGTCGTAGATGTTTCCGGGGTAGGAGATACTTCAATGGCCACCTTGGTTCTCTCCCGTTTGGCCGGGGCTACGTGGGTTGAGGCCCTCGAACTGGCTAACACCGCAGCGGGCACCGTTGTTGGTAAACGTGGCACCTCTACGGTGACCGCGAATGAGTTGTTGGATAGATTTCCGAAGGAGTAAAAGATGCGTAGAATAGGTATAGCAGTTGCGTTGATTCTGATGCTGGCCACCGCCGCTCATGCGGATGAGGTTTTCCGATATGTGGATAGTTACGGAACGGTTTCCTTTACGGATGACGTGAAGAGAATTCCTGCGGCGTACAAGGACGCGGCCGAGAAGGTCGTTCTTGGGGAGTTCAAGAACTTCGATTCCATGACAATCGTGACTGTGACGCCAGAGATCGTGATTCCTGTGGTTGGAGTACCGGATACGACCGTGATCTGCGAAGGGTTCGTCACCGTTACCAGCGAACGCCGCCAGTTTGGTGACTTCAACAAGACAGTCTACTCGGTATTCGATAAGTGCGGCAATCTGGTCTCGGAGACGTTTTCTCAGCCGGAAGTCCGTATTAACCGGTGACACGGTTGGATCAGGTCGCACAGACCTTTGTTTATCTAATCGTCCAAGCCTGGAAGGGTTTCCGTCCCGGGCGTCACGCTACGCCAGAGGAGCGTGCTGATGCTTTTCAGGCTGTGCTTGATGAGGCAGGGTATTTTGCTCATGTTGAACCCTGGGAGCCGGGAAAGGAAGTTCGTATATCCGGGCTGGACGACATGGAAGGTTTGTTGTGGTTTATGGGTTTGCTAGACACTATGCCACGAGGCAAATTTGAAGACGAAGTACAACACGTTGTAGACCGTATGATTCGTAGCGCTAAACGAAGAGAGGACGAAGAAGAACTTGATAACACGGACTACGAAACTCTGGAAGAGGCGGAGAACGAAGTTCAAGGTGTTGTTGCTGAGAGGCCATCGCTATGGACGATGATCGCAAATCTGTTTCAGTCTGGCTGAAGCCACGTCATCAGAAGATGCTGGCGGCGATGCCGGGCGTTCAGACTTCTGACATTTTTCGTAGGGCTCTTGAGGAGATATTCGAGAGCCTCAACGAGCGCGAGTACGCGAGGATCTGTATTCAAGAAGATCTTGAGAACTTGATTGTGAACTGGGAGCGGGTTCTAGGAGTCAAAACAGGACTTACTATTACGGATACCGAGGACGGGTTTCGAGTTGTGCTGATACCTTTGAAGAAGTACACCAGTGGCTAAACAGCCCAAGAGACGCATCGCGGAACAGAGGTACACAAAACGGGTTCGAGAGTTAACCTCTAAGAGGAAGAGGAGAACTACAGGCGGACGAACTCCCTGGAAGCAATTTTTTGACAATGGAGTCGGAGCGGAGATCAGGACAGAGATTCCGAAATCTTCGATTCACTCGATCGTCTATACATACGGCAAGAAATTGAGCAAGCGGTTCATCTGTTCCTACGAGGAAGTAGATGGCGGGTTCACGTTGGTTAAAATTGAAGCTGTGAAGAGGCGGAGCTGATGCCGAAAGTGATAAAACTGAATGATGTCGAGTGCCAAGTTATTAGGAAACGTTACGAGCAGAAAGTGTCGCTGGAAGAAATGCGGGATGAGTTTGGTTACAGCCGCACAGTTCTGACCAAAGCAGTTAGGCGGGCAGGTGGGCATATTCGTCAACGAGGACGTATGCTTGTTCCCTTCAAAGTTGAACCTGTGTTCAAGAACAAGCTGGCAGTTCTAGCCGAGCTGATTCACAAGGACCGAGAAGGTCTGCCGGAACCTCTGAACGATGAGGTTCTGGCGACTTTGGTGGATTACGTTCTTGGCTTCAACGACGGCCGAACCTTCAGAAAGATTGATCGTCGTTACGATTACGAAGGTATTCTATCGGAGTTTAGAAAAGACCATCTGGAAGCTAGTTATTATGTGATGGGTCGCCTTTGGAGGGCTGTTTACCGATCTATCTGCCTCAGGAATGTGAACCTCGCTCCGTATGGCGTGGCTGGGGAGGACGTTCATCTCTGCCTGGATCACCTGACTAAGGAAAACCGCAAGAAGATCCGTAGTTGGGTCAGAAAGACCCAGTACGTCCATCTTCCCAACGAGGAGGGTGTTCACAGAGTGGTCGAGGCTTGCGAAAAGGCTATGAAGTCTATCGTCAACTCGAAGCTGCGGTTCATTTATCAGTATGATCCCTGCTACGAGAAGGATGACCTAATCAGCTTCCTCAGAATCGTTGCTTATCGTGTGGCGATCAAGTACGATTGGGAGATGCTGGATGGGGAGTTTGCCTACGAAAAGTGCTTGAACTATACCAAGAGATCAATGTGGAATGCTGCCTTCCTGCTAATCAAGCAGAACACGTCAGATGACTACAGGCGACTAGCCAAGGTAGACACAGACGCGAGGCTGTATCAAATCACGACTATTTCGATGGACTCTCCTGTGGATGATGAGTGGTTGCATGTTCAGAAGAGACTGGGCGAGCCAGAAGACAGAAGTATTGAAGTTCTGGACTTGGCTAAAAGGATCGGCAAGGACGAGGCTAGGTTTTTTGACTTCCTACGTCTTGAAGACGAGGACGTGCCGGAGTTCACCGAATTCGTTATGAAGGAGACTGGGCAGGATGAGAACGATTTTTACGTCAACAGTTACAAGGAGTGGCGAGAATTGGCTCTGCGGTTCTCTGGCATTACTAGGGCTGAGCAACGCAGGGCTATTAAGTACCGAGCCTTGAAGGAGATTGGTATATTCGACCGCGCCAGAGTAAAGAAGCCTAAGAAGGCGAGGAGTAGTTCTAATGAGTGACACACGAGACTGGGTTAACTGGGTTCGTATTCTGGTCGATCCCAACGAGACAACGCGAGGCTTTTCGCTGGCTAACTTGGAGTTCAAGACCAAGACTGCCGCAGCCGTAGAGGATGAAATGTACGGAACGCTTCCTGGGGACAAGAATACCCAGACCGGCAAGTTCTGGGTTGTGACAGAGGACGAGTTGATGCGGCGTTGTCCGCAGATGCAAGCCTTTGCGCAGGGGGCAGACTGGTTCTTCCCCGTAGAGTTTTGTGATGTTTTCGTGAGGCCGCAGGGCATAGAGCCCGTGGCCACTAGAGACGCTACGGATGCCGAGAGGGAGGAAGCCCTCAGCACGTTTGAGACAGTCAAAACAAAAATCTCTGAATAGGCCCCGGGACCGGTTCCTATACTAAAGGCACAGAGGACACTTATCTTTAAGGTGAGGAGATTGGCATGAACGAAGACGAAATTACGCCAGAAGAGGGCACAGAAGAGGTCCCGGCTACTATTGAAGGTGAGGCTTTCGACGCCATCGACTTGCCGGATATACAGGATGTGCAACTTGACGGGGAACTGCCCAGCCTTGAAGACGATGCCACGAAGTACGCAGTACGCTTCGGCATCATCGGTGCGGGACAGGGTGGCGGCCGGATTGCCAGCCAGTTCTGGTCTCTAGGGCACCGCAGAGTAGTTCTCGTGAATACCACGGAGGCCGATTTCCGTGGCCAGACCGCCTCTAAGAAGGTCGTTCTGCCCACAGGTGAAGGACAGGCCGCCGGAGCAGGAAAAGACCCGTCAGTAGCTCGCGAGGCAATCGCCAGGAATGGTGAATGTGTCCGGGACGCCATCAGGGACTACATTGGCGAAGACGTGGATCGAATCCTCATCACCATTGGTGGCGGTGGCGGAACCGGTACAGGGTGCGCCGTTGGTCTGGTGGAGATTGCCCGGCAGTTCATGTCCGATCACGGCAAGGACCCCAAATCGGTAGGTCTCATCGTTAGCAAGCCCAAGGCTTCCGAAGGTGCGCAGGTTCAGGATAACTTCGCTGACCTCATGGTCGAACTGGAGAAACTGGAGAGGGCCGATAAGGTGAGCCCCGTCGTCGTAGTAGACAACGAACTCATCAATAAGCGGTTCCCCCGCGCAGGCGTGGCTCAGTTCTGGAAGATCGCCAACTCGAACCTTTGTGGCCTGTTCGACATCTTCAATATCATCTCGGCCAATGTCAGTCAGTACGCGAGTTTTGACAAGGCAGACTACGAGAGCGTGTTGGACTCGGGTAATTTGGTGTTTGGTCTCGCGAAGATCAAGGAGTACACCACGACTTCAGAGCTGTGTGATGCGATTCGGAGCAACGTCAAGAAGAATCTCCTTGGCGAAGAGTTCGATCTGTCCACGGCGACACATGCAGCGGGGATTCTGGTAGCGGACGAGGCGACTCTGAATGATCTCCCGCAGGCAGCGCTCGACGAAGCGATGAAAACGCTGAATCGAGTTCTAGGAAATAACGTTACGCTTCATCAAGGAGTTTATTCGGGAAGTAAGTCCGGCATCTCCTTGTATTGTTTAGTGGGTGGTATGAAGTAGTGCTTTGTAAGATACAGGAGGAAAGCACACTTGTATAGGGAAGCTACTCGACAGAACCGCCAGTTGGAAGCGTTTAGCCAAAGAGTTGGAAAATGCGAAATGGTGTGTTCGAACTGTCACAGAGAGAGAACCCATACGAGGTTATGTAGCTAACATGAGATGCAACTTGCGACGCCGGAAAAGATAGCTGTAGAGCAACAATCTAGTCGGCTGTTCTGGCGAACAGTCTGGACTATGCCAGATCACCTCCGGTGTGTCATCACTCATTTGTATGTCTGCGATAAAACTTTTGAAGAATCTGCTGTTATCTTAGGAATAACTCCCCTGGCCGTGCGAATCCTACACGATAGGGCACTGGCCACTTTGAAATCGAGGATAGAGATATGGCGGTAACTCTTGACGAACTTGCTATCATTGTGGATAGCACACTTGCTATTTGTATCTCGAATGAGGACACCGGAGCAGTATCGCTTCAGATCACCGGCGCTCAGATTCGAGTAGGGGCAGGTCCCGAGCTGAATGATGTCACCGGAGAGGGTGCTACTTCTGGAGCGGCACGGGATGACTACGCATCCAAGATCGCCGGTAAGGTGATGGTCGTGGGAGGCAATCCCCGAGGTTTGGAGGTTCACGTCCCAGTCACGGTCATTGGAGACTAGATGAGAAGCGACCCGACTGACACGGGACCGATTTCTTAGGATTTCAACAAATAGACTAAAGGATTGGAGAGGAGATATCATGAAAATTAAACTGTTGGCATTAGTGACCGTAGCCCTGTTGGCCTTGGGGTGCGCCGGTCTTGGTACCGCGATTAGAGATGCGGGCGACAAAGTATCAAATGTCGCGAGCAACGTGGGTGGTGACGTAGGAAACGTTGTCGATAGTGTTGCCGAGGCGGATATCGCAGGCGCGATTGAAGACGCGATTGCCGGAATAGGCAACCTGATTTCAGGAATTGGGAGTCTGGTCACCATTTCGACGAGCCTGGTACAGGATGCTGTAGTGGACAGCGTGGATGTCGTCGTTGACGCAGTTACGCCCGACTCTGATCCTGAAGCCCAGCCCTAATTTGAGGACCGGAACGGGCAGTTTGCTCCTAAGACCTAAAGTTTTAGGATTTAGCTGTCGATTGGGCTAAAGTTTCAGAAATCCGTGCCGATAGACTAAAGGAACCTGTGAGGGTATTATATCAAGGATACAATGATGCGAATTGACCTACATACCTATTTTTGTCTGTTGCTGGATAGCAACGGGAGGGGCGTGTTGTAGGCTCGGATCACATCGAGATTTACAACGCCCCCTTCGCAGGAAGGGGGCGTTTTGTTTATGGCGACCGTAGCTCAATGGTAGAGCATTCGACTGTGACTCGAAGGACGCGGGATCGTTACCCGTCGGCCGCCCCAATTTGAAGGAGATATTTGCCCGAGTGGTGAAATGGTAGACACGCCGGTTTTAGAAACCGGTGCCGAGAGGTGTGCAGGTTCGACTCCTGTTTCGGGCACCATACATACGGCACGGTAGCTCAGTGGTAGAGCGTAGGTTTGAAGCACCTAGCGTCGGAGGTTCGATTCCTCTCCGTGCCACCATTTGCAAGGCCCTAGAGTGTGTTGGGAGCACGCCACCCTGTCAAGGTGGTAGGCCGAGATCGAAACTCGGTAGGGCCGCCATATATGCCAGTGCGGCGACGATGGTGAGTCGCGTCGGTCTGTAAAACCGATGCTTCGGCTTAATAGGTTCGAATCCTATCACTGGCACCAGTTATACGAGGTCCCCTGCCAAAAGGGCAGGGGCGTAAGCGGGGAGAGCACTCCCCGGCCCGGCCGCGAAAGGCGGCGAACATTTTTGCCGGAGTGGCGGAACGGTAGACGCGCTGGATTCAAATCCCAGTGTCTTCGGGCGTGAGGGTTCGACTCCCTCCTTCGGCACCAAGACAAAGGAGCTACAATGGCAGCAAAGAAGAACGCCCCTAAGGGGAAAAGGCACCCTGGTGGTAAGGTGGGTCAGGCGGGGAAGGATCTGGTTTCTCCCAAAACACCTCCGAAGAAGAAATCTCAAGCCGGTACAACGTTACAGAAGCACCAGAAGAAAGCACATTGATCTCTGCTCGCGTGGTGAAACAGGTAGACACGCTAGGTTGAGAGCCTAGTGGGACATAAGCGCCCGTGCTGGTTCGAATCCAGTCGTGAGCACCAGATTAAGGTAATGCTATGTGGAAGGATAAGGAAAAGGCCAAGCGCTACTGGAAGGAACGCTATTCCAGGGTCAAGAAAAATGCCGTATCCGCGTTAGGGGGAAAATGCTCCAAATGCGGGAGCATTTCCTCTCTAGAGTTCGACCATATTGATCCTGCTACGAAGGTAGACAATTTTACGGTATTGGCTTGCATAGCAGGAAGAGGCGAAGAGGAACTGGCCAAGTGTCAGCTATTGTGCAAGGAATGTCATAGAGATAAAACTGGTCGTGCTGAGCATGGAAGTTTGGGAATGTACAGACACCAGAAATGCCGGTGTGACTTGTGCAGAAAAGCTAATTCCACATATCATAGAGAACGCAGAAAGAAATTACGGCTGAGTCGCCAAGTGGAAAGGCGGTAGTCTGCAAAACTACCATGCGAGGGTTCGATTCCCTCCTCGGCCTCCATAGACTAAAGGGAATGTATGATTGAACTGCATCCCTACATCAACGAGCTTGTCAGGAGAACCGATGAGCTGGGTGTGAAGTTGCACATGGTCAAAGCCAATCATGTGGTCTGCGAAGGAACCAAATGCAGTGGCTTCTTCTCTTACATTCCAGAGCCGCTCTTGGCCTTCCCTCTGAAGGGTTCTGAGTCAGAGAACACTATGCTTCACGAGTCCCAGCACATGGAGCAGTGGCACGAAAACTGCAAAGCATGGCGAGATCATATGGTCACCTCGATCATTGGTACAGAGGATTTGTTGTTCCTTTGGATTGACGGGGAGGTAGATTTGACCAATAAGCAGGCGAGAGAGTATGCTCAGCTCTCCTGCAATATGGAGCTAGATTGCGATAAGAGAACCGTCAGACTCATAAGGAGGCTGAAGAAGGAAGGGAAGACCACAATTGATGTAAAAGTTTACACACAGAAGGCTAATTCGTATGCGATGTTTTGGAAGATGGTGGGTAGGAGCCGACAATGGTACGAGATAGGCAGACAGCCGTATGCTCTACCTGAGGTATATTCGGAATTCCCCAACACTTTCAACCTCGATTACACGAAGTTGCCTAAGAAGTACGAGCGGCTGTTCGAAAAACACTGCTTGTAGAACAAGGAGAATGATGTGGAAGAGAATGGTGAGCGATTAGAAAAAGAAGCACTCGACCGAGCCGACATTGTTGAAAAATGTATAGAAGTTATCATGTCGGAACCCAGGGTTCCAGGGGAGTTCCAGATATTGCTACGAGATGAGATACGGAGGAAGGCGGAATCTTGGACATCGCCATAGCTGTTCCCCGGACGGACCGTGATTCGAAGGCCGAAAAAGATTGGAAGGAGCCGTTCAAAAAGGTCAAGTTGTCGCGGATACTTGCCGAAGATGAATGGAACATCCTTCTCCATGTGGATGGAAGAGAAGCAAATAGGATTCGCAAGCTCACTGCGGACCTTCAGGTTGAGACAGTGATGACAGAAGAGACAAAAGAGACTTGGGCAGAGAAGATTGTCCTTTTGGGGAAGAAAGAAAAAGTTTAGTCCCTCCGTTGTGGAGGGCGTGAGGGCACCAAGTGTCCTAAGCCTGTCAAGGCCCGCCCTCCGCAACACGGGTTTGATATGTAGCTTGCACTGCAAGGAAGGTACGCCCCTCTTATACGGGGAGATGCGGTTCAATTCCGCAGCGAGCTTCGCCGCGAAAGGCGGCTCCTTTTTATGCCGGAGTGGTGGAATGGGTACAACAAGAACGTGGTCAGACAAGGAATTTTGCAAGGCGGTAGAAACTAGCAAGTCTGTAGCTGTCAGGATTGCAAAATAAAAGAGTGGCGAGGAAAGGAATTGCCACTCCCAGACAGAGACGTATTGCAGAAAAATTTCAGGGGGAGTAGCCCAATTGGCAGAGGCCGGTGACTTAAAACCACCGATAGTGAGGGTTCGAGTCCCTCCTTCCCTACCAGATATGAATGAGATGCACGCCATCCACCTAGAGCTGTTGCCTCAAATGCTGGAGGACCACGCTGAGGAGCAAACCGGAGACAAGTACATCTCGGTTCGCACTGCTGAGTTTCGAACAGCACTTATGCGCGCGGGATACAATTGTCCTACTGCGGCTTCGCCAATCACCGATTCTAGGTTCAGGATCTTCCTGACGATCCCCGGTCTCTCTGAGTACAATGGCGTCTACTACGTTGGAGGCTATCAGGACAAAGGCACGGTCAGCCTCGACTGGGATCTCGATCAGGAGCACATAGTCCCCAGGCGGAGGGAAGCCGTCATGGCGACGAGGGCGAAAGGCGAGGTTATTCTCTAAGTATGCTTCGAAATTCGAAAGATGCTTATACAGTCCGTGGAGTCAGCAGGAAGTGGTTCCAGCGGGTCAAGGAAGTCTCCCTGAGCGATTTTGTCCCTGCTGGGGACGAGGAGCCCGGATCCAGCGACGATCAGCCCTGCGGAGACCACTTCATCTCGAAGGACATGGAATGCCACAAGGGTGGTTCAGGACCGGTACCCTCCGTCCCCGAATCAGAGGGGCTCACGGAAACTGACCTTCTCCTGATCCACGATCAGGCCCGTCTTCAGCATGCAGACAGCCCCGATCAGATTCAGGGTCTTACGGACGCCTGGAATGCCTCCAAGTATGCGCTCAAAAACAGCCCCGAAATCTTCCAAGACCCCGAAAAGACTGAGAATTTTGCAAAACTTATCGCCTCATTAATCGAACCAAGAAACAAAAATGGTTATCGTCGCGTTCCCGCGACCTTCGGACCCGGTAAACCGCCCGCTTTGGACCCGGAGCAAGTCCCAAGGGCTATGGAGAGCCTCTGGAGGGCCTTCAGCGAGCAGATAGCGGAGCCGGACGAGTGGTACCATGAATTTGAGAAGATCCACCCCTTAGAGGACGGAAATGGCCGTCTGGGGGATATCATGTGGAAGATCGCCAAGGTACGGCAGGGAGAGGAGTGGCCGACCACCCATCCCCCGGATTTCTTCGGGACCGATAAGAGCGAGTACACGGCGGCTCTGGTGACTGCGGAAGGGTTCATCACGGACATCGGGGCAGCGTCCAAGAGAAACACCGATTTCCGGCGGGTACTGTGGACAGGCCCAAATATGCAACTGGTCTTGATGAGCCTCAAGCCCGGAGAGGAAATCGGAGAAGAGGTTCACGATCTTTCCCAATTCTTGAG
>SDBV01003419.1_pt1 | contig 23424 bp, 25 predicted proteins | sample 2277081 | NCBI WGS metagenome assembly SDBV01 (sample SAMN10402039, study PRJNA504765) | marine sediment metagenome | isolation source: marine sediment core GS10_PC15, 223 cmbsf | place: Arctic Ocean: Southern Knipovich Ridge | collected 2010 | reverse complement strand
GAAACCCTTAATCCCAGCAAATGGTCCTCCAATCTGTAGAAAGTATGTTTCAACTTGTGTTGTAAGTCTGATAAAGTCTCCAAACACCTCGGCCTTCATTCCAATTAGACTGAGCGAAGGTGCAATCTGATTCAACATCGCATATTCCAACTGCACAAGAACAGGAAACGCGAACTCGGCCTGATACACCACATATATTAAACCGAAATAGATTAGTGGCCCAGTTCCTGCTCTCAGTCCTCTTACACCGTAGAAGATAATGTAGGAACCGACGAAGATTAGAAAAATGTCGAAGATTCCAATCTGGCCTCCGCCAAGAATGCCTAAGAGGTTCCTCGCATAGTTACCGACAAGTAGGGAAGAACCTAAGATTATTTCGAATGCATTCCCTCGGTAAATCGATTCTCTCCGTCGAATTCCAATCCATAGTATGACAGTAAGTGTTACGCTAAAGAGAAATGCAAACGGAGTATTCATGAAAAAGATAGAAAGAGGGTTGATGAAGGCGAAGAATAAGAAAATCAGGAAGAGGTAGTCTCGACGTAGCAAGTCTAGCTGGCCTTGTTCAAGAAAAACCTCATATTTGCCTTTGCATTTTCCTTGTGTTTGACCACATCGGTCTCTCCAAAGACATCACTGAATTTTGCTTTAAGATCCGAAATTGATCCGTCCGATACGTCTTCACCATAAACATGAATGGAGATGTGATCACGTTCATGGAAAATCTGAAACATGGGCGGTAATGACTTGTTTCTATAAGCTATTTCCTGTAGTGTCTTTGGTGACAGTCTTTCTCCGTTACGAGCCGCAAGAAATTCCTTTTCTCTCCCTTCAACCGATTCTAGAATTGGAAGAGTTCTGCCGCAAGCACACATCCCAGATCTGTACGAACCTTTATCACCAGATCTATATCGGATCAATGGCATAGCATAGTTGTTTAGGTTTGTGACTACGATATCACTCACTTCCTTCGGATTGGCATTCTCTTCTCCTTTCAGGAATTCGCAGATCGTCATGTCAGCTTCCATATGGTAACCATCCTTCTCTAGACACTCCCATGCGATGGGTCCCGCGTCGTTGCCTCCGTAGCTGTCGTAGACATCGCAACCCAGAGTGGTCTCGATAAACTTTCTATTCGAGTGATCAAGAACGTCTCCTCGTGAAAGAACTAATCTGGGAGAGATCTTGTGGCCTGTTCTTCGAAACTCCTCTGCAAGTAACCTGAGATAAATTGGTCGTCCAAATAGAACATCTGGTTGAAAGTCAGATAACTCTTTAGCTATTTCGTTCGCTGAATAAGAAATGTAGTAATTCCTTGAATAGTTACGCCTGAAGGAGTGGAAGGTCCTTTTTGCAATACCCTGCCCTGCCTCTCCTTTTGAATCAGAGTCACTAAATCGGACTACTGCGGTCTTCTCCCAGGACTTCCTCCCTAATACTGATCGATATCGGCGCGAAGATGCGGTAATGTGGTCCAGGTATCTTGGATCGTAGTAAACTCTTAGCGGATGACCCATAGTTCCAGAGGTATGAGTCTTGAAACTCTTCTTCAGATCGATGTTATCTGCGACGATCTGAGTCCCAGCTCTTTCAACATCATCCTTTGTTATTATCGGGAGTCTGCCAAGGTCTTCAACTCCCTTAATGTCATCGGGGTAGAGACCTATGGACCTGAATCTCTGATGATAGAATGGCACCCGGGAATAAGCATGTCTTAGCAGAGCTCTCAATTTCTTGGTTTGAAGCGCCCTGAGTTCTTGCTCCGAGAGCCATTGATTTTTCTTGAGAGTGCGGGTGAGCCATAGAGCCCTTAGAATCAACGTCGGTATTTTGCTGAAATCAGAGGGGAGGACATATCTCCTTATCTGCAGGTCGGTGACTAATACACAATGGTTTTTCAACAAAATGCGGCTTTTTTCTCATTCCGATGAATTCAGGATCCATGCCACAAAGTTCTGGCCTCAGAACCGATATATACCTTGGACTCGCGAGCGTGTCCATGTTCAAACGCGCAGTCTACATGATTGGCGGACTTCTCAATGATGTTCTAAGCATGCGGTCGAGGGGCATCATCGACGGGATTAGGGAGGATTAATATCGTGATACGCTTTATCCATATACTAGGCGGATTACTTAATGACCTTATCAGTATGAGGACAAAGGGCAGTTTCGACGACGGACAACAGTTCAGCTAGCCTAATCTGGTGAATGTTAAGATGCTCAGACAATCCATCCGTATACTTGGAGGATTGCTTAATGATCTGGTAAGCATGAGATCAAAGACCAACTCCGTAGTCGACGACGCAATTGCGATCTAAATAGCAGAATGTTCCGAAGAGCACTCTACATCATCGGTGGCGTACTGACCGACTTGGTCAGTATGAGGACGAAGGGAGCCCAGATACTAGATGCTCTTAGAGACTAGGAAATTTCTTACATCGGCGGACATAAACCCGTCCGCGACAATTTGATCGTAAGAATTCCAAAGGCAATACTTTCTGCAACGGCTGCCCTCTGGGCTCTTGTTGTTTTCCTATTTTCTCTAGCTTTTGCCGGTACAAGTTTTGTGTCAGTCGCTCAAGCGTTCGTTCTAGGAAGTATAGTCTACGTTTCGATTTCACTGATGATTGAATCCCTTTTACCCAATGGTATAGAATGGATTTCGATACCTGAATTTGATGGTTTAGCTTCAAGGATGGATTTGCCATTTCCAAATCTGTATGGTGTTCATGACAAAGGTGGCACCCTTGCCTATACAGATCCTCTACGAAAAAAATTAATCTTTAGAAGAAAGGTTCTGTATGAGAAATTGCAAGAAAATGAAAGACTTGCTCTTGCTGCTCATGAGTTCGCGCATCTAAAAGCATACCATCCACAGGTTAAAGTACTGATGATAATCGCTTTCCTTTTGTCTTCGGCCTTCGCTGCCATAACCCTTCCTTTTGCTGCTGTGGCACTAGTACTATCGATGGTTGTGGCACTTAGAATCGTCACTAGGAGACAGGAATATCTTGCCGACAAATTAGCTGCGTTCTTCACTTCGCCCCAAGACATGAAAGCGTGTATAGAGAGGCTTACAAACTATCAGTATGACAAAAAGTCAGCTACTCAATCAGGCTTCCTGAGGAGATATCTCTTCGCCCATCCAACGCCCAGTGATCGGGTCGAGAGGCTAGTTGCTGGGGGGTAGCGAGTAGCTTTGGGTGCTTAACCGAGTCAGATCTTCATTCTTGATGAGGATGAATCTCCTGATGGGCAGTTTCTGCCGAGGCTCGATCATAATACCTGAGTTTTATCGCACGTGCACTGTTCCTAAGATTTGGAGGAACCACCATAAGGGCCTGCTCCCTATTCTCAGACTCGATTATGGCCCATCCAGTGTGGAAATCGTCTTCGCACCCCCAGTAGAAGTTATGGAGATATCCCGCCGCGAATTGCGTGTCTAGTACCTGGTGGCACTGTATGCCAGTGTGAGGAGATTCAATTAAGAAGGTGTCCAATCAGTTCATATCCAGGAGTCAAAGGGATTAAAACTTTCTTCAAGTTCTCAAAAATGTCCGATTATGGTGAATCATAACGGCATTGAAACTCGTTACATCGTAGACAAAGGGACGTCTAACCGACGAGGCTCTCCACTGCCAGCTATCAAGATATACGACTTCCTGGTTGCATTAGCGATTTCAGGGATTGTTGCATTTACCCAGTTTACATTGCTACAGTTTGATGTAATCCTGTAACCAAATAGTTCGCTTGATAAGTTGTCAATCTAATTTAGCCGGGAACAACCAAGGATGCATTTCCCGTACAGAACTCTTCTCTTGAGAGTTTAGGTGATTCCAGCATTTCCTGATATTATCGCTATCACTGGTGGTGACAAGATATGGAGCCGCTCTCTGACATCCGCTAATCTGACAGATTCGCTTATGATGGTAGAACGCCTGGGTCCGTGGGAAAGGGCCAAATGAGAGCTCTACCTTCGCCTCTCCTTTCCTTTGAACATCGGACGTGCTGCTCTGCATTATTGACATCTCACTCTATCACAAGTGTAGCATAGATTGGAATAGACATGATCTAGTTCTGTACTGAATAGGAGCATCTCTGCCATAGGAACTCTTACTCGGTAGGACCTAATATGAGTTATTCTTATATTATAAGGTAAGTATGTACTTTTCGGTCTACTTTCTGGTTCCTAAGACGATGTTCCCGACTCGTTCATGCTCCGATGATTTGGTGGCTAGGGCCATTTCATAGCAGTCAAGTCTGCCCCAACTTGCCAAAGCTTCTTGCCCGCTTCTTCATCATACGACCGTTCTGACGATTTCTGTTCTCTCAATTTGTCGAAATACTTTCCAGTAATTCCTTCAACTTCTGGAGATGAGGCTAGATAAATGGACGGTTCGGCTCCCTTTTTAGGGCTTCTCAGGAAGGGTGAAGATATCGCCCTAAGGAATCCTCTAAAGAGACTGGATTCTCGGCCAGAGAGGAGGTTCGTAGAAATAACACCTGGATGCAGGACATTAACAGTGACTCGGGTTCCTTCAAGCCTTCTAGCTAATTCATAGGAAAATAAAACCAAGGCAAGTTTTGAGTCGCCATATGCCCTCCACCCCCTCCTCTTCCTACTTTGCACGTCATCGAAGTCTATGTTCCCATATTCATGAGCTGCCGAGCTGACATTGATTATCCGGGAAGGCGCACTCGACTTGAGTAGATCTAGTAACAGATTAGTTAGAAGAAATGGGGCGATGTAATTCACTGCAAATAGTGTATCGATTCCATCAATGGTATTCTTTCCGTGTCGAGTCACAACTCCTGCGTTATTTATCAGAACATCCAGACGCTCAAATTGCTCCATGAATGCCTTGGCTAAATTCTGGATTGAGTCGAGTCGCGATAAATCTGCGATGAACAGGTGGGCAAGGGCGCCATCGGACTCCCTCTTCAGGTACTCAAGGGTTTCTTGGCCACGTGATTCATCTCTTGCGACAACTATGACGGTTGCGCCCAGTCTTACTAATCCAAGTGCCGTGGCCTTTCCTATTCCTGAAGTGCTCCCTGTAATTAGGCATACCTTGTCTTTCAAACCGTTCTCCTCTGAAGCGTTGCGACAATGGAGAATAATAAATACAGACTCTTGTCATAACGATGCGAAAAATGGCCAAAATAATTACGCTAATAACTGGACTTCAGGCGAAGGAGTACGGTTTCGGACCCAATCCATCCCAAAAGATTATGTAAGAATGGATAGCACGCGGAAAGAATCGCCAAAGGTCCCCATACTGCACCCTGTGTTAGAAGCGTCAGTCCACTAGCAACGAATACTATTACCGTAGCTTTAGTATGCTATGAGTCACTTATTAGGGTCCTAGGCGGTCATGCCCTGATATGGCTGCGCCATCTCAGAAGGATGTCGAGACATTGCTAAAGCTTTATGAGATCTATGACAGAAACAGGGATTCTGCCATCTGGTTCCTCACAGACCTCTCGGCAAAGGATTACAAAAGTTTTAAAAAGAAATATCCCAGTCGTTCCAGAGCAAGAACGCATTTCGCTACGGTAGCTGGATTCTTCGAACTGGCCGGCATCTTACTAGAAAGGAAGCTCCTGAATGAAGATTTGTTTTTCGATACTTTCAACGTATCAGCCTTCTGGGGAAAGGCAAAGGGAATTATCAAAGGCATGAGGCATGACCGCCCACGGATATACGAAAACTTCGAACTCGTTAATAGCCGAAAGACCCGATGGGCAAAACGTCATCCGCCAAAAATAAAGCGAAAAGTGCGCTAGTTGCCATTTCTTTCCGGCGTAAATATGCTCCCAGTGAAAGTTCATTACTGCCGTATTATCCTTGGCTGGTTGAAAACATGAACGATAGTGAAAAGTCGATTATCGAATGGTTAAGTCGTGAAAGCGAGAGGCTGCGTCGCTTCGATTCAAAGTTGGATCTGGATGATAAAGCTATCAGAAGCCTGATTGGCCTCTTTTCAAGAATAGCTATTGAGAATCCAATTCCATTGTTCATAGCGCTTCTTTCCTCAGAAAAAATGCGGGAGAGGATAAAATGTCCAGAATGTGGTGGTAGCGGCAAATATGAAGGAAGATGGGATTGTCTTTTCTGCAGAGAATCAGATCACACTATCGCGAATTATGAGCTGGCTTTGCGGAGCGTGAAGAAGGACAGTTAACGCCATGGGTTGAGGCTCACGGTGCTACGCATGATTGGACGATTAAGATAGCACCGGAGCCTGTTGTATCCGTAACTTACGAAATGCTATAATCCTAAGGTCATGAGCAGATGTGGCTAAGACGGTCCCAAACGCCTCTGGTCAGCGTTTCTAGAGTCGTTTAAATCAATGGCACTAGCACGCAAGTTACGGGTGGAAGGGGATGAGAGTCTGCAGCTTTACACCAAGTGCTACCGAAATCATCTACTCGCTGGGGCTCCAGGACTCCCTTCAGGGTGTGACTTATGACTGCGATTATCCAACCGAGGCAAAAAGTAAGCCTATTGTTGTGCTAAGCTCCCTCAACTCAGGTCACGAAACGAGTCAAGAAATAGATGCGAATGTTAGAAAATCACTGTCACAAGGTAGAAGCCTCTACTTACTTGATAGAGAGAGGTTCAAAGCAGCAGATCCCGACATAATAATAACCCAAGGTTTATGTGAGGTATGTGCACCATCAGATGCTATAGTCTCTGAGATTCCAGATTTCTTAGGAAAAGATCCGAGAATTCTTTCACTCAATCCATCGAATGTTGAAGACATCATCGGTGATATCGAGAGGGTTGGTACGATTCTAGGGAAAGGGGATGTTGCTAAAGAAATAACTAATAATCTAAGAAAGAGAGTTCAGAAGGTACGAGCCATTACAAATCAAACAAAAAGAAGGAGGATCTTTTGTATGGAATGGCTAGACCCAATCTACAACACCGGCCACTGGGTTACAGACGTCATTAACTTAGCAGGTGGTCTCGATGAGTTAGCCAGCACAGTCGGGGGCGAATCTGTGATGGTAGAGTGGGATGATATTCTGGACTATAATCCAGATGTCCTTGTGATGATGCCTTGTGGGTGGCCAATATCAAGAACTATCTCAGATCTAGAATCCATCACATCTCGGAGGGGCTTTCGACAATTAAGGGCAGTAATGAACGATGAAGTCTTTGTGGTTGATGGTAGTGCGTATTTCAGTCGCCCTGGCCCAAGAATAGTTGATAGTGCTGAGATACTGGCAAAGATACTTCACCCTAAATCATTTCGAGATCTGATCTTGCCACCGGGTTCGATGCAGAAACTCCAATTCAACTCTGCCACTTGAAGAGAATGAATTCCCCATACATCTAAGTACCTGAGCATACCTGGAAAGACTGGAGCAGCAACGCAATGGTGCCAGTGAAGAAGAAAAAGGTAGTTCTAGTTACTTACAAGGATGTCTTTGCCAGCAAGGAAGCAGTTGGTCTTGCTGAGGCTGCTGGGTATGAGGTTGCCGAAGTAGTTTTTCGGGGATACTTGAAGCATGGTGGATTAGGCATTGGTCCTGGCGTGGCCGAAGATATTAAGAATAAGGCATCGGTAAACAATTTTGAAACTATTATTATCGATGCAGCCCTCACTTCATCTCAAATCCACCAGTTGGGCCAAACTATAGGTCTAGAAGTAATAGATCGAGATAAGCTCATTCTTGATATTTTTGAAAGTCGAGCCACCACTGCGGAAGCAAAATTACAAGTCAAGCTTGCGGAGTTGAGCTACCAACTTCCAAGAGCCCGACAGGCAGTTCGACTCTCGAAGAAAGGGGAGCGTCAAGGACAAATGGGTTTGGGAGAGTATGCGGTTGATGTCCGATTCAGGGCGTTGAAGAAGCAAATGTCGTCTATCAAAGATAAACTGGGTCAGGTACAGAAGAGGCGTAGCCTGCATTTTACTCAACGTCAAAGGTTGAATATTCCATTCGTATCATTAGTCGGTTACACAGGCTCCGGAAAAACCACACTCTTCAACAGGATGTCGGAGGAAGCAAAGGAAGTTGCGAATAATCTGTTTACAACTCTTAGTACTACTACCCGAACCGTGATACTTCCTGATTATTCAAAGATCCTGCTTTCGGATACGGTAGGCTTCATTACTAGAATACCAACATACATGATTGAAGCCTTCAGATCTACATTAGACGAACTGTTCTATGCAGATCTTGTACTTCTCATGGTAGATGCCAGTGAACCAACCAATGAAGTAGCAATAAAGTATTATCGCTGTCTAGATATCCTGAACGAATTGAGGGTCTCCACCTCCAAAGTGCTTGTCGTGCTGAACAAATCCGATAAATCCTCAGAAAAGAAGTTGGCGGACGCTCGAGAGCTTGTTGGTGATCTACCATCGATAGTGATCTCTGCAAAGGACGGGGCAGGAACCCGCAGTCTCAAGAACCGCATACGTCAAAGCCTGAAGGTACGCCTCGAAGCAAAGATCATCTAACCAAAAAGGGGGTTATTTCACGAGAGTCCATCTTTTATCTCTCAAATTCTTGTAGGATATCACTGGTCGAAACTTTACTTTAAGCTCCTCAGTAGGTTCAAGTGAGAGTTCCACTCTAGTTTGGCTTCCGAGAAATTCTTGAACATCATCCAAGAGATTAGATATTCCCCTACTTTTCAACTTGGTGAAGACTCTGAGTCTGCACACATCGGCGGTTTCCTGAACTAATTGGGAAGGCGGTAAACTCATATCTCTATGAAGTACAGACATTAGTGACTTGGGTGAGACTATTCTATTGGGAGAGAAAGTCAAGTGATCTTCTCTTCGTCCATCTACAGATTCTATGAGTGGTGTGTTTCGCCCACAGGAACATAATGAGTGAGCCCTAGATCCGACATCTCCCAAATCATACCTTATCATTGGCATTGCATCGTTTAAGAGACAGGTTACAACAATGTTACCAGATTCACCTGGAAGCGTCGGTTTACCATCCTTTAGTATCTCAACAATAACGGAATCGGATACATGTAGGCCAATTCTTCTCTCACATTCAAAACCAATCTTCCCTATCTCTGAAGCGCTATAGCCTTGGTACGTCTTGCAGCCGAAAACATCTTGAAGATAACTTCTGGTTGGTTCGTCCAGGACTTCTCCGCCTGTCATCAACGCTTTTGGGCGAATTTCCTCGACCGCCCCTGAAGAAACTGCTTGAGCAAGAAGGCGCAGATACGATGGAGTCGACTTGATAAAATCAGGCTTAAACTTTCGAATCTCAGGGAGAATCTCCTCAATGTCATCACCTAAAGTCACATTCCTTGCGAAATAGTCATGAAGTGGCCCTACCATTCGGGAGGTAAATCCCAATGAACTAGCTCTCCTTTCCATGGTCTTTACATCAGATGTATTTCCATGAGTTATTCTTATCAACTTATCAAACGGGCCAATACCAAGGATCCCTCTAATCCTAAGATAGTGGCCTTGGATATAGTATCCCGCAAGATAGTCATAGTATGATTTACTATAGTAACATTTCATGGGACCTCCTGTAGTCCCAGAAGAAGATCGCACAATACAATTCCTAGGATCATCCGCCATCCTATCCTCAAGAGGTTGAGCCAATAGGTCAGATTTTGTACATACCCTTATTCTACCAAGATCTTCAATTTCCATGATATCATCTGGCCTGACCCCAGATTGATCCAACCAGTTACGCCAGAATTTGGTTTTGCTATATCCATGAGCAATCGCTTCTCGCAGCTTTCCTCTCTGATGCTTCAGGAGTTCCTCGCGCGGAAGTCTATCCACTCTAGAAGAAACGAATGCATGCCATAAGATTCTGGATAGCACAGATCATCAATAGCCTCTATGACTTCGGAGGTAGAACTTTTTCGAGCATTCCCGCAAGTTTCTTGACCATTTGGAGCGCAGGTTCCAAGTTGTGGATGAAAATTTCCTCAACGTTGACACCAAGTCCGATCCCAAGTTTTGATTCCTGAACATGCTTCGAAACGTCTGCCCAGATCTCTGCAGCAAGCTCTATTGATTTCGAGGTAGCGGGAATCTGAAGAAGCCGCTTTTCTTGGTCTGGTGAGATGTCTGCCCCCAGCCACTTGAGAAAATCCAAATCATCGACAGTTCGTACTGGAGTAAAGCTCAGAAACACTTTACCTGGTTTTAGTCCTCGCTCCGCAGATTTTGCTTTGTATGAAGACAAGACAGTCTTCAGCGGTTCAGATGAGAACAAGACCTGAGTCGTGAAGAACGACGCCCCTGCGACTGTTTTCCGAATTAGTCGCTCACTTTCATCAGACCTGGAGGGAATTAGGATATTCCCTATTGCTATCGTCTTATCTTGAAGAGCTAACCTAGTCGCATCAGTGACCGTGGGGCCTGGATACTGATGTAGACCGCTGTTTCCTCCTGTAAATATAAAATTCTGAATGCCATCTGAGCCCGTGGCGTGCTTAAGCCACCTGACAAAATCGTCTCTATCTTTACAATGGACTACAGCTTTGTTAACAATGACTTGTTTGCCAGTTTTTTCACGAAGCTGCCTCGCAAAGCAACATGAGGGCTCGTTTCTATAGTGTGGTTCACCTTTCCGGTTCTCTTCAACAATCTCAGGGACATTGATTAGTTCGACTAAATCGTCTGAGGAAAGGGCTGAACTTATCGTTTCCATTATTTTTCGTTTGTGGTCATCTGTAGCCACTCTGTTTGGTGGGACCACCTCAAAAAGGATGTCAGCCTCGACAGTCACATCTAAATTGAAGAATTTTTCATTAATATTTCTAGTGGAATGATTGATTTTATTGATTTAAAGAAGAATGTGATCGTGAGAAGAGCTATTTGGGTCCGGCAGCGATAGCTCGCTTGGGGCGCCTGGGGCTTATCCATATTCACTGACGTGGAGAGCCTTGAACCCGGCTTTATCCACTGCCTTCCTTATCTCTGCCACATCCGCTTCTCCTGGATCATAATCTACGATTACTCTGTTTAGCATGACCGCTGTCCTGACCTCCTGCACACCTCTCACTTTAGATAGACTTTTCTTGATTATCGGCACACATGAAGCGCAATCCAAGTTAGAAACTGAAATTGAGAGAGACTTCATTCAATCCTTTCTCATAGCTTTGAACCTCTTCAACAAGAGCGAATTTGATAAGACGGTTACAGAGCTCAAAGCCATTGCTCCAGCGGCTAGTATCGGGTGGAGGAACCCTAGCGCTGCGATTGGTATCAACCCAACATTGTAGGCAAATGCCCAGAATAAGTTCTGCCTTATCTTACTCATTGTACTCTTGCTAAGCTTTATGGCAGTAGGTACGTCTCTGAGATCATCTTTTATGAGCACTATTCCGGCAGTTTCTACGGCAACGTCCGTCCCGCTTCCTATCGCTATCCCTATCTCTGCCTGAGCCAATGCAGGAGCATCGTTAATACCATCTCCAACCATTGCAACTATCTTCCCCTCCTGTTGGAGGCGCTTTACAACGCTCGCCTTTTCTGAAGGGATCACATTTGCTATCACGTTATCGATTCCTACAATCCTAGCAACAGCATCGGCAGTCCTTGCATTATCTCCAGTTAGCATGATCACTTCTAGGCCGGCCCTTTTCATCTCATTGACAGCATCCTTTGAAGAATCCTTTATGACGTCTGCGACCGCAATTATCCCCGAGATGTTTCCATTCAATGCCTCTATCATTACAGTCTTTCCATCATCCTGCAGGCTCTCGATGGTACCTCTCAACGAAGATGCATCGATACCATTTGCTTCCATGAGTTTCTGATTGCCTATCAGAACTCTTCCAACTTTCAATATGCTCTTAACTCCATGTCCAGAAATCGCCTCGAATTCTTCTACCTTTGATATCAAGAGACCTTTCTCGGTGGCCCGTCTTACCATCGCCTCGCCAAGCGGGTGCTCTGAACCTTTCTCCACGGATGCGGCAATCCTAAGAACCTCATCTTCAGATAGGTCTCCTATAGCAATTACATCAGTTACAGATGGCTCTCCTCTTGTTATCGTACCTGTCTTATCTAAGACAATGGACTGAATCTTGTGAGCCTTCTCGAGATATTCTCCACCTTTGATGAGTATCCCATTTTCAGCTCCTTTACCTGTGCCAACCACGATCGCGGCTGGAGTAGCTAGACCCAGAGCGCACGGGCAAGCGATTATCAATACCGCAATGAATGAAGTAAAAGCCAAAGTAAATTCCCTTCCCAGTACGAAGTACCAGCCAATGAAGGACGATAATGCTACAACAATAACAATCGGAACAAAGTATGATGAAACAGTGTCTGCTAATTTCTCGATGGGTGCCTTTGCAGTCTGAGCTTCTTCAACTAGCCTCACAATCTGTGACAGCGTTGTGTCAGCTCCGACCTTTGACGCCCTTAGTTGTAAGAGCCCCGTCTTGTTTATTGTCGCCCCAATTACCGTATCATTGATCCCTTTCTCGACTGGTATGCTCTCCCCAGTAATCATCTTCTCATCTACCGAAGATCTTCCCTCAACCACAACTCCGTCAACAGGGATCTTTTCTCCGGGCTTTACAATGGCAATGTCACCTACTTGCACTTGTTCTATCGGGATCGATAGCTCTTTCCCAGATCTTATTATTACCGCATCGGGAGGCTGTAGATCCAATAGTTTCCTTACAGCGTCTGTAGCTCTACCTCTCACCCCATACTCGAGCAATTTGCCTAAAGTGATCAAAGCAATTATTAGTGCAGATGTATCGAAGTAAACTATTAATCCAAAAACTGATGGAATGAATGTAGCTAGCGTACTGTATCCCCATGCAGCCGATGTTCCTATTGCTATTAGAGAATCCATGTTAGCACTTCTCGCTCTTAGTGCATGATATGTTCCCTTGTAGAATCTAAAACCCGCAATGAACTGGACGGGGGTCACTATGAGGAATAGCCAGACATTGATAGGAAGAATTGGAAGAATTGGAAAGAAACTAAAGATAAATGCTGGTACCCCGAGCCCAAAACTAAGCACTGTCAAATATTTGAGCCGCCTATACTCGAGCTCAGGTTTGATGAAGGTCTGAATGCAAGAGTCAGAGCAGAAGTAGTACGTGGTTCCGCGTACAGTAGTCTTTAAGGCATGAGTCCCTTCATCCACATGCATGCCACAAACAGGATCTTTTGCCAACTAAGTAGGTAAGACCATGTCAAGATATTTAGCAATATCCCCGTACAGACGTACGTACTTGGTAAAGGTAAAATTCGATTGATTCTGCGGATACCATTTCGATCCGCTCACCTACAATTCAGTGTAGGCGACCAAGTTAGGGATCCTATCCCATTCCAAGTTACATATTCGATCGTGGATAACGGTCTGAGACACTGATATTCCATCAGTAATAACATCATGCAGGAGACAGTGTTAAGCGATTCTTCCATTCGGATTTCTCTCCATAACCTTCCTCTTGAAGGTCTCTTTGTAGGGATAGTCCAGGCCTTTGTAGAAGATATAATTGGGAAAGCTGCAGCAGTCCGAGGTCCTGTTCAACTCAGCCAATGTGGATAGAGAGACTATGAAACTACCTTCTTTGAGAAGTCCACAATTTACACATGCTACGCGGTCGGCCACCCCCAGCGATTCGTTCTCACGACTCAACCATGTCGTCCCTCTGACGGATCTACAGATAACCCCATAGAAGAATAAATAGGTTGAGAATTGTTAGAGAAGCTGAAAGACTGTCTAGCTCTAGGTGATGTGGAGTATGCCTTCGAATAGTGATACCAGACTGGCTATGGAATATCATCAGGGCACAAAACACTCAGATCTCAGTTTGCGGATGTCGCGCCACTTCTTGGACTGGGAGAGTAAACCTAGACCCTTCAAGGTGTATACCAGGTTGCCATCAATTGCTCTTCCAAGAGATTTTCCTCGACCCGAGCTCGACGCCCTGACTTCCACCAGCAGCATCGAACCATCGAATCATGCGACAACTTTTGACATTGCAAGACTGGCTGAGCTCTTATTCTTCTCGGCAGGCCTTACGAGGGAAGTGAGGTATCCTCTCGGTAGCTACTATATGCGAGCGGCGCCTGCCACGGGTGCCCTCTACCCGATCGAAGTGTATGTTATCTGCATGGATATGCCAGGGCTAAAAGCAGGGGTTTACCACTTCGGTCCAGGGGACTTTGCCCTCACAGAACTTTGGGCAGGAGACTATCGAGGCGAGTTGGCCGCAGCAGCAGGAGGCGATCACAGAATAATGTCTGCTCCCATTACAATCGCATTCACCTCGATTGCGTGGAGGAACGCATGGAAGTACGAAGCTCGCTCATACCGTCACTGGTTCTGGGACTCTGGCGTTATAGCCGCAAATCTTCTCTCCACTGCGGTCTCATCAGGCCTCCCTGCGCATCTAATCCTAGGTTTTGTCGATGCCCAAGTCAACCGCCTCCTGTGCTTAGATGAGGAACGGGAAGCTGCTGTAGCTTTAGCTCCCATCGGAATAGGCCCTGCCCATCAGAAAAAGATGGAGCCTACTGACATACATCCCGCCAACCCAGAAGTACTGCCACTGTCAAAGAAAGAGACCCGCTACCCTGAAATTTGGAAGATACATGAGGCTTCTTCCCTCGCTAGCGTGGATGAGGTCATGGTTTGGGCTAAGGCTACGAATGGCATCAAGCAGCGAGCGACTAGTGTGGGGCGCTCCAACTATCCCCTTCAGCCACTAAAAGCCGAACTGTCCAAGTCTAGCTTACGAGAAGTTATCTTGCTTCGCGGCTCTGCCCGTCGATTCACTGAAGTCCCAGTCTCTTTCGAGCAGCTCTCAACCACTCTGCGTAGCTCAACGCGGGGCGTTCCAATGGATTTTCTCAGGCAAGGAGATAGTATCCTGGAACTTTATCTGATCGTGAATGCCGTTGAAGGCCTGCCCTCCGGTGCCTACTTCTTCGATCGTCAGGCTGATTCTCTAGAGCAACTCAAGATAGGAGAGTTTCGAAAGGTAGCTGGACACCTTTGCCTTGACCAATCACTCTTCGCCAACGCCAGCGTAGTATTCTTCCTAATGTCGGATTTGAACATTGTTCTGAAGCATTTTGGCAATCGTGGTTACCGCGCGGCACAGTTCGAAGCAGGCATAGTTGCCGGGAAGATTTATCTCTCTACGTATGCACAGGGATTAGGAGCATCTGGCTCAACATTCTATGACGATGCGGTCACCGAGTTCTTCTCGCCTCATGCTATGGACATGAGCACAATGATTGCGACAGGAATCGGATTCCCTGACTACGAAGCTCGCCCAGGGAAAATTCTAGTGGGAATGCTGAGTAAGACCCAACTCTTGACAGAAGGCGCATCAGACTAGTCGTACGCAATATCCCCAGTCCCATATCTTTCAAACAATGTCTACTTTCCGCAAAACTGCTCATCAACCTATCGCTAAAAAATGGCAGGTCCGCGAAAACGGCGATTAACTAGACGTTTCGAGCATTTGGATTTTATAGTCTTTATTCTGTTGTTATTTTCAGCAAGTCCTTCTCCAGATTTGACATAATATCGTCAGGAATATTAGTCTCCTCAATCACTTCGGCCCCCGATCCTTCAGCCCATTCTACCCTGTAGGCATCAATTTTGGTGATATGATTCGATGAATCAACCATTATGGATACGTTGTAGGAGAGCTTTGCATTGCCGGTTTCGTAGACTTTTGCCAACTTGCGCTCTTTTCCCATTAAGAGCATCGAGAAGCCCTCGAGCGATGCTGTCAGCAGATTGGCATTTTTTCCATTAAATGCATTTACTTTGTTCCTCAGGCTGGGGCCTCGCCATTCAATCCTTTGGCGCCAATCCATTAAGTATCTTTGCCAACTTGAAGTCGTAATTACTTAGTCCTCCAACATCATGAGTTACTAGATCTATGATAACGCGATTATAGACATTGGACCATTCTGGGTGATGATCTATTTTCTCGATCTCCATTGCGGCCCTTGTCATAAAGCCAAAGGCCTCGTTGAAGGTCTTAAATTCTATCGTCTTATGCAACTTCCCTTCCTTAATCGTCCAGCCCTCGACCCCATCCATTTGTGCTTTTACTTCTTCATCAGTTAGCTTCTTGTATTCGGATTCAGACATAGTTGTTTAGCACCATCTCCGGGATATAAGGTTCATATCCTGATAAAGAGTAGGGCATTAGAGGAAGCTACTTGGTAGAAGTACTCGCGGGGGCATCACCGAAGATTAGAGTTCCTAATTTGGACCTCATATTCTAGAACTCATTTATACGAAATCCGTCCTAGAACAGACAATGGCTCGTTTGAAAAAGACCGTCTTGAGAACTATCCGCATCGATGAGGATCTTGATAAAGTACTCGGAGCTGATTCCGAGGCGAAAAGCGTAAGTTTCAACACACTCGTAACTCAAATTCTCATTAAGTACGCTGAATGGGATCGGTTCGTTGAAAAAGTTGGGATGGTGTCTATAATGCCCGAAGAATTTCGGGTGTTCATCGGATCAATCAACGAAGAAATTCTGGACGATAATCGAAAGAAGCTTGGGCCTGAGTATCTTATGGATTTCCTGACCCTCCGCTTCGGAGAAGCAAGTGTGGATTCATATAGAAAGATGGGTGCGCTTTTTGCCAAGTATGCAGGAGTAGGTCAAATAGAAACCAAAATCGAGGGTAGGAACTACACATCGACCTTGCGGCACAACTTTGGGAAGAACTGGTCCCGCTACCTGCAGCGGAGCTTTATGACTGTCGAGAAATTCTTGGGGATTCCTCCCTCCGAGATGCGGGTTACAGAATACGCACTAATAATCACAGGGCAGCTCACTAATAGTTAGAGGGCAGCTGTACGGCGTTCCGTATTTTCAACAAAGCGATTGGTATAATGGATTATGTCAGGGCACGAGATTAATGTTGTGCTCGCTTTTCTGCATATTGTCTCAGCGATAGGCTGGATGGGTGCGACGATATCTTTGGATGTGGTAGGTGGTCAAAGTATAGACCTCCTGAGTGGGACGAGACTAAAAACTGCAAGAACATACTCTTTATCCTGAAATGAAGCACGTCCCTGTTAATGCTCTGAAATTTGATGAAGGTTACTAGTTACTCTCCCTGACTCCATTGAGTAAGAGTGATTGTAAAGTCATTTCCTTCGTAATATACTGGTACTGAATGGGTTTCCACAAAGACGCCCTCTCTGTCACCCCATTCTACGAATGTGTGTTCACCTCGTTCCAAGAGGAGTTCTATTCTGGCAAGTTCGTCTAAAGATATGGTAGAACTCACGGGCGGAGGCAAGATGTTTTCCTCCTCACACCAATCTCTATTTTCTTCATTATTGCATAGAGTATCCCAAAACAAGTAATTTAGTTGCATATTCTGGAACGCATCCTCCAGAGGGGAATAATCAGCTAGCATCCGCTTCTGGATTGTTAGGTGCTCCATGTCGCTATCGTCGTCAAAAACACTGATTGCCAAGACGGCACCCCTCTTGATGATCCGATTTTCCCCTTCATCTATAGTCATGCGTTTTGGTTCTGGAAGATTAGATCCGAATCCCACGGTCCAAATGAGAGATACCACAAGAAGGGCCGCGGCCACTGGAATGATCAGAGCAAGCTTCAAACATTATTCTTTTTCATTTCGATTCATTTATGTGGATACCCAAAACTAGGCTCAACCGTGCGTGTAATCAAATGAAAGAAGAGAATATGGGGTTCCAATGGGCCATGCTATCTTCCACTGTAGACTCAAGCCCAGGTGGTCTATGAATGAGGTAGTATAGAGGAACTTCAAAGGCAAAGACATAAGCATTCCCTTCGAAGTCTCCGCCTGGTGACGAGGTCGAATAGTAAGATTCTCTCGGCTTTGAGGAGTGAGATGCAGGAATTAGTAGACCCCAAAAAGGCCAACATCCTAGAAGGTTTTTTCAAAACACGGCCGGGTGAATATGGGGAAGGTGACAGATTTCTCGGGGTTAATGTGCCTTCTCTGAGAGGCATCGCGAAAAAATACAAGGGATTAACCTTCTCAGAAATAGATCAACTCCTCTCTTCACCTGTCCATGAGGAGAGGTTGACATCCTTACTGGTCTTGGTTCAAAAGTATTCAAAATCTCAAGAGTACGAAAAAAAGGAGATTGTCGAATACTATCTCCGCAATGCAAGTAGAATAAATAATTGGGACTTGGTAGATCTCTCTGCACCCCAGATCCTCGGGGCCTTCTTGCTGAGTGAGAAGAACAGAAGGGTATTGTACAAATTCTCAAAATCTAAGAACTTATGGGAAAGAAGAATCTCGATTATCACAACTCTTGCTTTCATTAGAAATGATCAATTTGATGACGCGTTGGAGATCTCCGCGATCCTTCTGAATGATAAGCATCATTTGATTCACAAAGCAGTTGGGTGGATGTTGCGAGAAGTCGGCAATAGAAATATTTCTCGAGAAGAGTTGTTTTTGAGGGAGCATTACAGAAATATGCCAAAGACTATGCTCCGGTATGCCATAGAGAAATTTCCTGAGCGGAGAAGAAGGGCCTACTTAGAAAGTAAAATCTGAAAATCGCCCTTGCCCAGACTCCATACTCGAAGCTCCCGACCATGACAGCGTCATGAAATTGAGCGCAATAACAGGTTCTGGGGGGAGAACCATAGTTCAGACTTTGAGTGCGATCAAAGCAGATGACTGGGAAAGAATCGTAGAGTCAATATAGAAAGCAAGGAGGACAGGCATATCCGCTCCCAAAGCAGGAGGTAGATTCTAGGACTTGCAATACTCTTTCCTAAGGGTATTTAGAATCCCAGCACTTCTTCCACCAAGATTAGATTCAATTTGCGCCCCAGTATTCTTGACTCACCCTCAAAGATAAGCAACTTTCCAATCGGACTCCCTCCAAATCCGGCATCTTTAGTACGCTTGTCGTTAAGCGGCTGGACATATTCGCGAACCCTCCTAATCGCCTCATCTAAAGTCGGTGTAATCTTATGTGATCCGGCTACCCAAATGACATTATTGCTTGAATATGCATAGGCAGGCAATTGACTTCCAGAAGCACTTGCAAAAACTAGCTCCCCTGTTTTAGAGATAGCATTTACGCTCCCAATGAAATAATCTGCCAAGGTGCTTTGCTGTCGTAATTGCAACTTCTTCTCGTTATCCTTCTCTGATAATGCTTCAGCCATTAGATTCCTCCATTTATGAGTACCAGAGTTGAGGAATTCAGTAAAACCTATGGCCCTAAGGGTCATGGAACCTCCAGTCATAACGCTTGCAGCGTTTGGAATTGATTTTTTTATTTTCTCAAGTGCCTCTTCCTTTGTACCGACAACGTCAACCATAATTCCTCTTTTTTCTATTGCTGCCTTAGCAAGCTGAACATGTTCTTTGGACGGTAAAGTGTTGTAGATCAATTGTTCTGATTCCAGATAAGGGTCTTCTAGAAAAAGATCGTTGAATCTGTAGATGAGGTCACTAATGGCTTATCTGATCTGGCACTTGTACCAATCTGATTGATGTACTATAGCTCCCCCTGCTTCTTACTAGCAGTATACCTACAACGTCCCCGATGGACAGCTTTGAGAGAGCAACTAAAATGTCTGTCATCTTGGTTATGTTCAATGGGCCGATTCGTGATAGGATATCTCCCACTCGAAGCCCTGCATCGAAGGCAGGACTACGAGGAACTACCTCCACTATCATTACTCCTAATTCAGTAGGTAGATTGTACCTCCTTGCAATCGCAGAATTAACTGTCACACCAGAGATCCCAAGCCACGGCCTGATTACTCTGCCTCTCTCTATCAATTGATCAACAGTTCTTTTGACAGTATTGATCGGTAATGCAAAACCGACTCCTTGTGCATATGGAATCATCGCCGTGTTTATTCCTACTACTTTACCATCTAGATCCGCTAGAGGTCCACCACTATTACCCGGATTGATAGAAGCGTCCGTCTGAATAAGACCCTCGAAGATGAAGTCAGCCCCTGGGAGAGGCCGTCCAGTAGCACTAATGACACCAGCAGAAACGGTTGGTCCACCAGGCAGTCCTAACGTATTTCCTATTGCAATAGCTATTTGTCCAACTCTTAGACGCTCAGAGTCACCTAATTGAGCCTCGGGTAGGTCATAGTCTTCAACTCTAATCAGAGCCGTATCCGTCTGAGCATCTCCCCCAACTACCTTGCCAGAAAAAGACCTCCCATCTCTTAGTCCGATCTCTACTTTGGTGGCTCCTTCTATGACATGATTGTTGGTAATAATGTAACCCTGTCTCTTGATGATAACTCCTGAGCCTGCTCCGCCACGGGGAAAAGGAGAGAGTCCGGCGGTCTTGGCCTTCGTTGTATCTACGGTCACGACGCTCTGGCTGAGTCTATCCACAGCTTCGGTTATCTTCTCCTCATAGAGTGGGAGAGTCGTCGGTCTTTCCTCCTCCCTCACTCTGTGTCCGTTTTTTCGAGTTCCTTTATCCTCTCTTCCACTCCCTTTACCTCGTTCTCAAGGCTAACCTTGTACTCATTAAGCTTAGCAATCTTCTCCGTTCTAGTTGGGTAGCCCCGCCAATGGTGTGGTCCAAAGATCCTACTATCTGGTCCGTACATTGTTCTTACATACACCTCCTAGATGTTAGGGGAACGAAGCTCTATATTGACCAGCTAACACCGCAGTTAGTCACATTTAGTGACTATCACGATCCTCTTGTCTATCCATCCTCATAGGATCTCTGGAAAGGTCAAGGTCAAAGTTGTCTCAGAGAGGTGCTGTAGCTAGTATGTCAATTCGGAATGGCTTTTTCGTTATTCCAGGCAGAGACCCACCGTTCCCTTACTCCGCTCTTTAATCTGGAATGGTCAACGAGGTTATGGAGCTCCAGCGCTTCTATTGAGGTAAATACGAGTCTTGGATGTCCATTACATCTGTAAGTCTCCATAGTAGATTAGATAGCAATTTCATATCTTCAAGGAGCAGGTCAAATGGAGACGACAAATACATCACAAATAGAGCGTTGCCAACATTTTCGTGTGTGATTAGGGAGTATCTAATCTCTCGCTATCGACGATCCCTAATTTCTCGACGAGATTCCGAACTTTACGAAAAGACGTCGGCAAAAGTCTTTTTCAGAGACGTCTCCATGACTGACCTTGTCCTCATGGGAATCATGCTGATTCCATAGAGCCGAGCGAGGTTCCCGACGTCTTCATTGACTTCAGATGAGCAAATGATAGCTCCCTTCTGGCTCTTTGTGAGAAGTATCCTTAAGAACATCCTGTATATCGTTTCGGGTTCTATCCGCTTGCCGGAACTATGAAGTTCGAATACCATTTTCCTTCCTTTGCTCTCGATCTGACCGGCGACCGCCTTGGATTCAGGATCAATCTCAACCTGACTGCCCAAGCCCTCGTCGTCCGCAATCTCCCTCAGCCAGCCTATAGTTTCATCCCTAATCTTATCTAGCCTTCGGCTGTCCAGCAGCATTGTGGGAACTGATCGCTTTCAGCTCTTAACTTAAAGGGGCATACTCTATCCTACTCTTTTATTGTCGATCACTCGACTACAGTGAAGAGTTCTTGCTTTCTAACTAGCTCCAAAATCACAACAAAGACGAGGTGAATTCGTGATTTTATCAAAAGTTTCGAATGATAGGTTCTTCCTACTTATACCGTCCACTAGTCTAAGAATCAACAATGAAGTCGAGGTATAGTATCCTAAGGGCGATGCGCCCTGACAGGAACTTGCACAGCTTTCTCAATGAATCCTTTGATGAGCTAATAGACGTTGAGGAGAAAGCCTGGACTCTCTACGAGAAAGACAAACTCGCCACACAATACTTCGACGTGGTCCTGAGTACGATGACTCGGTGTTTAGAGAGGGTGGATCATTGGACCTCCTACTGATCTTGAAATCCCTCTAAAATCTAACCAAATACTTGGAACATGGTCGTTCTTAGAGATCTCTCTATTTCTGTTCGTGTTCCCAGAGGAATGATCGTGATATCATACAGTGCGGCCAGATTTTTGACACTCTCATTGACTGAAGATGGGTACAATATCACCCCCTTGTGACTATTCGTATCGAGGATTTTCAGGAACATTGAGTAGATGGTCTCCGCTTCAATCTCATTTCCCCGTCTGAGCAACTTGAATAAGATGGTCTTATTATTACCTCGGATTAGGCCGACTACTCCATCGGATGCGGAATCCATTTTGATATCGTTGACCAAGCCTATCTGGTGAGATATCTCGTTGAGCAATCTAATGATATCCTGGCTTCTCTCATCGGTTAGTTTGCTCATTTCTGAATGCTCAAACCTAGAATCCTTCTTTGTGAGTACTTTGGTTTGAATGATCTCTACACTCCCTACTATCGCCTATAGAGATTCTTCCAACCTTTTCCTAAGTCTTTCTTGTCTCAGAAGGGAGGAGCCAAGGACTGCTGTGACTGCAATGACCGCTCCAACCGCCATTACCATGGGTACAAGCACGATTGCCTCGAGTATTGATGAGACGATGTAACCAATGGAGGGATCATGGATGAGCTTATCCTCGAAATGAGGATATGAGAGAGTGATTACTCTTTCATTTACGACCGCCATTACGTCTATCTCATCTCCATCCGCAGTTGCATCACCTGCCCAGTTGAAGAATGGGGTTATCTTATCGACAATCTCAAACCTTACTTCTGAATCACCAAGAGTTTTCACCTTAAACTGGCTGTTGAACCTGGCCGTGAGCGCCAAAAGCGATTCAGGGTCAGACCAGTCGAATCCGGAGATTTCGATGTCGAACTTTACTTCCCATACCTTTACTGATGCGACGCTGCTGTCCGCGAACACTATCTCTCTAGTTGTTGGAGTTAAATGATAGATGAAGGCTATGCGCTCCAAACCCTCACTACTCCCCTCCTGAATTACTATTATCTCTTGCAGATCGCCGTCCTCGTCCATGATCTCCTCTCTGGTAACCGTCCAACTTAGTCTGTTGAGATTTATTGTCCGAAGGACTGTGTCTGTTTCATTTAGAAAGCCGTCACCTTCGCCATCCAGAAATTCTTCAAGTGATGTGAATTGGAGTTGGAGCTCGAGCTGAGACTTCATACCTTCCTCGCGAATGTTGAAGTTAGTTGTTAGCCGCGCCTGCTGCTTCCCAACGTTGAGATTGAACGCGTTCTTCTCTTCGTCATCTCCGTTCCTCTCCTTTACCTTGATCTTCAACTCACTCTCGTCATCTTCTTCGATCTCGAGTTCGGCATCATCTACCTCCATCTCGAACTCCATTATGGTGCCATCGGTCGCATCTATTTTGAATTCGAACTCGTTCGCACTTTCTATAATCTCGATCTTATACTTTAGCCCCTTTAGCTGAGCTTCCACGACTGCATAGGTCTTGGCAGAAAAGTCAGGATCTCTCGCCTCAAGAAAGTCAAGAGCGATCTGTATAGCCTCTTGTAGATC
>SDBV01003418.1_pt1 | contig 23427 bp, 23 predicted proteins | sample 2277081 | NCBI WGS metagenome assembly SDBV01 (sample SAMN10402039, study PRJNA504765) | marine sediment metagenome | isolation source: marine sediment core GS10_PC15, 223 cmbsf | place: Arctic Ocean: Southern Knipovich Ridge | collected 2010 | reverse complement strand
TCATCCGGATGATATAGAGTTTACATGCGCAGGAACTGTTGCACGTTGGGTTCAAGGGGGAACAAAAGTCGCTTATGTTCTTTGCACCAGCGGAGAGGTTGGCATCGCTGAAGCCGGGATGACTAAGGATAAGGCTGTTAAAATTCGCGAAAAAGAACAGCTCGCCGCGGCTGAGACTGTTGGTGTGAAGGATGTCACATTTTTGAGAGAACCAGATGGCATGCTGCAGCCTACTTTAGAGTTGAGAAAAAAACTGGTGCGGGAGATTCGCCGTTTTAAACCAGAGATCGTTATCTGTGGAGATCCGACCATTGTCTGGGCTGGGGATACCTACATCAACCATCCCGACCATCGTGCGGCTGCCACGGCGGCCCTGGATGCCACCTTCCCGGCAGCAGGACAGCCAAACCTGTTTGAGGAACTGGGTGAGGAAGATATCACCGCGCATAAACCACGCAAGGTTTATGTCACCGGTTGGAATGGGAGCGATTTTTTCATCAATATCGAGAACACCATAGATGTCAAAATTGCTGCTTTGCGAGCTCACAAATCACAGATGAAGGATTGGGATCCAGAGGTGCGTATCAAGGAATGGGCAGCTGAACGCGGTCAGGGCAAAGAAATGGCTTATGCTGAAGGGTTTCGTGTGGTGACGTTGGTCAGTGATGAGGATTGGGAGAAGACCAACGGGCGTGTAATCCCCGTGGAGTCTTAACCCAGCAAATGCAATAATCATAGGGCTCCAGAGTGAATTTAGGAGTCCTTTTTTTGACCATTCACTATAATTCTAAAAGAATTGCTGCCAATAACCCGGTACGTACAGGCAGGTCGGAGACCAGGATATGTTCGTGACCAGCATGTGCGCCATCGCCCATAGCGCCTAATCCATCTAAGGTCGGCACACCCAAAGCAGCGGTGAAATTGCCATCACTACCTCCCCCAGTTGAACCCTCTTGCAGATCCAGCCCGAGCTTGGCTCCTATCTGTTGAACCTCGTGGAAAAGACCGGCGATGGCTTCACTGCGCATCATCGGTGGTCGATTGAAGCCTCCTTGAACTTCTAATTCCACTCCGGGTGATACGGTTTGTAAGTTTCCCATCGCATTTTCAATTCGCTCTGCTTCCTGTTGAGTCCAGGCGCGCACATCGATTATCGCTTCTGCACGAGCAGCGATCACGTTGCTGCGTGTTCCTCCCTTAACAACGCCAACGTTAACAGTTGTACCTTGTTCATGATCAGCCAAATTTTGGAGATATAGGATCTGATGGGCAAGTTCATTGATCGCGCTGATCCCTAGTTCTGGTTGGCTGCCGGCATGGGCTGCGCGCCCTTTTACCTGCAGGATAAAGTCCCCAACACCCTTGCGGGCAGTCTTCAAAGCCCCCTCAGCTGTGGGTGGTTCCAGCACCAGGACATACTTGGATTGCAGAGCATGCTCCTCGATAATACCTCTTGAGGTCAGGCTGCCGATCTCTTCATCGGAAGTGAATAGAATAACGATCGGTCGCGGCAGCTGTAATCCAAGCTCAGTGATCCCCCGCAGGGCAAATTCAGCCATTAGATGGCTGGCTTTCATATCATAAGCCCCTGGACCATAAGCCTTGTCGCCATCAACTCGGAAAGGCTGCTGCTCTATCGTTCCCAAGGGCCAGACGGTATCGTAATGGCATAGAAGCAAACCTGGTTTTTTCGAACTATTCTGTGGCGTTCGCAAGGTGGTTACAAGTTGAGGACCACTGGTCGGGTTGGCGATCAGGGTCGTCTCAGCCCCCAAAGTTTCAAAACGGGCGGCTAACTTCTGGGCATAAGAATCTAAGGCTGGTTTATCTGTGCTGGGTGATTCGAGGGTAACCAGCTGCTCCAATACCTCCAACATGCTGGACTGGTACCCTTTGATTTTAGTTCGCAGTTTTTCAAGCTTCATTTTCACCGTTCCTATGATAATTCTACAGTGGAGATCATGATCCGCAGAATGCTCTCTCCAGCAATTGCTGCCGGTATCTCAGCTGACCAGAATTTCAGCTGTCAACCTCAATAACCCCGTTGGAGATCGATAAGGTTTAGTGGATTATGTCCCTCCAGATAGCGGCTTAAGTTCTCCACAAACAGCGCCACTGCCCGCTGATTATAGTAGCGAGACACCCCGGCGATATGGGGGGTCAGGATCACATTGGGGAATTTCCAGATGGGATTATCTTCCGGGAGTGGTTCTTCAGGGTAAACGTCAAGCGCTGCACCGGCGATCTGTCCTTCTTCCAATGCAACGATTAAGTCGGCGTGCTCGATTATGCCTCCCCGAGAGACATCGATCAGGAAAGCAGTGGATTTCATCGCAGACAGCTGCTCAATGCCGATCAAATTTTTTGTGGCTTGGGTTAGAGGCACACATACCACCACAAAATCGCAATCTTTCAACATGGAGTTCAGGGCTTGAGCCGGGTAAAGCCGGTGAACATAATCTCCTTCTGGGTCACCAGATCCTTCAATCATATACCCGGGATCAGCAGGGTGCTTTGCATCATATTTCGTCGCCAAGACAGTCGCGCCAAATGCTTGCAGCAGGCGAGCGACCTCACGCCCGATGCTGCCATACCCAACGATGCCCATAGTGCTCTGATTCAATTCCACTGGTGAATAGATATCACCCCGGTCTGCAGGCCATTCTGCCCGTTTTTGATGATCGATAATGTCTGGCAAACGATGGCCCAGTGCCAGGGTCATTTCCAGCACATATTCAGCGACTTGAGGGGCAGAGGCGCCGCTCATTGAAGAAGCGATCAAATCGGGTTTATCCAGGATCGGTGCATCCATAAAACGCTCATTACCCGCCCTGTGAAACTGGATCCATTTCAGGTTCGGAGCCAGGTCTGGTGTGGGAACAATTTTATGCGTATAAAGAATTTCAATATCCTGCCACACCTCCTCCGGTATGCCTTCTAGCTTTTTTGCTTCAAGCGTGGTTATTACCAGGCGTGGCGAAACTGCTTCGATTTGGTCGAGCAATTCTGAGGGTAATTGAACTGTGATTAATACTTTTATCTGTGATGTCATGTTGGTTTTTTCTGAGTAGATGTGGGATAAGTGTGGGATAACTGTGGGATTGAACGAGGCCTTACATCTAAACTTCAGGCAGTGTAACAAAGTCAGCTGCACTTGTCAAATTTAAGATGGAAGTGATAGCCCAAAGTAGTGGAGTCCCCTTTGTGCAAAGTAAAAAAGTCGGCTATTTAGATATTCCCTTAAATCACCTGAGCGTGATGTGCAGGATCAATATCCTTCCCGACCATTCGTGCCTGTTTATGATAGGATAGAATAGCCTGATGGATCTCCGCGCCCTTCAATCTATATTAGCTGATTTGCCCCTTGGCTCAATGGCTTACTTTAACGTTCTGGACTCAACCAACGCTCAAGCAGAACGTTGGGTTGAAAATGGAGCGCCGCACCTTTCGCTGGTTGTAGCTGATGAACAGACTGCCGGTCGGGGACGGAGTGGACGTACCTGGTTCACGCCACCAGGAGCTGGTTTAGCCTTCAGCCTGGTCTTGCGGCCAGAGCAGATTGAATCAGCCTCTATACCCCGTCTAACAGGCTTAGGAGCACTGGCAGTGTGTGAAGTCTTGCAGAGTAAGTATGATCTGCAAGCGCAGATAAAGTGGCCCAACGATGTACTTGTCGGTGGAAGGAAGCTGACCGGTGTGCTGGTGGAAGCGGATTGGCAGGGAGATGAAATCCGGTCAGCTGTGCTGGGGATTGGCATCAATGTTGCACCCGGTTCTGTACCCCCTGGGAGCGAAGCAACATGTGTGGAGACCGTTATCGGCAGCCCAATAGACCGGTGGACACTCCTGAGGGAGGTGCTGAGGGTGTTGTTATCCAGGCTGTTGGGCATCGATCAGGATGAGTTTCTCCAGGCTTGGGAAGGGAACCTGGCTTTTCAGATGGAGTGGGTTCAGCTGCTCAGGGAAGGATCTGAGCCAGTCGTAGGGCGTTTATTAGGTATGAGAAGTGATGGCTCGCTGCGTATGGCACTCCCAAACGGAGAAGAAGTATTCTTCCAGGCCGGCGAAATCCGTTTAAGGAAGTTTGACAGATCATAGAAATGGGTTAAACTATAACCGCTAAGGGTTCAAGGTCTACCCAATCCCCGTTTGACTGTAGTTCGGAGCATAGGTAGGATTGTCTTTTAGGAGACAGACCATGTTGGACGACTTTCGTAAAGAGGCAAATGCCTCCCCATATTTTGAAGATGAAACCACAGAGTACTTTGAGGAAGTTCCACCTGCCAGCCCACGGGGAAAACTCCTGGGCATGACTGCCGCGCAGCGCCTGCTGATCGCCATAATGCTCTTTATGATGACCTGCATAGTTGGCAGTCTCATACTTTTGGTTTTTGAGCGCGTGGTACCATTCTAATCCCCTGGTTGTTATCTTCTCCTGATTTAACCGTAATCAGCACTGTGGCCTGAGTGGGGAATTTTTCGGGGTCTGATCAATTACTGAGAATCTAGGTAATTATAAATTAATGCAAATTGCGGTCCAGACAATCTGAGCGCCTGGACCGCAATTTATTATTTATTCTTATCCCCGGCAGCATCCGGGGATTTCGCAGGAGGCGATCCTTTGTCCTCCTCCTGGCTGGCCTCTACCAGCTGTAAATCCGACTCGGCAATGCGAGCTAAGGAGGCTACGCTATCCCCTTCCTTGAGACCGATCAGGCGCACACCTCGGGTTGCCCGCCCAGCCTGCTTGACTTGCTTGACTTTAGTCCGCAGGACAACTGCATTGATCGAGATGATCGTCAGGTCATCAGCCTCCTGAACCACCCGAGCTGCGGCAATCGTCCCGATACTTGAAATTGCATTCTTGTTAATTGTGGTAATACCAAGCGTTGCCCGGGATTTGGCCGAGTACTGGCTCAATGGTGTGCGTTTTCCATATCCTTTGGTAGTAACCACCAGCAGGTCCCCGCCTTCCTCGACTATCTCCATACTGGTCACCCGATCATCACCTTTTAGCCTGATCCCGATCACACCGGCTGCTGTCCGGCCAATGGGTCGGATTTGTTTTTCTGAGAATCGCAGCGCCTGTCCTTGCTCAGTGACCATTATGGTCTCACAATCACCATCGGTCAGCCTGACCCAACGCAGCTCGTCGCCCTTAGCCAGATTAATGGCAATCAAACCCGAGGGGCGGACCGAGGCAAACTCCGAGAGCGGTATCCGCTTGACCCGACCGCGCCGGGTAGCCATCAGGCAGTATTCTGCCGCTTCAAATTTGGGTACAGCCACAGCTGCGGTGATGGTCTCACCGGGGTATAGCGCCAGTACGTTAACAATCGGGATGCCGCGCGCAGTACGTAAGGCATCGGGAATTTGGAAAGCCCTTTCGGAATAGACTTTGCCTTTATCTGAGAAGAAGAGAATAGTGTCCAGCGTGCGCGCGGGGATCAAGATCAGCATCTCGTCTTCATCTTTCAAGGCATGACCGGTGACACCCCGTCCGCCGCGTCTCTGGGCGCGGAAAGATTTCGCCGATACGCGCTTGATATAGCCCTGTTCGGTTATGGTGATCAAAACCGCTTCATCAACCACCAGATCTTCTTCATTGAATTCATCACTGGCTCCAGCAGCGATCCGCGTCCTGCGTTCATCACCATAGGTCTCGGCGATCTCTGCCAGGTCGATCTTGATCACCTCTAAGATCTTTTTCGGACTGGCGAGCAGTTCTTCTAAGTTGGCGATACGCTCAAGAACCTGGCGCTGTTCGTCTTCAATCTTCTGCTGTTCCAAGGCAACTAGGCGGCGCAGCTGCAGGTCAAGGATGGCGACCGATTGTTTTTCTGTAAGCGTAAAACGGCTCATCAACCGTTCTTTGGCAATATTGGCGTTCGGTGATTGGCGGATAGTCTGGATCACATCGTCCAGGTGTTCCAGGGCAATTAACAATCCTTCCAGGATGTGTGCCCGGGCGCGAGCTTTCTCCAGCTGGAAAACGGAGCGCCGCGTGATCACCTCCTGGCGGTGGTCAATAAAGTGACGCAGCGCCCGTTTGAGAGACAACAAGCGCGGTTCACCGTCCACCAGCGCCAGCATTTGAACCCCATACGTTGACTGCAAAAGGGTGTATTTATAGAGCTGGTTGAGCACTTTACGCGGCTGAGCAGTCCGTTTTAGCTCCACAATGATACTCATACCCCGGCGATCGGACTCGTCACGCAGATCAGAGATACCATTAATCCGACTTGAGCGAGCCAAATCCGCGATGCGTTCGATCAGTGTATTTTTGTTGAGCTGATAGGGAATCTCGGTGATCACGATCCGGAATCGCCCACCTTGCATCTCTTCGATCACCGCCATACCGCGCAACACGATGCGACCGCGACCAGTGCTGTAAGCCTGCCGGATTCCACTATCACCGATAATAATTCCACCAGTCGGGAAATCTGGTCCTGGTAGATATTCAAGGAGGTCCTCGATGGAGATTTCGTCAATTTGATCAAAATTATCGATCATGTATGTTAATGCTGCGACGAGTTCTCCGAGGTTGTGCGGCGGGACATTGGTCGCCATGCCGACCGCGATCCCAGATGATCCGTTGAGCAGTAAATTGGGAATCCGGGAGGGGAGCACGGTAGGTTCTTGCAAGGAGCCATCGAAGTTCTCATTGAAATCGACGGTGTTTTGCTCAATATCCAATAACATTTCCTCTGCCATGCGGGTTGTACGTGCCTCGGTGTAACGCATGGCGGCAGGTGCATCGCCGTCAATCGAACCAAAATTGCCTTGACCGTCAACCAGCAAGTAGCGCAAGGAGAAATCTTGAGCCATGCGCGCCATGGCATCATAGACCGCTGTGTCGCCGTGGGGGTGGTATTTGCCCAGCACTTCGCCAACGATACGGGCTGATTTGCGGTGGGGAGTATTGGAGCGAATACCCATATCGTGCATGGCGTAGAGAATGCGCCGATGAACTGGTTTGAGCCCATCTCGGGCGTCAGGCAAGGCGCGCGCAACGATCACGCTCATGGCGTAATCCAGGTAAGCGGAGCGCATTTGTTCGTCTATGTCTACTTGTCGGACAGTCCCTATATCCATAATAACCTTTCGATGATCTGACTCTGCTCCGTCTATGCAGGAAAGTAAAACTCGGCTGGTTAGAAGGAGTCAGCCCGGTTTAGAAAAGTGCAAAAAAGATGTGCACGCCACCGGCGCACACACCTCAATTATACCGCAGCATAGCGTATTGCTGCTATTAATTTTCGGAGGATCGTGCTTTCGACGAGCCTGAAGGGTTATTTTAACCCATTGAGATATGCATCAATTGCGGTTGCTGCCTTACGCCCAGCGACCATTGCAGTCACTACGAGATCGGGTCCTGTAACTCCATCTCCGCCAGCGAAGATGCCGGGACGGCTGGTCGCGCCAGTATCTGGATCGGCGATAATCAGACCCCACTTATGAGTATCTAGTTCTGGCGTTGTCTCACCCACGATCGGGTCCGGCCAGTAGCCCAAGGCCAGTACAGCGGTATCGGCTTCTACGATGAAGTTGGTACCTTCAATTGGCATTGGTCTCCGACGCCCCGATTTGTCAGGCTCACCTAATTCCATCCGCAAACATTCAATTTTGGCCAGGCGACCATCTTCTCCAGCAATGAACTGTACCGGCTGGGTGAGGAACTCGTAATGTGCTCCTTCTTCTCGGGCTAGCTCACGGTCATGAAGCCCTCCGGGCATTTCATTTTCCGTCCGACGGTAAAGGCAGGTGACTTCTTTTGCTCCCAGGCGGAGCGCCGAACGCAGGCAATCGGAAGCGGTATCACCACCACCGATCACGGCAACTTTTTCACCCACCGCGGGGCGACCACGCATCTCTTCTGGCAGCAGCTGTTCATCGTCAAGACTGCAGCGAATCAAGAACTCAGTGGCCTGCATCACTCCTGGCAGATCCTCACCAGGGACTTCCATCGGAGCATCCACACCAACGCCTACACCAATGAACACACCCTGATAACCATCAGACATTAAATCATCGATCGACTTATCTTTGCCAATATATGTTTCTGGGACGAATTCCACACCAGCTCGCTCCAGATCGTTCCAGCGCCAAAATACAACCTGTTTCGGCAGCTTAAAGTTGGGGATTCCGTAAGTTAATAGACCACCCGGGGCAGGTTTCGCGTCAAATATTGTCACGGAATGCCCTTGCTGGATGAGCTGCTCAGCGCAAGCCAGGCCAGCAGGTCCCGCACCGACAATGGCGACTTTTTTGCCGCTCGGTTCACCAACGGCGACATCAACCCCGACAGTCTGGCGTTCATAATCGCAGACAAAGACCTCTAATGGTCCAGTCAGAACTGCTTCGAAGGCTTTCAAGTGCGAGCAAGAACCCTGGCAGAGCTGCTCCTGTGGGCATACACGACCACACAACTCCGGCAAGGAGCTGGTCTGTCGGTATAACTGCGCCGCCTCCAGAAATTCACCTTGCTCGATCAGCCACATCGCCGATGGGATATCGTTATGGGCGGGGCAAGCCTCTACACAGGGGGCAGGATCGGGACAATGAACGCAGCGGGCAGCTTCCATCTGGGCTTGCTCGGGGGTCATTGGGATGGTCACATCCTCAAAATCACAAACCCTCTCGGTGACAGGTCGAGTGGCAACCTCCAGGGATGGTGTACGAGCGCGCTTTTTACGGTCGATGGCGAGATACTCACTGGCTATTGCTGGCATACAGAACCTCCAATAAAAGTCAACCTCTAGATCTAATATAGATATTAACGACTATACTGGTTAAGTTTCAGTCGCGGATGTCATTTGTTTTAGTGACGATTGTCACAATACTGGGGTCATTTCCTCCAGTTGTGAGCTCAAATCAGTAGATGATTGATGAGAGAATAATGATTAGTTCTTTCTTGTTCTCCCTGATTTCAAAGATCAGTTAAAATAACATTTGCTGGTTTATTGATTGCCTCGGACTCGATCTGACAGCTGCTTTCAATCTGGATCTGTCTCCACTGAATTATGGGAGGTTGCGATGAGTGATTGGGTGATAGAAGCGGAGGATCTGACCAAGATATATCAAATGGGTGAGGTACAGGTGCATGCCCTACGCGGTCTGACTTTACAGATCGAACGAGGTGAGATTGTCGCCATCATGGGTCCCTCTGGCTCTGGTAAGTCGACCTTGATGAATATTATTGGTTGTCTCGATCGACCGACATCAGGTGAGTATTTCCTTGATGGTGAACGGGTATCGGATCTGAATGACGACCAGTTAGCTTTGATTCGCAACCGGAAAGTTGGTTTTGTTTTCCAAACATTCAACCTTCTGCCCCGGGCGACCGCTCTGGCTAATGTCGAATTGCCGCTGCGCTATTCTGGAAAAGCGAGCCGGCGTAGAGAACGGGCAAAGGAAGCACTTGTATCTGTTGGTTTAGAGGACCGCATCCGACATCGCCCAAATGAACTATCGGGTGGGCAGCAGCAGCGAGTAGCAATCGCACGGGCGTTGGTTAACGATCCCGCGATCATCCTGGCTGATGAGCCCACTGGTAATTTAGATTCAAGATCGGGTGAAGAGATCATGAAAATCTTGATCAACCTAAACGAGGAATGGAAAACTACTTTGGTTATTGTGACCCATGATCCGGAGATCGCTGAGCACACCCAGCGAGTAATACAAATAAGAGATGGTATTGTTGTGGAGGAAGGTGAATGAATCTTGTACAAACTTTTTGGGAAGCGCTGGAGAGTATATCCGCCAATAAGATGCGTTCTGGTTTGACAGTGTTGGGGATCGTGATCGGGGTGGGTGCGGTAATCGCGATGATCTCTATCGGACGGGGAGCGGAGAACACGATCACCGGTTCAATTCAAGGTATCGGTACAAACCTGATATTTGTATTTCGCGGTGGTTCAGAGGAAGTTCGTAATCCTAAGTCAATCACATTTGGAGATGCGGAGGCGATTGCTGATCCCTTCCAAGCACCTTCAGTGATGGCAGTGGCACCCATTCTTCAAGGGCAGGTGAGAGTAACCTTTGGAGGGGAAACTGCCAACACCACCATCCAAGGGATAACCTCAGATTTCAGTACAGTCCGTAATCGAACGGTCACAGAGGGAGAATATATCGATGAGGCGCATATTTTGGGCAGAGCCTCGGTTGCTTTGCTGGGTATAGATACCGCGGATAAGTTGTTCGGTCGCACTTCAGGATTAGCAGGGGAGACTATACGGATTGAAGGGCAGCCATTTCGAGTGATCGGTATTCTCGAAGAACGCGGTGGATCTTCATTCAACAACGAAGATGATATCGTCTTGGTGCCGATTTCAACTGCCCAAACTCGCTTATTGCGCCGTTCAACATCTGATAGGGTGGATGTTTTAATGGTTCAGGCGGCAAGTGCGGAAGCGGTGCCATTCGCCAGTCAAGAAATTGCTCAAATTTTACGCACTCGCCATCGCACAGAGATCGGTGCGGACGATTTCACCATCCTCACCCAACAGGATTTTCTGTCAACTGCCGAGACGATCACCGGCGTGCTTACTATCTTCTTGGGTGGAATTGCAGCTATTTCCTTGTTGGTGGGTGGGATCGGGATCATGAACATCATGTTGGTTTCGGTCACTGAGCGCACGAGAGAGATAGGTCTGCGAAAAGCGCTCGGAGCTCGTAAGACGGACATCCTGATCCAATTCCTGACCGAGTCTTCCGTGTTGAGCTTGTTCGGTGGTCTGATCGGGATCGCCTTAGGGTGGGCGATTTCCCTGGTTGTGGGTCTGATCGCCGCGGCCAGCGACACACCGATCGTGCCTGTGATCGGAATTGATGTCATCCTGCTGGCAACGATCTTTTCAACCGCAGTGGGTCTGTTTTTTGGAATTTACCCTGCCAACCGCGCCGCAAATCTGGAGCCGGTGGAAGCTCTACGCTACGAATAATCCAGCTGACTCCCCTGCAACCTCACCGGCAGCTGGGTTAATTCTGCCGGGTGACATCATCAATCCAGGCCAGATAATTCGCCGAACCCATCAAGATCGGTAAGGCGATAATCTCAGGTACATCGTATGGGTGCACAACCGGGATCAGATCGCTCTCAAAGAGATCTGCCCGGCTTTTGACAATCAACAGCACTTCATCATCGCAGTTGATCTCCTCCTCCCAAGTGTATAACGATAAAATCGGCGCCATCATATTGACACAGGCAGCCAGTTTTTTCTCTAGCAATGCATTGGCGATTTATTCGCCGACTTCCTTGCCGGGGGTGGTGATCAACACAATAATGTATTTCTTGTCTATGGGCAACGCTCCTAACCGTAGACTATTATCGTTGACTTGTAAGTAATCCTACCATTGCAGCCTGAGGAATACGGCTCGGTGCTGAGGGTTGTTATCGTCACCCAATCTATGATGGCATTGATATAATCTCTCACAGTGGATACTTCTCTTGGGACTGCAAATCGCCAGATCGCCCGGGGAGCTGGTTTGGTGATGGCTGGCTTTGCATTAAATAATATGATTGGACTGGCACGCCAGATGGTTGTGCTGAATGCCTTCGGTACCAGCGGAGAAATGGATGCCTTCCTGGTTGCCAACCGGGTTTCAGAGACTCTATTTACGTTAGTAGCCGGCGGCGCGCTGGCCTCTGCTTTTATTCCTACTTTTACCAGTTTATTAGTGAAAGATGATCAACGCGGAGCCTGGAAGCTGGCTTCAGCCATCGCCAACTTGATCCTGCTGGTATTAACCCTGGCAGCCGTATTGGCGATGCTCTTGGCGCCTCTGATCGTCCGTTACATCCTGGCGCCTGGTTATGCCGCAAATCCTGCTCAGGAGGCGCTGGCGGTTGATTTGATGCGCCTCATGCTGCCCTCGGCTGTCCTTTTCGGTTTGAGCGGGTTGGTAATGGGGATCCTAAACTCCAAGCAAATCTTCTTTGTCCCTGCGCTGGCGCCGGCGATGTACCAGCTGGGGATGATCTTTGGGGTACTGGTGCTAGCCCCTAACCTGGGTATTTTTGGCTTAGCCTATGGCGTGCTGCTGGGGTCCGCTTTATACCTGTTGATCCAGCTGCCGACCCTGGTACGTCTTGGAGGTAAATATTTCCCAATATTGGGCTTGAAATTGCCGGCTGTGCGGGAAGTGGGACGGCTGATCGGGCCGCGATTGTTGGGGCTGGCCTTCGTCCAGCTGAATTTCTTGGTTAATACCCGGCTGGCATCGCGCCTTCCGGAGGGCAGCTATACCGGGATTGTGTTTGCCTTCACCCTGATGTTAATGCCGCAGGCTCTCATCGCCCAGTCGATCGCCATTGCCGCCCTGCCGACCTTTTCAGCTCAATTTGCTCAAAATAAACTCAACGAAATGCGTTCCTCCCTATCTTCCAGCCTGCGCAGCGTGATGCTGCTTTCTCTACCGGCTGCGTTGGGGTTGATCATCCTCCGCCAACCACTGATCGAATTGCTCTACGAACGGGGGGAGTTTACCGCCGGGTCGACCCAATTAGTTGCCTGGGCTCTGCTCTGGTTTGCGGTTGGCCTGGTGGGCCATTCAGTAGTTGAAATTATGGTGCGTGCCTTCTATGCCATGCATGATACAAAGACACCTGTATTGATCGGTGTTCTGGCGATGAGCTTGAATGTCATTTTATCCGTGCTATTCGTGGCATTATTTTCCCGTTGGGGATGGATGCCGCATGGAGGTTTGGCGTTGGCCAATTCGCTAGCGACTTTTCTGGAAATGATCGCGCTCCTATATATCATGCGCGGCCGTCTGAAAGGTCTCGAAGGACGAAAAGTGCTGATCGGGTTTGGAAAAGCGGCTATCGCCACATTTATCATGACTTTGGTGCTTATGGCGTGGATGAACCAGGCCCTTAGTTGGCCCGTCTGGGTGGTTGTCATCGGGGGTGTGGCACTTGGTGCTGGTGTTTATGGCGTAATGGTGTTAGCGTTGGATGTCAAAGAAGCCCGAAGTTTACTGAGATTTGTGCGGCAGAAAATATCATAATCATAGCAAAATTCCGGCCACTTGGTCACCAAATCAGCCAGATCAGCTGGGCGACCACAATTCCAAGCAGGGTTCCGGCCAGCGCTTCCAGTGGAGTATGCCCAAGCACCTCCTTTAACTGTTTCTCATTGGTACGCTTGCCTTTGACCGTATCTCTTACAATGCGATTGATAATTTCTGCATGCTTACCTGCCTGGCGGCGAATCCCCGTGGCATCGTAGATCACGATCGCCGCCAAGGTCAGTGCCAGCGCAAACAGGGGCGAAGCGAAACCGACAAATAAACCGGTGGCGTGTGCTATACTGGCTACCAGTGCAGAATGCGAGCTGGGTATACTTCCGGCGCGTAAAAGTAAAACCCAATCCCATTTACCCGTCGATAAATAATTCCAAGGGACTTTGATCAGTTGAGCTAACACCCAGGAGGCGAATCCAGCGATCAAGACTGGATTGGATAATATCCCGAGCTGGTCCATCTAGTAATAAGGCTTCATGACTGGTTGAAGTCTACCAATCCTTCAGCGGACAGTTCTTGAATTTTAAGCTCAGCCTGCTCCAGTAATTGCGCACAGTGCCTGGCTAGCGCCTGTCCCCGTTCAAACATTTCCAGAGCCTGTTTTAGAGATCTTTCATCAGCTTCGAGGTCCAGGACAATTGCCTCCAGCTCGCTGAGCGCTTGTTCGTAGGTCATCTCCTCGATTGGAACAGGTTCTTCAGGTGATTTGGTTGGTGGATTCATGCTTATCTCCATGAAAATTGTTAAACTTGTTTCCCCTGACGTGAGGAGTAAAGGAATAAGGGGGAGTCTGAGGGTAGTATTTCAGCTGCCTGGTCATTGAATTCATCTTGACTCAGTCCGTATTCGGTGATGAACTGATCGATTTCAGGTTTTACTTCCCGCTCATAGGATGTGCGAGTGGTGGCTTGCCTGGCACGGTTGGCGAGTAAGGAGGAGACAAGAAAAGAAATCAAAATCAGGATGAAAAGGATTACAGCTAAGATGGTCCAGGTTTTTGTGATCGCAAAGAAAATGATCACCATCAGTAACCCGCCGACCAATAACTCTAATGTGCAGCCGACTCCAAATGCTATCTCGGCTGCAGATGTGCCAGATGCGACCAGCTTTTGGTGGGAATTCTCGATTAATTCCTGGAGCACTGCTTCTTGAGAATCACCGATCTGGATGCTATCATCCAGAGGGGCGCCACAACGCAGGCATTCTACTTCCTCGGCCGGCACCATCCCGAAGCAATATGAACACTGGACAGATAAGTTCGTGGGTGGAGTTTTATTCGACACTGCCGGGTTCCTGTACGCGCACCTCAAATTCGCCATCGCTGACCCGCACACTCAGAGCATCATTGGGCTGAACCTGTTTGGTGGAGCGCACCAGGCTGCCATCTGGTTGGGTGACGAGGGAGTAGCCGCGCGCGAGAATCGCGTCCGGATTGAGGGCGTTGAGACGCAGTTCCATACCTGCCAGACGGGTGCGGTTGATCTCTATCGCGTGGTACAACGACCTGCCAGCCCGGTAATTGAGCTCGTCCAGGCGCTGCTGGTCCCGGTGAACCCGTGCTAACGGGGTGCGCAATAATAAACGATTCTGCTGCCCCTCGAGCCACCTTCGCTGGTCAAAAAGGAAATTAATTGTCGATTGGTGGATGTTCTTGCGCAGCTCGCTGAGGGATACGCGCAAGTCAGCCTGGTTGGGCGTGGCAAGTTCCGCCGCGGCAGTTGGGGTAGGTGCGCGCAGGTCAGCAGCGAAGTCAGCGATCGTGAAATCGGTTTCATGGCCAATGCCTGAAATGATTGGCGCAGGAGATGAAACGATGGCACGGGCCACCTGCTCATCATTAAATGCCATGAGATCTTCAAGCGATCCCCCTCCACGAGCAAGTAAGATTAAATCTGGTTTAATCAGGCGGTTAAGTGCGTGTAAAGCGGACATTATCCCTTGTGGGGCTTGATCGCCTTGGACCTGAGTCGGAGCCAATATTATTTTAACGGGTGGGTAACGGCGGCGGATCGTATCGAGTATATCCCTCAAGGCTGCCCCAGTGGGCGAGGTGACAATCCCGATCGTTTCAGGCCAACGCGGAATAGCCCTCTTCCGTCCCGCATCAAATAATCCCTCGGCTTCTAATTGAGCTTTCAGGCGCAGAAATTCCTGGTACAGTGCACCTTCTCCAGCTGGTCGAATCATATCGCCATACAGCTGGTAGTTTCCGCTGGCTTCGTATATGCTGACATTGCCATGGATCTCGATTGCATCTCCATCACGCGGAAGATAGGTTTGCTGTATGACTGCATTGCGCCACATAACACAGCGCAAGGCAGTATTTCTGTCTTTCAATGTAAAATACAGGTGCCCAGAGGTTGGCCGGGACAGGTTGGAAACCTCGCCTTCCACCCACAAATCTTGCAGGTTTTCTTCGCTTTCGATCAAGTCCCGCAAGTATCGCGTTAGATCTGTGACCGACCAGGTTGGGGGTTGGAACATTGGCATCTGCATCATTTTCAGGCTTACCTTGGGTGAAATCCGAATATGAGGATACCCGTTAGCCTGGTGGTTGTCAACTATTCCGTGGCGTGTTGTTATCTGCTACAATAATAGAAGTCTCTACACGGATTGATCCCGCTGTATGACGATGAAAATTTCGGCTTCCCCTCATCCAATGAAATATATTTGGTCTCCCTGGCGCATGACATACATTCAAAAACATAAAGAGGAAGTAGAAGGATGTGTGTTCTGCGAAGCCCAGGGATTGCCTGATGGCCCTGATAATTTAATTCTCTATCGTGGGCAGCAGGCGTTCGTGATTTTAAATCGGTATCCATACACCAGCGGCCATCTTATGGTGGTGCCTAATAAACATGCTCCCTCTTTAGATGGTTTAGATGCGTCAGCACGCGCTGAGCTGATGGAACTGGCAACCCAGATTATATCCATGTTAGGTAAGGAATATCAAGCTCAAGGATTCAATATAGGTATCAACATTGGTGAAGCAGCTGGTGCTGGGATCACGGAACATGTTCATTTACATGTCGTCCCGCGCTGGTCAGGAGACACGAATTTCATGTCTTCGCTGGGGGAGACACGGGTTCTCCCTGAAACGCTCGAAGACACTTATCATCGGTTGAGAAGAGCCTGGGAGCGGATGCAATCCTGATACTCCCAACAACTAAATTCCTTAAGAACATCACAGATAGTGAGGAGAACCGAGCATGGCGGATCACGATCAAGAAGCTGTAATTCTCAGCGCTGCCCGAACGCCGATCGGCCGCTTTCTCGGGTCATTGAGCGGTATTCCTGCCCCACGCCTGGGCGCCGTTGCTGTAAAGGCTGCTGTCGAACGGGCTGGGATCAATGAGCAATCCGAGTTCGACGAAGTGCTGATGGGCAACGTTGTTTCAGCTGGGCTCGGCCAAAACCCAGCCCGCCAAGCGGCGATCTTCTCCGGATTGCCAGCCAGCGTTGGCGCAACCACAATTAATAAGGTCTGTGGGTCGGGGCTCAAGACAGCCATGTTGGCTGCTCAGGCCGTACGAGCTGGTGACGGTAATTTGTTCGTGGCTGGGGGTATGGAAAATATGAGCCGCGCTCCTTATTTGGTCCCGGGCCGCACAGGAGAACTGCGCTATGGGCATACTCAGTTGACAGACGCGCTCCTGCTGGATGGGCTTTGGGATCCATTCGAGGATTGGGGGATGGGGGATGCGGCTGAATTTATCGGCCAGGAATACCAGGTCGCGCGCCAGGCAATGGACGAATATGCCCTGGCCAGCCACCAAAAAGCTGCTGCAGCCCATGATAATGGTAAATTTGCAGCAGAGATCGTGCCGGTTGAAATAATCGGTCGTAAAGGTAAAGTGACGATTTTCGATGCCGATGAGACATTCCGGCGCGATACTTCCCTTGAAGCACTCAGTAAGCTGAAACCTGTCTTCCAAAAAGATGGCAAGGTGACTGCTGGCAACGCGCCTGGTTTGAATGATGGGGCTGCTGCGATAGTGGTTGCCAGCCGGACCAGGGCAGATCAGCTGGGGATAAAACCGATCGCACGCGTGATCGGTTACCACCAGACAGCGGTACAACCCAAGTACCTTTTTGATGCGCCATCGCACGCCATACCGCAGCTGCTGGATAAAATCGGCTGGCAGCTGTCAGATGTCGACCTGATCGAATTGAACGAAGCCTTCGCAGCCCAGATACTTGCAAATGGCTATGCTCTGGCTGATCTGGGCTGGGATTGGGATAAAGTCAACGTTAATGGCGGGGGTATCGCGCTGGGTCACCCGATCGGTGCCAGTGGAGCCCGCATCCTGGTCACATTGATCTACGCTTTACAGGATCGAGGTTTACAGCGCGGTATAGCCACACTTTGCCTGGGAGGAGCAGAAGCTGTAGCGATGGCGATCGAGATGGAGCCGGTGTAATCATCCTGGTTCCAGTGTTCGTTGATCTAGTGGTGTGACTGCACATATAAATAATTTGAGGAGGGTTTAGGTGGAAATTAAGCATGTTTTCGTAGTTGGGGCAGGGACGATGGGCAGTGGTATTTCCCAGACTGCGGCGGTTTCCGGATACCAAGTGACGATGATGGATGTGGTCCCGGAACAGCTCGAACGTGCCCGGAAAATGATCGCGAAATCGGTTGAGAAGTTGGGGGGTAAAGGGGTTATCGACCAGCTGCAGATAGATGCAGCTGGGCAAATTACCTATGTGGACAGTTACGCGGCTGTGGCGGATGCAGATTATGTAATTGAGGCCGCAACAGAAAACCCCGAATTGAAATTAAAGATTTACACTGAACTTGACCGTCTCGCCCAACCGGAAGTTATCCTGGCTTCTAATACTTCTTCGATCAGCCTGACGAAGATCGCTGCGGCCACAGGGCGAGCGGACAAAGTGATTGGAATGCATTTCTTTAATCCGGTACCTCTGATGCGCCTGGTTGAGATCATTCGCGGTTTAGCAACCTCGGATGAAACCACAGCCACAGCAATGGAGCTCGCCCGGAGGATGGGTAAAGATCCAGTGGAGGCCAATGACTCCCCTGGTTTTATCTCTAACCGGATACTCTGCCCGATGATCAACGAAGCGATCTTCGCATTGCAGGAGGGGATTGGTACTGTGGAAGCGATTGATGCTGTGATGAAGCTGGGCATGAATCACCCCATGGGTCCGCTTGCTTTATGTGATCTGATCGGCTTGGATGTGGTGCTTTTCGTCATGGAAGTACTGCAGCGAGACCTGGGGGATGATAAATATCGTCCCGCACCTTTGCTGCGCAAGATGGTAGATGGCGGTTACCTGGGCAGAAAAACAGGGAAAGGATTTTATGCGTATTAAACACACAGGAAGCCATCAAATCTTGATGGCTTCCTGGCGCGCTGCGGCTTCCTTATCCACGAAGGAGGAGGAATGCCGCAGCGCTAAGTTTGGTACTATCATACATCGGCATCACCTCCTTGTTGGTGGGATAGCAAGGAGACAGTGGTTTACCCACTGTTGCTGTAAATAAGTATCACATAGAACGAAATGAATGTCAATGGGATATCTCTAGTCTGAATTAGAAAGCATTGCACCCTTACGGGAACCTCAAAATGTCATCTTTCAAGAAGGACAATAATAAGTGGGGAAAACAATGGGTCGGTGCATTTGCTGGAGCTGCAGTGGGTTGGTCAATCACATATATATTTCCAGGCATCGAACAGAGATTTAGTATGCTGACGGTGTTATTAGTTGGTGCTGCGATCGGCGGGTCGCTGGCCAGTCTGGACGGTTTCATACGGGCGGGCGCCGCTTTGACCCGCAGGGATAATCGTGCTATAAATTTGATGGTTGGCCTGGGCATCCCAATCCTGCTGCTGCTCTTGCTTCTATTGGTTTCACGTTGAAAACTAATTGATTTTTTACCCCCCTCAGATTATAATTACAGCAAATAGAATAAAACCTTCGGGGCAGGGTGAACGTGCAAATTGAATTGGCTGTTGTTTGTGACGTAAATCCCGACCGGTGGTAAAGCCCACGAGCAGGGCGCAGCTCCTCTGGCCAATAAGGGCGAGCTGCCCAGTGCATGATCCGGTGAAACTCCGGGGCCGACGGTATAGTCCGGATGAAAGAAGGTTAGCTGAAACTCGCCTGATTTGGCGTGGTGTCATGTTGCATGCTCCGAAAACTAAAAAGTTTTCGGTTTTTATTTTGACATGGCTTACCTGCCTGGTTTCATTTTTCCTGCCCCGATTCTCTTCGAGGCAGTTTTCATGTCCGGGCAGAATTGAAATGGATCTGACAAATACACGTAAAATCGCACTCGCCTCTCACCAGGAATTATGGAGACGCGGTGTCTATCTGGTGCCGATCTCAACCGGCCTGGCGATCCTCATCTGGCATTTGATCGCTCGCTATGGTGGTTTCCCCGCATTTATCCTGCCCTCGCCTGTGTTGGTCTGGACGCGCTTTTTAAGAGCCTTGCTGGATGGACGATTGGCTTACCACATTGCGGTGACATTAGGTGAGGTATTAGCTGGATTGGCCTTGGGAGTAACCGCCGCGACGACTTTGGGCTATTTACTGGCTAAATCTGAGACCTTCGAACGATTATTGGCGCCGTATATCGTCGCCAGCCAATCCATTCCAATTGTGGCCATTGCGCCCCTGCTGGTGATCTGGTTTGGCCCGGGTCTGGTTTCCAAAGTGCTGATCTGCGCTTTGATCGTCTTTTTCCCGGTGCTGATCAACACGATTGTTGGACTGAGATCGGTGCCTGAAGAACTGCGCGATCTCATGCGATCACTTCAAGCCACCAACTGGCAAACTTTTCTGCACCTGGAAGTGCCCTCCGCACTGCCGGTCTTCCTTGGAGGGCTGCGCATCGGAGCAACCCTGGCTGTGATTGGGGCTGTAGTCGGGGAGTTCGTTGGGGCAGACCGCGGCCTTGGTTTCCTGATCAACGTCGGACGCGGCCAATACGATACGGCCTTGGTATTCGTGTCCATCTTTACCCTGGTTGGCATGGCATTGGCGCTGTATGGATTTGTGATCCTGATCGAAACACGCCTGCTTTCATGGCAGCAGCGCCCAGGTAATCCACGTTAAGGTCCGGTGAATACCCAGAACCGCAGCCTCGCCTCTCACTCTCGGGAATCAATATCGCTTTTCGTAAGGAGCATGCAAAAATGAATCATTGCTGGAAACTGGTTACCCTATCTACACTCACTTTGTTATTCGTGGCCTGTACCGCCTCCCAGAGCGAATTAACTGACCCACCACTCACAACTCCCGACCGTATCGATCACATTCGTTTACCAATGGGGTTTATTCCCAACGTCCAGTTTGCACCTTTCTATGTGGCGGTTGACAAGGGCTACTACCGCGATAATGGCATCGAGATTGAATTCGATTACGGCTTTGAAACGGATGGTCTGACGTTGGTGGGTGCTGGTGATCTACAGTTTGCGCTGGTTTCTGGCGAGCAAGTTCTCTTAGCCCGTGCTCAAGATTTGCCGGTGGTTTATGTGATGGGCTGGTGGCAGGATTACCCCGTTGGTGTGGCTGCTAAAGCTGAACAAGGTATCCGCACGCCCGAAGATCTGGCAGGAAAACGGATTGGATTACCGGGATTATTTGGAGCAAACTATATTGGTTTACGTGCCTTGCTCAATGTGGCCGGTTTAGAAGAGGATGAGGTCATCTTGGATTCGATTGGCTTCAACCAGGTGGAGGCGCTCGCCACAGATCAGGAGCAGGCAGTGGTGATTTATGCCAATAATGAACCAATCCAGTTAGCTGCTTTGGGATTTGATATCGATCTGATCCGGGTCGCCGATTACTTGCAGCTCGCCTCCAATGGATTGATCTCAAACGAAGCGACGATCGCCAACAACCCGGATCTGGTCAGAAGAATTGTGCAGGCTACTTTGCGCGGGCTTACTGAGACGCTCGCCGATCCCGATCAAGCATTCGAGATCAGCAAGAAGTATGTTGAAAACCTCGATCAAGCCGATCAAGCGATCCAGAGGCAGGTGCTGGAGGCCTCTATCGCCTTCTGGAAAGCGGACCAGCTGGGAACCACAGCTCCGGAAGCCTGGGAGAACATGCAGGAAATTTTACTCGACATGGGCTTACTCTCTCAACCGTTGGATTTAGAGCAGGCATACTCAAATGAATTTATCAAATAGCGATTTGGAGATGTATACAGAAACACCCAGCGTATCAGGTGGAAATGGTACAGCTCTGCTGGTCCGGGATGTGAGCCTGACCTTCCCGGATGGGGAGCAGGGTTTGCATGTCTTGAGCGATATCTCGTTTTCGGTGCAGACTGAAGAATTTGTCTGCATCCTGGGACCCTCGGGAAGCGGAAAGAGCACATTGCTGCGCGTCCTGGCTGGTTTGCTAACCCCAACCCGGGGAGAAGTTGTCTACCAGGGTCACGGACTGCAGGGGCCGCGCCGGGATATCGGGTTCGTTTTTCAGAAAGCGAATTTGATGCCCTGGAGAACAGTTCTGGAAAACATCACCTTGCCGCTGGAATTACAACACATCCCCAATTCGAGTGCAGAGCTGCAGGCGCAAGAGCTGGTCAACCTGGTTGGCTTAGATGGCTTCGAGGATTCGCTGCCCAGAGACCTGTCGGGGGGGATGGAACAAAGAGTCGCCATTGCCCGGGCATTGATTTATGACCCACGCATCCTGCTGCTGGACGAACCTTTTGGCTCTCTGGATGCGATAACCCGTGAGCGCATGGGCAGCGAGCTCTTACGAATCTGGCAGGCGCGCCGCAAAACCGTACTCATGGTCACCCACGCGATCCCCGAAGCGGTTTTCCTGGCTGACCGCGTGCTGGTTCTGAGTCCTCGTCCGGGAGTAATCCGCCTGGATATGGCGGTTGACCTCCCCCGGCCGAGAGAAGATGGTATGCGATATACCGTGGAATTTGGCGAGATCGCTAAACAGTTGCGCGCGGCGATCGGATAATGCCTAATCCATCCCCAGGCAATTTCTTAATTTATTATTAGTAGCTTTATTCGAATCCCTCCTCACTGATCCAGCCGTGGTAAGATTCGGCACCCATCATTTATTCTAAGGAGGAATACTTCACTTGGTTAAGAAAATAGTCCTAATTACCTTACTTGCTCTTATTGTTTTGATCCCATCAGCACAGGCACAAGAATCTCCCAGTATCGACACCTTAGTCATCGACCTTTGGCCAGAATACGATAAACCCAGTATGCTGGTGGTGTACAAAGCCGCACTTTCACCGGAGGTATCCCTGCCAGCCGAGATCACCTTCCGGATGCCTGTCCAAGCTGGTGCGCCAGCGGTGGTGGCCGTTGGCCCGGATGCCAGCTCAGTGGCCGATGTCGTCTACGATACACGGGTGATGGGAGATTGGCTGGAAATTTCCTTTATTGCCACGACTCCGGCCATCCAGTTCGAATATTACGATCCCAGATTGCTAAAGGAAGGCGCACAGCGCAGTTTTGATTTCACCTGGCCCGGGGATTACGCGGTGAAATCGCTGGTTCTACAGGTTCAACACCCACTGGGCGGGACGGACGTTACCGTGACCCCAGCCATGGGTCGGGTGGTTCAGGACACAGTTGGATTTGTCTATACCATAATAGAAATAGGTGAGTTAGATCAGGCCTCTGTTTTTGACATTGGCTTGAATTATCTAAAAGAGTCAGATGCATTAAGCATTGAGAGCTTCGAAATCCAGCCCAGCGCAACGATCACCCCCGGAACCAGTAGTCTATTGAATCGTGACCAATGGTGGGTTTGGCTGTTAATTGCCCTGGGTTTGATCTTGATCGGGGGAGGCGGATTCTGGTATTGGCGGATGGGCAGGCAAGAGTCTGATCCGATAAAACGCCGTCATCATAAAACTCCTATCCAGGATGCAGCCGGGGGCAGTTCAGGGAAGGCAATATATTGCCACCAATGCGGGAAACGTGCTGATGCCAGGGACCAATTCTGCCGTTCTTGCGGCACGCGCTTTAGAATCGAGTAGGCAAAAAAAGAAGAAACCGAGTTTCTTCGAGAAACTCGGTTTCTCGGTATGCCCGGCACGGGCGTATATAAAAAGCCAGGTGATCATTCGATCACCTGGCTTTTCTATTTCTGGAAACAACTACAGCAGAAAAATCTACTGGGTTACTGCAGGTCGGGTCATGCCAGAGACATCACCACCGATATCCTGCAGGGTGTCGTACAGGACCTGGAGCATGTACTGCCCGTTGTGGGCGAATGAGCCGGGGTCCTTGAGAGTCCAGGTGTAGTTGTAAGCTGCCCGCAGCAAGCTCGGCGTCCAGGACGCGTAGCTGTTGTCGCGGTTGGATTCATCTGGATCAGCCACACCATTCTCATTGGTGTCTATGAACCAGTAGGGGTAAGAACCAGCATTGAAAGCGA
>SDBV01003417.1_pt1 | contig 23430 bp, 42 predicted proteins | sample 2277081 | NCBI WGS metagenome assembly SDBV01 (sample SAMN10402039, study PRJNA504765) | marine sediment metagenome | isolation source: marine sediment core GS10_PC15, 223 cmbsf | place: Arctic Ocean: Southern Knipovich Ridge | collected 2010 | reverse complement strand
AAGCATCAGATGAAAGTCAATGCTCAGAAGTCAGCACTTCTGAAGCGGTCGCTCAAGTATCGGAAGGACATTTGCGACCAATGCCAGACAGCCCAACAACTAGGGATTCATCATATCAGTGGCAACCAAGCCGACAACTCCCCGGCCAATCTGATGACACTATGCGCTCCCTGTCACAGCAAATGGCACTGGGAACACGGGAAAGTTATGCCAAAGCGAGTGAACTTCTACTGCAAGATTTGCGGAGAGCCTGCAAGGAAATTGGATATGTGCCAGAAACATTATCAGAGATTTCGGAAGTATGGGAATCCCTTACTGACCAAGAACAAGATTGGGTCACTATACGTTGTTGTACAGGAAACCCCTTCCACTCCGAATGGCCGGGAGTTCCCCGTGTTGCAACAGGAGTAAAGAATAGGGTGGACAGACTTAAAGCACTCGGGAACGCCGTAGTCCCACAACAGATATACCCGGTTCTTAAAGCAATAGCAGATATTGAGGGGGCTTGACAAACGCCAGACATACGGCTACAATATAATAAGAGGAGGGTTATATGAATGGTACAGAAACTCAGCCGGTAAGTTTCCGGATGCAGAAACGTCTCATCTTCAAGAGCAAGAGAAAGGCTACTCGTATGGGCATGAAGCAGCCAGCCTATATCTCTCAGCTCATTGAGAAGGATACCGAAAACGAACCGGAGCCAAAAGCGCAAGATATTAAATAGGAGGAGGATACCAAATGCCAGAGGTAAAAATTACCCTGAAACGAGTTGAGGACCTAAAGCTTGCGTCAAAAATTATCAAGGTGAAAGACGAACCTGATACCCATGTGGTACAGGTAAGTTTTCTGACGCAAATCAAGCCGGTAGATGTGGCCAGGCTGCTTCACCAGATGTATTCCGGCCATCCCCTCGAAGTCATAATCAGTTCGCCTCAAGCCATGTTCGACTTACGCCTGGAGGACTTGACCCTTGAAACCGGCGAACTCGCCAAAGTCTAAGCTCCTATTCGACGAACACCCGCTTTGCGTCATTCCCCAGTTAGCGGTGCTGATAGGACTAAATGAGGCGATAGTTCTCCAGCAGGTGCATTACTGGGTCACATTAAACGAGAAAGGTGGACGCAATCTCCAGGATGGTCATCACTGGACTTATAACACTTACAAGGCGTGGCAGCAGCAGTTCCCCTTCTGGAGCATCCGGACCATAAAGACTATCGTCAGTAACCTTGAGCGGAGTGGCTTACTGATAGCCGGTAATTATAATAAGTTGCGCCAAGACCGAACAAAGTGGTATCGGATTAACCATGATGCTTGCACTTTGCAAAGTGCAACTCCTGCACCAACATCAGAGGACAAAGATTGCACTCTTCAAGGTGAAGAAACTGCACCACCTTTACCAGAGACTACCCCAAAGATTACATCAAAGACTAGAGCAGAAGAGGAAAGCAACAGCAACGACCCTACTCCCGGTAAAATCTTCACTATCTATGAACAGAATATTGGTATGTTGACACCTCTAATAGCTGAAGAGATAAAGTCCGCTTTAGATACATTTCCTGTTGATTGGATAGAAGAAGCGATTACGATCTCGGCTAGAGCAAACAAGCGGAGCTGGCGATATATCGAAGGTATACTGCGTAGCTGGGCAACCGGCGGCAAAGATGTCGCTGTTAAAGATCTGACGCAGGCACCGCAAAATGAAGCCATCATCGCCAACCTGGACGCGATAAACGAGATATTCCGGAAAGAGCTCATCCACGAGCAAGATGCTCAATTCCTGGGCGGCCTGATGTTAGAAAGTAACATAGGAACTCCCCTGAACCTATATAAAATATTCCGTTGCCTGAAAGGCCTCGAACCGGTTACCAATGGCGTCCTCAAGGAATGGAGACGGGAGCTCGAGAAACTAGGGTTGGAGCTTTGATTAGTAAGAGAGAAAGAGGAATGAAACACCTACTAACTAGCACCATAAGGAGTTGATATGATAAGTAGGAGAAATTTCCTTAAAGGCGGAGTTGCAGCGGTAGCGGTAAGTGCCATAGCTATTTCAACTGGTTCAAAGGCAGAAGCTTTAGGTATAACCAAAGATTTGCCCAGGCCATTCTTGAATGAGAAGGAATTGAAAGACTGGCTTGAGCCTTATGGTATACATCGAGGTCAAGAATGCGAGGATGCAGCCCTTGACCTATTCTGGGAAGCCTTTAATGATGGCTACTTGGTATGGCCTGTGCCTGTTTACAATGGTAGACTGATGGGGGAGAAGGTGATACCACTTGCCGAATCAGGTAAACGACATTTTGGTAGCTGGGCATGGGCTGGCAATTACCTTTACTATGTAGACCTGAGATTGAAAGCACCGCATTACGTGAGACTTACTAAGATGGGGTTAGAGTATTAAGCCAGAGAAGGAGGTATCAGATGGGTAAACCTACAAAAGCACAGGTTAAAGAGTTCTATGAGTTGATTGGGCTAATACACAAAAAGGAGAAGAGATTTGATTATTGGTATAACCCGTTAGGTATATTGGTTTCAATTATGACACCCTCCATAGACCTCAACAGCCTATTCCAGTATGCTGACCCTGTTCTTGATAAGATAGGAGAACATTATATTGTACTACAGAAGCAATGGAATGACCCAAGTATAAAGCAGGCAACAGTGGCTTTTGTAAAGGGGAATGCGTATGAGGGGGAGGGTAAAACTTACGCCATTGCTCTCTTCCATGCTCTCTATCCCATACTAAAGGAGGCTAAGAAATGATTCAAATAAAAACGGTAAGGTGGCAATGCAGTGGATGTGACCATTTGTGTGCCATGCTTACAGATGAGATTATAAAACCAGCGGAAATAATTAGATGCCCGAGAGATGATGAATGGCGAACAGAGAATCCCAAAGCCCAACTCTCCAAAGTCAGGGATATACCTGATAGGGAAGGCGACCTGCACTTGTTACTATTAGAATTGGCGCAAGGGGAGGGCTTAAAAGTGCCTTGGTTATATGGAGGGAATTCCCGAAAGATAGTTGCCCAAATCTCTGCCCTCTTTGAAGGGGTAAGGAATGAAAGAGAAGGATTGGAAGAAGTTTTTGAAGTGGTGTAAGACTCAATGGCCTCTTTGGACACCACATAGAGTATCTATAGAAAAATATCTGGAGTGGAAGGGAAAATGAAGGAAATAGACTGGAGCTTGATTTATGGCTTGATAAGTGGGCTAATCGCTGGCTTCTCTCTTGGGATTGTGCTATGAGTCAAGTGGGAAAAATCATAAAAATGATTAAGCAACTCACGGGGAAGGAAGTTATTAATTTAACTAAAAGGCTTCAATCAGATATTGGGAAACCACCAGAGCATAGATGTGTTGGTGCTTATCCCAGAAAACCCAAACCCTCTTTGAGTGGCGGAACTCAAGCTGTCCCAGAGGCTATCAAACAAGAACTTATAGAGGCTATAACAAGGAAATGAGCAATAAATACGGAGCACAGAATACTTGGTCCAATCTTTGCCAACGGGGTTTTGACAGTAAAGCTGAGGCCCGCCGGGGTGAAGAGCTACACCTGCTGCAGTTAGCCGGGGAAATAAACAGCCTTGAATATCAGCCGAGCTTCATTCTCAATGATAAGCCCAGGGCAAAGTATACGGCCGACTTCAGCTATCAGTTTGGAGCAAAGTGGGTCAAAGGTTGCCCTCGCATAGTCGAGGACGTCAAAGGCGTAATGACTGAGGCCTCCCGGCTCCGGATAATCTGGCTCAAGCAACTAACCGGTATCGAGGTGCAGGTGATAAAATGACAACTGGAATATCTGAACATCAGCCATGTGACCAACAACCGCTCGCAGTAAAGTGCGGTTTTGCAAAGTGTTGCTGGCGGTGCGATAAGGGCTACTGCCACCACTACTATGTTTTTGGGTCGATATGTGACCAATGGGAAGACGACAAAAAAGGAGGAGCAGATGCCGTTAGCGAATTATAGCACAACAGTTACAGCGTTAAAATCAATCGGTGAGATACAGGGGATACTTGTAGCACACGGGGCTGAGCAAATCCTGATGGACTATAAAGATGGAGAGCCAACGGGATTAGCGTTTTTTGTGAACACGCAGTTTGGGAAGACCCCCTTCAGGTTGCCAGCGCATATAGAGAGGGTCCAGGGGGTATTGAATAAACAGCGCGTTAGGAGCACCGTCCCTCGGGATATGGCCGTCCGGGTCGCTTGGCGCATCCTCAAAGATTGGGTCCGGGCGCAAATGGCTATCCTGGAAACTGAAATGGTCAGTATAGAGCAAATATTCCTGCCATATATGCAAGACAATTCAGGTAGGATATTGTTTGATATTATGGTGGAAAATAAACTTCAATTACCAATCGGCAAATAAAAATGGAGGTCTAACCATGGAACTGCACGAAATCCTATTTATCATCTTCGGTCTCCTGGGGCTCGCATTTGGAGGCGCCTTCTGGCGGAAGTTTGGCCAGGCAGTCAAGCTCCTCTCGGAACTATCCGACCTGCTCAGTGAGTCCGACGACCTGTTCGACAAGGCCGCCGCCGCGCTGAAGGACCGTAAGGTTACCAAAGCCGAAGCCGTCCTCTTACTGAAGGAATGGCAAGAGGTAAGCGCCGAGTTTAGGGACGTCTACTTTGCCTTTATCCAGCTACTCCCGGCCAGCGCCATCAAGTTCTTATTCAGGAGGTAAACGTGGGAAAGCTAAAGGACGGAATTTGCCCGGGTTGTAACGAGCGGCTACTTCGCCATGACACCGTACGGGTTCAAGTAAAGGTAGCCGAAGGCGCTAACGGAAGCGTGTTCCAGGAAGCCCATCTTGGTTGCGCCCAGGACAAGAAACTGGAAATACGAAAGGCCAAATGAAGAAGTAACAGATATATACTGAAAGGAGAATAGATTGAAAATATATATAGCTTCAAGTTTGAAGAACCAAAAGGAAGTGATTGCATTAGCAGAATATCTTGAAAAATATGGGTTTGAAGTGGATGCTTTCTGCCGATGTAATGACAAGAAGTATGCTTTTCATTGGTCGGAATTAGTGGATGATGAAGATGATTTGGCAAATTATGATGCCATTGAAATGTTGGCAGACCCTCGAACTCTGAGGGCTTTCAAAGAGGACATGAAGTGGCTAGACTGGTCTGACTGTGTGATTATGTTGATGCCCTGTGGTAGAAGTTCTCACCTAGAAGCTGGTTATGCTAAGGGTCAGGGTAAACTACTCTACATTTATGGGGCTTTCCCCAAAGGTGAGTTTGATGTTATGTATGGGATGGCTGATGGGTTAGTGCATAGTGAAGATATTAAGTTATTAGTTGATGAGTTAATGAAGTAGAGAGTGATATAGAGCTATGAGGGAAAACAAGGCCGCCAGACTCAAGGAAAAGAGGGCTCGGCTCCGCGTCGAACTGCAAAAGGCTCGGGCCGATGTCTTCTTTATTGTCTACTACGATATGGGGCCGGAACGTAGCCTAGAAAAACTACAGATATATGTCGCTGGCATGGGACTAAAAAGAGCGCTCAATACCTTCAAGCGATACAGCCATCAATACGACTGGCAGCAGAGAGTTGTTGAAGAGGATACCAGGCGGACAGCACAGGAACAGAACGATGCTGATAGTGTCCGGTATAAGATGATGGACAGACACAGCAAGATGGGGAAGACCCTTCAGTCCCTGGCTATGGCCGGGATGTATAATTTTCAGGAGATAATGGAGAAAAAACATAGACTAGCATTTAACCCAGCAGAAATTGTGTCGATGGCGAAGACTGGGTCTGACCTGGAACTCCGTGCCGCCGGGGAGCCGACGCTCAAAGTCGAGATTACCACGATTCTATACAATGTTATGATAACCCGGTTAGCTATCATCTTCCAGGAAGTCAATAAACTCCCCACCATGGATGCGAGAGAAGCGCGCTTTGCCTTCCTGGTCGATCAATACCAACAGAGAGCCTTGAGCGAGGCAAATGAATTAGTAGAGGGTAGGCCATAGTGATACTACTTGACAAGAGTCGCTATAACCGCTATAATCTAGGTAATGGTTATAGTTATGGTGAAAGCACAGACGGATATAGTTACTTGTGCAGGATGCCCTTATCTCCGGGAGCAGGAGACAGGGGGTAAAGTTGTGTATGGCTGTATCCGTTTACCATATCAGGAATGTCAGATAGAGAGGAGCCATTATGATAAGGAAGAGGCAATACGTTCCTAAGAAGAAGGTCTCCCTGGTGGGGGTGGCCTGATGGACATATCAGAGACTTATATAAAGATGAGGCGTGCAGCGATCCCCGATTTATTTAAAGGAGTACCCATAGAATGTCCTTGTAGTCACATTAAAAATGATGTGTGGGTTGATAGTAAGGGTGATTGGTATTACTCAACAGAAGACGAATCATTCCAACTCGAACGCCAAGACCAGTTGCAGGAGATGGTAGGAATACGCCCTGTGGATATGGTTTACCATTTTGTCCCACCTCAATCAAGCGAAAGTCTCATGGCACACTATCAGAATTATTTACTGAGGTCAATGGAACAACTCTGGCTCGCCTTTGTAATGAAGGAGAAGCACGGAAAGGTTTCGGATGGAGAAAGGTGGGAAAATGCCTAAGACAACCATCCAGTTAGACGAAAAGACGAAGGCCTTGCTCACCTCACAGGGAAAGATGGGCGAGACATATGACCAGCTCATTGCGCGCTTACTGAAAGAACTTGAGGCAAGGCGGAATGGCAATACAGTCTAACTTGACAACTGGCTACAGTTATGCCATGATAAAGATAGGGTAATCAAAGAGAAAGGAGGGAACCAAGTGCATACTTCCCACTTCAAAAACTGGAAAAACTTACCAAAGAAAAAGGCCGTGGCTATCTGTGTTAGTGTGCCGGGTTGGTATAGCGGAGCCCGCAATCTCGACCTCGCTCCTACCCGGGCAATGCTATACATGCCACCCGAGAAATACGACCCCCTGTACGAAGGAATCTTGTCAAAGCTCGATCCAAGAGAGCAGTTCGATAAGATGGAAGCAATGGTAGGAGGGGATGCCATCCTCTTATGTTGGGAGGCCGACCCCTCACAATGCCACAGGTCTAAGGTTGCTAACTGGTTATCGACTGCCCTCGATATCCCGGTCCTCGAATATCCAAAAGCCCAACCGAGTCTAATTTAGGAGGGTAGAGCATGAGTATTCTTGAAATAACGTCGTCAGAGGATATCAAGAAACTGATAGGCTGCCATATACACGACGCTAGGATTGTTCAGGATGGAACATCTGGCCATTTGGAATTACAGGTGAACCATATCAACATGCCGAACAAGGTTAAACTTGAAATAAGGCCGGAGGTTAGCTTCTCAGTAGGAGTTAAAGGCATCTCCATATTTGCAGGCTTGTCAATCAAGACGGACGATTTGAAGGAGGAGAAAGTTGAATAAGCCACCACTGGTCGGGCAGACCATGGTGTTGACTAGCACGGAAAAGAACCTTATCGAGCTCCAGAGGGCTATGGACGCAGAGCATTACGAAGCAGAGATTGAAAGGCTAAAATTGGAAAGCGAGTCTAGGCTTGAGCTTATCCAGCGTTTGACTAAAGCGGAACAGGTGGAGATAAAGGAATGAGCAGAGCTGATATAAAACGCGCCGAGAAGGGTAACATCTTCAGGGATGGACAGATCAAGGACGCTTTCAAGTATGAAGGGGAGATAGCCAACGCAAAGATATTGACGAAGTTCATGGGGGATAGGCGCTTTGCGTATGACCCGAAAACCTACATCCTGCCCAAATGCCCGTTATGCCTGAAGGAAACCCCCTGGTTAGTTCAGCGCCATCCAGGTAAATATGAAGCCTTATGCCGTCATTGTTATTATCTATGGGAACCAAAGCTGGAGTTAGTTAAGTAGAATGAACTGTATCCGATGTGGTAGGAACGAGCAAATTGAGAGGCATCACATTAGGGAGCGTATTCATGGCGGTACTGATGAGGACGAAAATTTAGAAGATAGATGTCGGGCATGCCATAAATTTGAGCATACTTGGCGGTCTGTAATGGGGTCTTTAGAGTATGAGAGGCAAAGAGGGCAGAAGAATAGAATTGGATGTTATGAGCATCGGCTTGAGGTCTTAGACAGACTAAATACTCCTGAACTAATAAGAGAGAGAGGAACATATTTAAGTTATTGGACTGACCGCACTACTAGGTACTTACCACGCAGGATACCAACTAGAGCAGAAGCCAGAGAAGAAGAGCAGTTTAACAGATGTTTAGAAGTGTATCAGCAGCAGGTGATGATATAATGTTGGCATTATCAATTAGACAACCGTGGAGTTGGTTAATAGTTTCAGGAATTAAGGACGTCGAGAACCGTCGTTGGCATACTGCCTTCCGCGGCAGGATATACGTCCATGCCGGCAAATCGTTCGACCAGGAAGGTTATGAATATTTATTAAGAGAGACCGGTGGCTTGGACCTGCCATTGAAGGTAGACTACCAACTGGGTGCTCTCATCGGGGAGGTTGACATTGTCGATTGCAAATTCCGTAAGGCCTTTGCTATAGCGTTTTCCCGATGGCATGAGCATGGTTCCTGGGGCTTTATTCTGGCTAATCCGGTTATGTATGAACAGCCAATCCCATGCAAGGGCCAACTCGGCTTATTTGAGGTTAACATGCCGGGAGCTTTGACAGAATACGCTCCGGAGTTCAGGCACTGATGCCCTCTGTACTATTGAAGGGCTGTGACCGATGTAAGGGGGATATGTTTAAGATAGAGGATGAAGATGGTTTGCGATGGAATTGCCTGCAATGTGGAGCTTATAAGAAACTAGAGTCGATAACGGAAATGAAGGAAGGCAAGCCACTAAGTATAGAGAATATAAATGTGGCTCTAAAAATCATAGGCAAGCAAGAGTATGTATATGTGGAGAGACTTAACAAGCACACGTTATTATAAAGAGATGGGAGGACTTTACAGGTAAGAAGGCAGAGAATAGATGATATCACCTCTTGACATTCATAGGCCGCTCGGTAGACGCCGGACTGGCAATGATTACAAGACTCCGGCCGATTGTGCTGTCACACTATCGAGTGGCCTCTGGTGGCCAGCCCCGCACTTATCCCTGATATCGGATAAAGTCGCCGGACTGCGTAATGGTCCTATCCGGTTGATTATCACACTCCCGCCCCGACACGGGAAGTCCGAGCTAATATCTCATTGGACACCGGTATGGTTCCTTAACGAGTTTCCGAAAGACCATGTAATCCTTGCCAGCTATGAGGCCACCTTTGCCGGCACCTGGGGGCGGAAGGTCAGGAACTCGATACAGGAGAACCCAGATAAACTCGGCATCGAACTCTCCAGAGATAGCACGGCCGTCTCGAACTGGGAACTTGTCTCGGGTGGTGGTATGTGGACAGCCGGTGTCGGCGGAGCCATAACAGGTAAGGGCGCCAACCTCTTCATTATTGACGACCCGATTAAGAATTATGCTGAGGCCTATTCCCCGGTTTACCGTGAGTCAATCGACCAGTGGTATCAGACAGTCGCTTATACCCGGCTTGAACCCGGCGCTTCCATTGTTATCATTATGACGCGCTGGCATAATGACGACCTGGTCGGCCGTATCGTCGATAAGTTTGGTGATAAATGGGACGTTGTCAACTTGCCTGCCCTGGCTGAAAAGGGCGATCCTCTCGGGCGGCAAGAGACAGAGCCCCTCTGGCCAGAGCGGTACGACACGCCAGCATTGCATGAGACGGCAGAAGCCATCGGTGGTCTGAGTGGCCGTAACTGGCTATCACTCTACCAGCAAAGACCTGTCGAAGAAGGTGGCAACATCTTCAAAGACTATTGGTGGCAGACATACAGGGAACTACCGCCTCTCGAGCTGATTGGTCAATACTGGGATACGGCTTTTAAGAAAGGAGCCAAGACTGACTATAGTGTTTGTGTGACCCTGGGACGCCATGTTCGGGGAGTATGTGTCCTTGACATCTATCGGGAAAAGGTAGAATTTCCAGAATTGCTACGTCAAGTTAGGGCGCAATTTGCTAAATGGAAACCTAATATTTTGAAGGTAGAAGACGCCGCTTCAGGCACACCTTTGATACAGACCTTGACAAGAGACACGAGGTTACCTATAATTGCTATAAGTGCAACAGATTCCAAAGAGATAAGAGCAAATAGACAAACAGGGATAGTCGAGGCCGGGAGGGTAGCTCTACCCGAGGAGGCCGAATGGCTCGCCATCTTTTTAGACGAAATGACCAGTTTCCCCGCTGGAGTCCACGATGATATTGTCGATGCCTTTGTTGAAGGACTCGCTGATATCTGGGAATACGGCAAGATACCCCCACCTGCTGAGAAAACTCTCATCCACGACGCTATCGCCGAAATGGGGCCAATCGCCCCTGACCCCGACGACTATCTGTAGGATAAGCCCATGACTGATTATGAATTGTGGTTACCTTCCAGCGTAGCACAGGACTTTGCCGCTAAGGCAAGGAAGCGAGACCCAGACGGGGAAATGTACAGGGAAGCCCTTGCCTCTGTGTTTAAGGAATACGGCGTAGGCCTTGCCGATTTAGAGTTAGCTCAAGATGACGCTGGCTGGATGAAGCTCGGCTTAGGCGAATCATCCGGATTGATGGAATATACGCGGGTGAGCGTGGTGCGTAGAGCCCGCTCTTACTTTAATAGAGACCCCCTGAGTGGCCAGGCCGTGAGGATATGGACTGACTACGCTCTCGGTCAGGGTATATCCTGGAAAGCCAAAGAGGATGATGTGGGTGAAATGCTCCGGAAGTTCTGGGACTCCAAGAATAATGAGCCACTCTTCTCTAATCAGGGTCAGCGTAAATCATCTGATAAGCTCCTCGTCGACGGCGAGATATTCTTTGTGTTCTTCGTCGGCGCCGGAGAAGATATTACGATAAGGCGTATAGACCCACTTGAGATAACCGAGGTTATCACCCATCCAGACGATCTCGAGACCAAGCTACTATATAAGAGGGAGTGGACTAACCGTCAGAACAAAACCTCTACCAAGTATTATGCCGACTGGGCTAACCCCGATCCGGCGAAAGAGTGGCCGGATTCTTTGGGGGGTATGAAGAAAGCCGACGCCGACGGCATTATTTACCATGTTCCTTTCCGGACGCTTGGAGTACGTGGGACCTCACTACTCATTAGTGGTATGGACTGGGCGAAAGCACACCGGAAGTTCCTCGAGTCCCGCGCTGCCATCACTCAAGCCCTGGCAAGATTTGCATGGAAGGCAAAGCTCAAGGGCTCGGTTGCACAGGTAGCTGCTGAGCGGTCAGCTCTGCAATCGACCTATGTCTCAGGTGCGGGTGAGGAGAATAATCCGCCTCCAGCTCCAGCAGCAACATGGGTAGAAAATGAGGGATATAACCTCACAGCTATCAAGGCGGAAACAGGGGCTAACGCCGCACAGGTCGACGCGAATATGCTACTCCAGATATTCGGTACATCGGTCGGGGTATTCCCTCATTACTTTGGAGCCGGTGAATCTTTCAGGCTTGCCACCGCTACGGCGATGGAGAGGCCTATGCGAGTCCAATTTGAAGCATATCAACAGCTATGGTCGGACGTCTACGACAACATCTTCACCTTTGTAATGGATAAGTCCGATGTCGATGTTAAGAAACAGTTCATAGATATCGACTTCCCTCCGATTGTCGAGAAAGACGCGAATGAGAAAATCAAGGCAATTGTCGAAGTGGTCGGAGCCTTCCCCGAACTGGATGGCGACGAACTACGCAAGCTCGTCCTGACTACGCTTGGAGTAAACAATCCGGACGAAGTGCTCAATAACGTAGACCCGGTCGAGGCTTCCTCAGCCAAACTGGTCAAGGTAATCCATGGATTAACGGAAGCATTAAAGGAGGATAAGTCTAATGGTCACAAAGAGAAAAGTGAGGTGTCCTCGCTGTGACGGTAAAGGATTTATTGAGGAAGAACACGGGATTATCCAGTTCGAATGTAGTGTCTGTGGCGGAACCGGAGAGGTCGACAGCGACTCTCAAGGCTACGAAAGTATTGCTGGTAGCAGGCAATTACCAGAGGGAGCATCCATTGTTAAAGGAGATGATGAAACTACCCCAGAGCCAGAGGGAGAAGATAACGCTAGTGGAGATAGCGCAGAAATGCCAGTTGGAATCGAACACACAGACAGCTTTGATACCCGCCTGCCATCGAAAAGAGTTGATACTGGAAGCCCTGGACGGACTACTGGAAGCAATAAGGGAAAGAAGCCCGGGGATACACAACCGAAAGGCGAGAAAGCTAAGAAGTCGGTTCGCAAGGTCTCTAAATCTTTACTTCCGCAAACTGGGAAGGAACATACCGTATAGGGATTTGCCCGGTTACCTTGACCGGAACGCGGTCAGAGAGGCGGTTACCCCAGACGACGAAGCAATAAGACTCGCGGCTAATGCGACTGATGCCATGAACCAGGAACTGAACTCGATACTGAGGAAAAATATTGAGGATGGCTATTTGCTAGGTGCTACTCAGGCCCACCAACTCTATCGGATTGAGCCGACATTTGATTTACTGGATGATGGGGCAGTCCAATGGATGAATAATCGCTCTGCCCAGTTGGTTACAAAGATTGACCAGGTAACGAGGGAACGTCTGTCGGCTACATTGGCTCGTGGTGCTAGAGCCGGTGACTCAGTTCCCAGACTAGCTAGGAGAATACGGGCTGAAGTTAAAAGTATGGCCGATATCTCCAAAGGGCGGGCTCACCTGATAGCCAACACTGAGCTTAACGAGGCCATGAGTGAGGCAGGTTTGCAGACTTACACCCGGCTAAATATCAAAGGTAAAAGCTGGTCGACGGTGGGTGATGATAGGGTAAGTGACGATTGTAGAGCAAATCAAGGCGCAGGCATTATACCATTAGCCCAAATCTTTCCAGGTGGTGTAGGGAGACCCCCTCAGCATCCGGGTTGTCGCTGCACCTTAGTTCCTGAAAGAATGGGAGCCCCGGCACCAACAGGATTAGGCTTATGAGATTGCCTAAATAAAGGAGGAAAATGCTAGAGACACAAATACAAGTAATAATAGATAAATCGTGCGATGGGAAGTCGAAGGCTAGAGTACGCAAAATTGTTTTGGATTCAGAGGCAGAACACAGGTTGCAAAGTAGAGAGATATTATCGGATAGTGGGGAATGGGTTGACATGTTGCCACATGGGGAGTTTCCACTCGCCAGTGTTCTTGAAATCAGAACCCGAAATATAAGACCCGAAGTCAAGGAATAGCATAGTGACAGATAGATTAGAAATACAAAATGAGCAAGACACTGAACTCAAGAAGCAACTTGAAAATATAGACTGGAATCTTGATTATGGTTCTGTTAAAATACAGATAAGAAATGGCAAGCCGACTCTAATAACGACTGAGAGGACGGTGAGGTGGGATTACAGTCTCATGTCTGCTAGGGTAGTTGTGAGCAGACCAGAGTTGCGGTGCCGTAAACTCGGAACTTAATTCACAGCCTGCTAGACCGCATGAGTGTGCAGGAGAAGCTACCCAAAACAGTTATTATATAAACTGGATTAAGGAGTAGTTATGTTCAACTGGTTAAAGGAGTTATTTTCAGCTCCCTATTTAGAAACAAAGAAAGGGGATAGGGTATTATGCTATCAATGTGGCGAAGAATGTATATGTGGCTCAGTTTGCTTGCATTGTGGTTTCCCTTCGCCAGGTGAAGATGAGGTTATTGTAAAAGGATTTTAATAGGGAGTAAATGATGGAGATAAGGGGTTTTGAGGGCAGAATTAAAATAAATAGATGTGCCTATATACCAGATAAACCCTTTGGGGCTGTTACCGCAGTCGACCGACAAGCATTAGTAGAATTGCTTGCCAAATGCACGGAACTACAACGTAAAAGGGGTGGAGTGATTGCTGGGTTTGACATCACAATGCCTTGTGGTTACAGCCGTAGTTTTACGAACAATTGTGATATACCCTTTGAAGATTTGCCCTGTAAATGTGGGCAAGAAGGGCATTATCTAATCAAATATAAAAAGGAGTATTCGATGACTAATAAACCACCAGAACCAGCACCTCTACCCTTAACTAAATGATTAGATTAAATAAGGAGGAACCTTATGCTGACAGTAGAGCAGGTAAAAGCCCATAGCGAAGTATCTTTAGGAAGAGACCCTAGAATGGTGGATGCGGAAGAGTCTGTTAGTAATATGCTGGGTCGGTTGGAGAAAGCAGGGGTCAATGGGATTGAAAATTGGGAGAAGAAAATACGCCCCAGTCTGCTATCTTTACCTGTTGGAACACTAGTGGAGGAGTGGGATACACCTTATTCCAAAAGTATGGCAAGGCTACTGTATATCCATAATGGGCGTGCAAGTAGATTGCGTATCATGTGCAAATTACCAGAACCAATAGCTGAATCAGAAGAAAAAAACTTCACTGAAGAGGATATCAAGGCAACCATTGACTGGGAGAAATTTACTAAATTGATAAATAGGCACGATGACCTAACGGAAGATAACCTAGTGACAAAAGATGAATGGATTGACTATAACATTCAGCAATCTAAGCTGGGGAAAGTAGGGAGGAATGGACTACTTGATACAATAAAGAACGAAGTCATAGACTGCAATAAGATAGTTTTAGTCTAAAAAGGAGGAACCTTTATGGGAAAATCTAATAAAATAATGATAGGGAAGTGGGGGGCAATTATCAGGATAGTCCATTGGAGGAATGCTGACCTTGTGAACCCGATCAAGTTTAGATTTCTAAAACCTGCTGAACATTATCCGGACTTTTATGGGACGGTTGGGCAACTTAAGCAAGAGGCTAGGGATTTATTCAGGCATCTAAAGGAACAAATGCCTAGTAAAAAAAGCCTCAAATTAGAATTTATTTCTCATATAAATAGGGAGGATGGGGCTAAATATATGAAGGCAAGAATCAGTATCTTTCAAGCAGTTTAAGGAGGAACCTTATGGCAAAGTTTAAGGCAGAAGATTGCAAGAACCTACAGGGACAATTGGCAGAAAATGAAAATGGAACCGTCTTTGCTTGCACTACACCAAATTGTGTAGATAGAAAAGATTGCGATGAAAAAATAATAGACACACCACCAGCCGTCCACTTCGAGCCATTGCCTAGTATAGAGGAACGCTCTCGTGAGGTAAGAGAATCTTTATAATTAAAAATTAAATAGTTACATAGGCCGTACGGAGGAACCGCAGGCTTTGAGTTAAATACTCAGGCTTGCGGTTTTTTATTAGGAGGGAACAATGCCATTCGCCAATATAGCTGCCCTGCCGGACAACTTGAAAAAGCTACCGAAGCACGCCCAGGAAATCTACATGAACACCTTTAACTCAGCCTTCAAGACATATGATGGAAATGAGGGGCGGGCTCATGGCGCTGCCTGGGTTGCGGTAAAGAAGGGATATAAAAAGAACGCTAACGGCCAATGGGTCGCAAAGGAGTCGTCTGTGAAGACAGGAGACAAGGTGTTCACCGAGAAAGATGTTATTTCTATGATGAAAGAGGGCATGAGTGATAACGATAGGCGCCAAGTCCTTCAGGCCGCGGTGACGAGTAATCTTGCAGTCGGAGATGCTCAGCATGGTCCCTGGATAAGAGACGTCTACGATACAGAGGTCGTTTACGAAATCGGAAGTAAGATGTTCAAGATGGCCTATGTTATCGACAGCAAGGGAAAAGTCGTGTTCGGCCAAGCGGAGAGGGTTACTCCCCATACAGTTTACACGCCAGTAGCCGAAGCCGTGGAGGCTAAGATTAGCGAACTGACATTACTGGCCAGCGAGAGAGAAGACAATCCCGAGGTCAAGCAATCTCTCGACAGTCTTTTGGACTTACTAGAGAAAGAGGAGTTGTCAGAAGAGATTGCTCGACCTCTTCTCGAAAAGGCAGACGAGGTAATCGCCAACCTGGCAGAAGCTAAAGCTATGAAGACCGAAGAGGGTGAGCAGTATCCGCAGTCAGCATTTGCCTACGCCCCAGACAATGACCCGAAGAACTGGAAACTTAGGCTATGGGAGAACACCATCAAGAAGGTGACCCAACCCCAGCTCGGGAAGGCGGCTGCCACATTAAGTCCTGGAGGCTTACAAGGGCATAAACTGGTCGTTGCCGAGGAAGCTCTGCCAGGAATAAGGAGAGCCATCCGGGTAGAATATCGCAAACTCGGTATTGGTGACGATGCCATGCCAAAGTGGGTGCGTGAGGAAAACGAATCGCGTGAGCGCGTGTTCGAGTCCTGCGAGATAGATATTGCTGAAGTAACTAAGGACGGCATAAGCAATGGGATTGTGCCAGTTCGGATAATCAAGCCTGGATTTAACTCCTCGAAGGCGCGTTACTACTCTGAGCAGGCTGTCAACGATGCGGCCGTTATATTCGAAGGGGCTAAGATGTATGCCGACCACCCGACCGAGAAGGAGGAACGTGAGCGCCCCGAGCGGTCAATAAGAGATTGGGTGGCGACACTCCATGAAACCAAAGTCTCTGAGGCGGGCAATGCTGTGGGCGTAGCCCACATAAACGCTGGATGGCTCAAGGAAAAGATAAAGACGTTATTTGAACAAGGCGACCTGCAGCATCTTGGGACTTCGATAAACGCTGTGGGTAGGGGAATTAAGCAGAGTATTGAGGGAATCAAGACCACACTCGTTGAACGGCTGGTCAAGAGCAGTTTGCAATCGGTCGACTTCGTGACGGAAGCTGGAGCTGGCGGAGAAGCTGGCCTACGAGAGAGCGCCAAAGATAATCTCATTGACGTCGAACTCGTGGACATAGCGACATTCCGGGATGCCCGGCCAGACCTCATAGAAGCGATTGAATCAGGAATACGAAAGCAAATAAACATGGAGGTCAAAGCAAAGATGGATGCAGAAGCGCGAATCAAGGAACTTGAGAATGAGAATGAGACCCTGACCACTGAGAACAGCGGTCTCAAGGAGGCGGCACAGGCCGCCGAGAAGGCAAAGGTCAAGGAGGCGGCACAGGTGGCTATCAAGGAAGCCGTTGATAAGGCTGAGCTCCCACAGAAGGCTAAGGACAGACTCGTCGAGGCGCACAAGGGAGATGAGTCAGCGGAAGGGATTGAGGAGGCTATCAAGTCCGAGGTAGATTACGTCGCCGCTCTTACTGAGAAGAGCAAACCGCGAGACCTCGGCCCCTCTGGTGGAGAGGGAAATGAGACTAAGGTGAAAGAAGAACTCACCGAGGCCTTCACTGAGCTAACCGGCTCGAAGGAGCAGGGAAAAGTAGCGGCTGCGGGTCGCTAGACGGAGCGAATATATCGCATATCCGACAAAATAAACGGAGGTTTTGAAAAATGAGTCCAGCATATGGAGCATATCCAGTAGCAGACGCCCTGGATGTAGGGCAGGAAATAAGCTCGACCTATGAGGGTCGCCATATCACTCTATTAGAGAGTGACCTTGTTCACCCCACGCATACAGACGGCTTTGTCAATAAGGCAGACCCGGTAGTTTGCGCGACCGGTGACCAGGTTATCGTCGGCGTAGCCTTTGGCAGTGCCGCCGCGGCCAGCGACCGCATTGCCATCGACACCGAAGGTATCTGGAATTTAGACGTCGTAGCGGCCAACGATGCCGGGAACGTCGCCGTCGCCGGTGGAGATATCATCTATATCAACACCACCACGGCCGTCCTGAGTAAAATCAGGAATGGGGCAACCCAGAGAGTCTTTGGTTATGCCCTCGGCATAATTACCAGTGGAAGCACCGAGGCCATCGCTGTCAAGGTTCATTCGGACCCGTCCCTTGATACTGCCAAACGAACCTATTTCACCGTTACCAGCGGGGCGTACACCTACGGGAAGCACCACACCTCAGTCTTTGCCGGTGGGCAGTCAACCGGGCTTGAGTATCACGACCAGGCAGTCACCGGAGCCCAGACCGGTCCTATCTATGGTTTCGGAACTTGGATAGAGCTTGCCGCAGCCTACGTCTCAAGCGGCACCTTAACGCTGGCATTTGAGGCGGGTGTCTACGACGCCGGTGCCACGCTGACCCTCGCTTGGGTTGTCGGCATACAGATACAGCTTCAGTTGGCTTCGAACCCGAACCTCATGAACATCTTCAGGGTTAACGTCGCCGCGGCTGGCGGAATCGTTAGTGCCATCTTCGCATTCGCCAATCCTGGTTCGTGTGGTTTTGCAGCAGGGGCAGGCGTTACCAGCACTAAGGTTGGAGACCTTCGATTCGCAGATATCGTCGGTCTTGCCGGGACGGCATATATCCGACTCTACGACGGGGCTGGATAGCATGAAGTAGCCAGCGTTCCTTAAAAAGGAAATGGGCGGGGCTCTTTAGCCCCGCCCAGAGCCAATAAAAGAAAGGAGGTTCCGATGGTTAAAAAGAAAGTGGTGGAAGCCCAACCTATCGACCAAGAGGCCGAAGATAAGGCACTGAGAGCCGCTAAGAATCGCGACCTTAATGTTGCTTTAGCGGCCGTACCGGCACCGAAGGACTAGGAAAAAACGAAGGAGGATAAGGAAGACAATGAGAAAAGTAGACCTGAGAGACTACACGGTAGAAATGAGGGTGCCAGCAGGCGACCCTTGTGCCCCATTCATAGGGGCGGAGTATCCCTACTTCGTCAAGGATGCCATCCTCACCTATATGTTCATTCCGGCTTTAAGGCTAACCGGGGCGAACCTTGTTAAGCAAAACGCGGTAGCCTTGAAGATTGAGGCTTGCAAAGAGGACTTTATAGAACTCGAAGAGGATGAGTTTGCTAGAGTGAAAGTCGCATTTGATACATTTGAAGGCTTTGGCAGACCCGATCTTCAACTGGTTGAGCGCATCAGGGACACGAAGCAAGAGGATGGCCTGCCCAACTAACAGTGGCAGGGTTATCCTCCTTTTTAAGCCCTGGGTGGGTTGCCGGGCCTGCCCAGGGTACTGAAATAGAATATAAGAAGCCAAGCTCAGAAAGCCTAACGCCGGTGTTACTGGCGGGACGCTAAGGGTTGGGCGAATAGATAAGGAAGCAAGGTAAAATAAAATAAGGAGGCAAAAATATGCCGCCCGAAACACTTAAAGAGATGTTGGATGGATGGGACGGTTATCAGTCTGTACGTACGGAGAATGTTAGCCATGACGAGCGGATTCTCGAGATGGTTAACTTACTTAACAACAAGTCGCGTTTCCCTGCTTATAAACAAGAGTATCTAATCCGAGAGGCCATGACAACCTCGGACTTCCCGTTCCTGTTTGGGGAGATACTCGACCGCCAGCTAATTGCCGGCTTCAAGGATACTCCCCAGGTCATGCCCCGGATATGCCGAAGAGCCACGGTCAAGGACTTCCGCACTGTCGATCGTTACGAGATAAGCAATGGTGACCAGAGGCTCGATGAAGTTTCCGAGAAGGGTGAGTATCTGGCAAGCGACCGTGACGAGGCGAGATACCAGTATAAACTCAAGAAATACGGCCGCCAATTCGACATATCCTGGGAGGCCATCATCAACGACGACCTGGGAGCGCTCCGCGATACCCCCCAGAGGTTTGCCAAAGCTGCGCGCCGGACTGAGGAGTATTTCCTGACTACCCTCTTCATTAATGAGGCCGGACCGCTGGATGCCTATTTCTCGGTAGCCAATGGTGGTGTCGCGGTGGTGGGTAATCCCCTGACTATCGCTAATCTCGAGACCGGGGTAGAAGCAATGGCGGCCTACACCGACCAGGGTAGTTCTCCAATCCTGAACAGGCCGAAGTATCTGGTGATCCCGCCGGCGCTGGAGTTTACGGCTCGGCAAATCCTGACCTCTGCCAATAAGATGTATATATCAGCGGCGACGTCGCCAACTTCCGCTACGGCCTTCCCGACGACCAATGTCATAGCGCAGTACGGCCTCGAGATACTGATAAACCCGTGGATACCGATTATCTGCACCACGGGAACCATCGGTAGCACCCTCTGGATGCTGTTCTCCGATCCAGGCGATATCGCCGCCGGGGAGTTTGGCTTGCTCCGTGGCCATGAGTCGCCGGAACTCTTTATGAAAGCCAGTAACCAGTCGCGTGTCGGTGGCGGGATTGCCTCCCCGATGGACGGTGATTTTGAAACGGACAATATCTTCTACAAAGTCCGCCACGTTCTCAGTGGTGTTACCCTGAGTGGAAGAGCTGGCTACGCTTCAGACGGCCAGTAAGAACCTTGAAAACTGAATAGGATGGAAGCGGGGGAGCCGTTGAGGTGTCCCCCGCCAAGTCCGGAGGATTGAGATGATAATAATACTGACCAGAGCCCAGTGGAAAAGTATAGTCCCACTTCTAAAGCAGGGACTAGGAGCTGAGCAAAGTCTTGGTGTCCCGGTTGAAATAGAGAATGGGGACCAGAAGATTGAAATAGCCGCAGACGAAGTAAAGATAACTTTGGTGGACTGATGCCTGACCCGAAAATATGGCCGATACCATCTGTCAGTGACGTCAACGTGGCTGTCGGGCTGGTGACGACCGAGATATTGGCGGCTAACCAGAACAGGGTAGACTGTGATATAACCAATTACGGGGCTTATCCGATATACCTGGCCAGGGGTAATGACGCAGTTGTGGGTGAAGGGCTTCCCTTGATGCCAAGAGGGGGAAGTTACCATATAGGCGTCAATAACCTATTCTTAGGTGCAATCAACGCCATTGCTGAGAACGCGACATTCGTATCAATAAGTGAGGGGAACAAACCATGAGCGGAGAGGGACTGGATAATCCTTATGATGATACGGCGCTGATGGCGGCGGTAGCTGTTATTGACAATGAGATTGCCGATCTCCAAGCAGATGTCGATGCGATACAGGCCATCGTGGAAGCCGAGGCTATACTGGAGGAGACCGGCGGGACCCTAACCACGGATGGAACTGAGCAGAATGTATATATCAATAATGCTCCAGGTGGCATCTACGAACCGCGCTGGTTCAATATTAACTTTACTAATCACACCGTCACTGAGGCGGTTACCATAAAAACTTACTACCGGAACGTGGATGGAGGCGGATGGGTCCAGGATGACAACCAAGCCTTTGTCGGCGTGCCGGTCAATCTGAAGATATCAGTGGCCTTAAAGCCAAATCGTTTCGGTTGCAGAGTAACAGCAGAAAAGACGGCAGGGACGAATCGAGCCTATGTCTGGGAAGTGTTCTACGAGGTATAGATGGAACGTATAGTTAGTTGTAAATACTCAGAACTTATCGGCGCTGCTTTTGACATTATCCCTGCCACGATAGTTGATAGGTTAGGGTATATTCATTTCCTTACCGGGACTGACCCGATTTATGTGGGATTGAAGCGTGAGGAATGTCCAAATGATGGCCGTTCTTTTAGGACTACATGGTGTTGCTCATACCCATGGAATCAATTTGTGGAAGACAAGAGGGTGACGGTTGTGATGCCCCAACTTTATAAAGGCTATCCCATGAAGTTACTACCTATGCTGGTAGTTCACGAACTTGCTCATGTGCTTGACTATATATTGGGCTTCAATCATGTTGTGAAGCCAATCACGGAATATGGACGAACCAACCGTATGGAAGCCTTTGCTGATAGCTTTGTCTATTGGCTATTCCCTGAGTACGAAGATTACTATGAAATAACAAAGCCAATAGGGGACGAAACGATATACTTATTTGAACAGTTAGCAGGTATGGCATGACAATCCTATATGACAAGATAAGCTATAACCGCCGGATGCTTCTTGACCTGCCTTTCCGGGAAGGTATCGGCGTGATTACCCAGGACGTGGCAAAGGCGCATCACCCTGTTACTTTAGTCGGCACTCCGTCCTGGACTGCCCTTGCCAGTGGCAAGATGGCGCTGGAGCTCGGCGGTTTGGGTAGCGGTGATTATGCTCAATGCCTGAGCGCTGCCTGTACCGACTTGGACTTCACCAGCGGAGATTTTAGTATAGGAGGGTGGATTAACTGGACTGTCAACGAATTCTCGCAGATAGTGATTGCTCGATATGAGCTATCAGTTAGCGGTTGGGAAACATATCTAACTCAAGCGGGAGCTTTGAATTATCTTAGTTTGAGGCATCACCACGTCGCTGGAGCAACTACGCGAACTGGAGCCTTTTCAACTGGCTGGACACCAGGGACACTGTTTCATTTTGGTATTACCCGAAGTGGTTCAACGGCACTATTCTACAGGAATGGGGAGCCGGTGGCCACCACGTCTGACACACTGATAGACCCGGAGACCAGTAATCAGGATTTAGTAATCGGTGTCCGGTATACCAAGAACGCTAACTTTTATCAAGGCCCGTTCCCTCGGCTAATAGTAGTTGGTGAGGCACTGACCGCTGAGGACTGGAAAAGCATGTATAAAAATCAAGTGGGGTATGCGGCATGATAGCCGAAGAAGAACGGATACTTAAACTTATAGAGCGGCAGGAAGATATGCTCGGTAATGCCGGACTTGGCAGAGCATATACAGCCACACTCCATGTATCACCGGATGGAACTGGAGCCGATGGACTGTCCTGGAGGACGGCTTATACGACTCTCAACTTGGCACTTGATGCCTGCTCGACAGATGCCAATGCTTTGACTTTAATCTTAATAGCACCGGCAACCTATGATATTAACCAAACAGGCCAGCCGACTTGGACGGCCAATGTGGTTATTCAGGGGAGTCACCGGGACTTCGTAAATATAACAAATACTCATGCCACGGCCAGTTGCGTTTTAAGACTTGAGGGCTTGGCGGCCGTGTTCGATGTTACCATTACCCATATCGCTGCCGATAATGGTCTGCTGCTGTGGGCCAACGGAGCCAGAGCAGGACAGCTCCGGCTTGTTTCAACAGCTCTAACTGGTCCCGGAGTTTCACTCTGGTTGAACGGTGACGATGGTAAAGCCATTGATATTGATATTCTGGGTAATGCTGCTCAAACTGTCGGCTTGAACGTCCTCGGGGCTCGGACTCATTATGAGAACATCCATATTGATGATTGCGCGGCCGGTATCTGGATTCATAATGCCGGAGCTGATGGCAATCTCTTTGATAATGTATTTGTCCACGGTTGTGCATTGGGGATAGATATTGACTCTGGTAATGACCAGCACTTCAAGGATATCCACTTCTTCGATAATACCAGGGATGTTGACGATGAGGTTGGCGATTCGCAATGGCTTAATATCCGCGGTCGGTTCGATATCGAAATCCTTCCCGATAACTTCACTGGCATCACGGTCAACACAGGTGCAGCCAATACTTACGGAGCAGACACGGAACTACTCAGCGCAGCCAGCAGAGATAACCCTTTCAGGATAGTTGGTATTAGCGTGGAACCGTCAACAAGCGAATGGTATAAACTGCGACTCAGTGATGATAGTGGGGCTTCATTCTTTGATGAGATTCAGTTCGATGGCACCAAGAGACA
>SDBV01003416.1_pt1 | contig 23438 bp, 12 predicted proteins | sample 2277081 | NCBI WGS metagenome assembly SDBV01 (sample SAMN10402039, study PRJNA504765) | marine sediment metagenome | isolation source: marine sediment core GS10_PC15, 223 cmbsf | place: Arctic Ocean: Southern Knipovich Ridge | collected 2010 | reverse complement strand
AAATCAACGCCTCCAGACCCAAAATGCCCAATGGCTCAAAAGCAAATATTGAGCTTACGTTAAAACTTTGACTTGCGATTTAATTCTACTATTTTCTTAATTTTACTGAGTTCTGAAATTATACCCGGAGACCCAACCATGAACTTCCTTTACCTGACCAAGCACACCGGCCTCATACCATTCTTTTATTAAGCGGATACCATTCGTGGTATGGCCCTGGTTTCCCATCTGTGAAACGATGCCATAATGCTTTGCAGCCTTTTTCATGGTGCGCAGTTGCCAGATATTATGTGCCAAAGGTTTTTCAACAAATACGTGTTTGCCAAGCTGCATAGCAGCCATGGAAGCAGGAAAGTGGCTATGGTCGGGTGTGGCGATGATCACGGCATCAATTTCATTAGCCATTTCATCAAACATTACCCGGTAATCCTTATATTTTTTTGCTTGAGGATTTGCTTCAAAACCTGTAGCGGCACGCTTGGCATCTACATCGCACATGGCCACAATATTTTCCTTAGGCACTTGCGACCAACTAGCTTCCCCACGTCCACCAACGCCTATTACAGCTATGTTCAATCTGTTATTTGGTGAGCAACTTATCATATTAGGAATGATTAACGCTCCTGTTGCTGTCGCTGCTGCTGTTTTTAGAAATGCCCTTCGGGATTTGTTCTCCATTAGAATAAAAAAATTATAGTGTTTGTTTTTATAGTACCTTAATGTTGCCGGTAGTGACTACTGAGGAACTGTAAAGAAATAACTTACCCCTTTTGATCATTTTTTTTCCTTTCTTCTTCGTTAAAATTTTCGACCATAGCGGTGCTACGCTTTCAAATTTAGCCTTGAATAAAGAAAAAATAATTGAACATAATTTGAGCAACTTATTTAATTACAGATCCTGAGAGTTTCTTTAAATCTGGATATCTCTTTACAACTCTGTGTTTGTTAATCACTTTTTCAACACTGATTCAAGACCTTTCAGATCATCGGTGCCAATCAAATCAACCTGTGCTTTTTTCAATTCATTCCAAACTGCGATGCGTTCAGGACCAGGACGGTCCGGATTGGCCCAAAATCGTAGTAAATACCCGTTTTTGCGAGCCTTATTAGCAAACATATGTAATTTTTCTTTTTCTTCAGCAGGCATCTCGCCCTTTCCTTTCCAGGAAAAATAGTTGTTCCAATTATCACTCACCAAAGGCATTAATGAAGATGCGGTTCCTGAATCCAGGTCAGGGATGCGGCCATCATAACCTGCATATCTTATGTCCTGGTTTTTCATATATTCTTTAGGTCTGTTTCCAGAAACAATTACTGTAACAGCGCCGGAGCTTTTTGTTCCCGAATCATATGAGCTAAGCAACTCCTTATACTCTTCAAGTATTTGGTGCAGTACCTTATACGTCCTCAATCCATCATCTTTTATATCAACAAGCAGGATGATATCTTTTGAATCGCCATATACTGAACCCTTATTTTTATTGATAATATTTTTTAGCGGATTGAGATATAAGTCACGAAGTGTCCTTCCAGGTTTTATTTTATTAAAATCATGCGCCACAAAAAGTGAATCGTCAATAGAAAATACGTCAGCTTCAATGCTTTTGAAATTACAATCCAATGCATCCAGTAAGGGCCGCTTATGATTGTAATCGTTGTGGGCATGAGCAGGAATGGTGATAGCTTTTTGCTTATCCTGGGCTTTGCAGTTGGATATTAATGCAATAAGGAGGCAAACGCCTATGGTTTTTATGATCTTCATTTTTTTTAAATGTAGAATTTTAAATACGGAATTGTATATACAGGGCGCCTCTAATAACTCCATTTTGTGTCCCAACTTGGACTTTCTTCCAGCTACTGCGTTACCAAAATACTCATTTAACGATGCTAAACTCCGTTTTTGGAGCCTTGTATCTGAAAAAAATACCTGCGTTGGTATTCCAAAAGGAATTAATAGAGGCGCCCTAAAGTAAAATTGTTGGCAATATATTAATTATAAACCTAAGTTCGATTTTAAAATAGAGCGTCATGCCGCCTGTCTGCCGACAAAGGCAGGGAAAATTAAGCCCTAAATTTATTAAGGGCTTAATTTATCCGGCATCTAAAAGACTTGGTTAACTTAAATTCCCGCCTGTCCGGCGAGGCAGGGCGGACCTGCCTACCGGATCAGTCAGGTAATTTTCTTTTTTTTGAAAAATATAAAAAGAAAATTTCCGAAATGACGGTTCATGTCCAATTGCATTTTTTTTTATAGTCGAATTCAGGTTAATAAAACCTGTGATTATGGATTCAATTTGGATATTACCATTTTCCTTACAACTTCGCCCTTCCATTCTAACGACAAAAAAATAGATGATATTAGTATGATGTTAAAAAATAATACATATATTGTGCTTTTAATAATATAATATATGTACCTAAAGCGCTCTAATGTATATTTTTATTTCAAAACAATTGCTTTACAAAATGTCCAATATGTCTGATAATTACAATTGAATCGATATATATTAGAGTAATTTAATTATTATATGATATTTTAAGTCTATAAATAAGTTGAAAATATAAATAAAAAAATGAAATGATTTGGGGAGATTGGTGATCTCTCAACAACATATTTTTACCCAATATAATATTATCAGTAAATTATTTATTAACTAAAAACCAACAATATGGCTACCATTAAAAAACAGTATTCCGATAACGGAAGAACACATTTATTGCAAACAACAGCAAAAACGGTTGAAAGTGATGGAGAAAACTTTGTGAGTGCGGCAACTGTTCAGGCAATTGCTGCATTTTTAATTACATGGTTTGAAAAGCTGCTTCAGGTAAATACCTTTTTAAGTGTACGGGAAAAAGAAATCCGGGAAAAAAATGTGGCGGTAGATTATTTGGATTTGATAATGCGCGATGTGTGGGAAGTGCAAAAGCGCAGGCGAAAACGTTTGAGTCTGCCTGCCGAAGTGTTGACCTATTATGGGCTTCCTTTAAGTGGTATCGTACCCAACATCGGCAAGGATAAAGATATGCTGACGATGGCGGCAAAAATGGCGAAAGGCGATGCAGAGGCCGTTTTGGCGGGTTTTGATCCTATTGGGAATCCAACGGCGGCCGAATTGCAAACTGCACTGGATGCAGCAAAAAAGGAATTGGGTGAGGTCGCTCCTGCCGACAGGAATTATGACAAGGCAGAAGAAGAGGTGGCAAAATTGCGTCCAGAAGCTGACGAGTTAATTAAAGATGTGATCGATGAATTGAAATTTAATTTGCGCAAGCGCGACGCCGCCAGTCAACGAAGAATTATACAAAGTTATGGTGTTGAAATCCTCTACACCAACGGATCGGGTCCGGTCGATGACGATGAAGAGATTGAATAGGCGTTTTATACCGTTACAAACTGTGTATAATCGCTTATTGAAAATGGAGGTAAAAATCCCTTTCACCATGAAAGGGATTTTTTTTGTCATAATAATCCGCTGGAAGCCCCCCCCGAAAGCTTGCCCACCGGATTAGGCGGGCTTGCCCACCGGGCGAGGCGGGCCTGCCCACCGGATTAGGTGGAGTGAGGAAGTAAAAAAGACTTATGAAAATGGCAATACAGCAGAGAGAGGGTGTCAGTAATTATCATGACGTCTACTCCCCTTACGCGGAGCGGGTGGTAGTAGCACCCATGAAGGCTACTCCCTGTTCGGAGCGGATGGTAGTGACACCAATGAAGGGCTCTCCCTTTTCGGAGAGGGTGTCATTAACACCCATGAAGGCCTCTCCTTGTTCGGAGAGGGTGTCATTAACACTCATGAAGGCCACTCCTTGTTCGGAGAGTATGGTAGTAGCACCCATGAAGGCCACTCCCTGTTCGGAGAGGATGGTAGTGACACACATGACGGCCTTTCCCTGTTCGGAGAGGGTGTCAGTAACACTCATGAAGGCCATTCCCGGCAGGGAGAGGCCATTTTTTATACGACAAATGCATTTTCACTGCAGTGAAAATGCATTTCCGGTTTGTTTAAGCCCATTTTCGATAATTACGGGTAACCAGCTTTTCGATATGTTCCGAAGGGCATGTTGAAGGATGATTGGTGGCGGGTTTGTAACCCGATAGCCGGGAACGAGGATAATAATGGGGTGATAAGGAATTTATGGATATGTCAGGGATGGAGTTCTGGAAATCACATTTTTCAATGAACCTGCGAGAGGGAGAGGGAGATAAGGGGCACAAGTTGCAAACTTGCGACAGGTATGATTTTGAGAGGTATCCCCCTCAGAGTCACCTGAAAGAGACTCTGAGGAACCTGGGAGGCAACGACCGAAGCCCGCCTGCCGTGAGGCATGGATCTTAATGAACTGACGCTTTCTATATAATGTAAAGACTCTTCGCTACGCTATGAGTGACGAGGTGGTGTTAAGACTCTTAGCTTCGCTATGAGTGACGGTGAATTAGCGATACAATCGCTGAGTGCATACACCCTCGTTGCAAACGAGGGTGATTGGGGAGGTTAGAAGGATCGTATGAATACTACGACCAGAGCGGGGGATGAAAAAATTAATATGGAATATTGTGAAATAATGAGGTGATATTTCAGAAATAGCGCATGGATTTGCTGTTGTTTAGTAGTGTTATTGGTAAAAATGTACCTCCCGTTTGATGTAAAAAGTTAAATCAATTCCACATTGAAAGGTTTTTGTATAAATGTGATGTTAAGGAGTGCAATAAACATTTGTGGTATGCTTAAATATGAGGCTAAGAAGGCCCTGAATTTATAAATAACACATAAATTATTTGTATGGGTAGCATATATGCTTAGTAAACCGGAAGCCGATAAATTGACATATAATGTGATGTAATTGAATTATATCTGTATAGTTACTGCTTTTACCTTACATGGTTTTGTGGGGCTATTTGTAAAGGACATTTTGTAAAATGCAAACGAATATTAGATTTGTACAATAATAGTTCGCTTTGGTGTTGTTGTTAGCATCTTGCAGCTAAGCGCAACATAATGCAAGTGAAACTTTTTTTTAAGAAACAGCTCTTGTTTACTTTTTGAAGTTTAGAAGCCTGTTTTCATCATTCGGAGGGTACATATTAGAAAAGAATAGACACAAACTAGTTTGTGGAAGGTAAGGTATGTGTTTTTTTAAATTGTTGTAGACAAGGGAATAAATGCTGTAGGTCGGATTGTATGACCGCTACTAAACCTACGACGAGGAAAATGTAAAACTACGACTTGTGAGTAGCACAAGCGAGACGCTTGCGCTAGGATAGCATGGTTAGAATAGGAAAATAATGTGTTGAATGGGCGGGAGTTTTTTTAACGCGTGATATAAAAAAATTTAAGTCAGAAGAAATGAATATTAGCAGAAAGCGTCATTTTATAGTTCTTATATTTTGTGCAGTTTCTTATTTTTTGAGCTATTCAGTCCTTGGAAGGGCAGGGGAATATGGTCCTTGGGCGGAAACGCTAGCTGTCCCAGATTCAACTTCCCAGAATGGAAACAATGGGAATGGAAACAGCGGAAACAACGGGAACGGTAATAACGGAAATTCTACGAATGGCGCTGATGCTATTTGCGAAGTAACAAGTGGTTTCTTTGCCGAACCACAGGTATTCGGGCAAAAACGGGATAGCATCCGTATGGTGCTACAGTGGGATGCGGTTGCCGGGGCGGACGCCTACCAGGTGAAGTATGTGACCGACGGGGAGCCTGAAAAAAAGGTTTCTGTTGGAAAAGAAGCTACTGCTATAGTTACAAAATTGAAGCTTAACCGGGTTTACCAATGGCAGGTACGTGTAAAGTGTGGCGCAAAATGGTCAGACTGGAAGGATGAATGGCAACATTTTAATACGTTTACTGATCCTGTTTGTGAAGTCAATAGTGGACATTCATCTTATGTGATGCCTGTTGAGAATGGAGGATTAACACCTACTAATACGATACAGGTAAAGCTGAGATGGTTTCCGGCGGATGAAGGTGAGGCCTACCAGGTACGATATGCTGTCCAGGGCCAAAATCCATTAGAATCGGCGATCGTGACAATGCCGGAAATCACGATAAGTTCACTAATGCCCAACATGACTTATCAATGGCATGTGCGGGTAAGATGTCACGGGCAATGGTCGCCCTGGCCGGATGAGTGGAAGGAATTTGATACCGGAGTAGCAAACAATTGTGAGGTAAAAAGTGGATTTATAGCAGAAATGCTACCGCAACGCCCCAAGGGATATTTTGATCCGCTGGATCCGGCTAACCAAGAAGGGGACACACTCAGCGTGATGTTGTACTGGGACCGTGCCTGGGCCGGAGAAGCCTATCAGGTGGAATATTACACACAAGGAGAACTAGCGTTGCATTCACGAGTAGTGAAAGGGCCAAGCGTAGCCCTTACTCATTTGGCCCCCTATACCACCTACAAGTGGCGTGTACGGGTGAAATGTGGGCCGGATTGGTCGCCCTGGCCAAATGAATGGCGCGAATTTAATACTACTGAAGTACTACTCCTCAATTATGACCACGTGCTATTTGTGGATATGGATGGGGATGATCAAAGCGCAAAAATTGACAACAGGTATCAAGCCTGGGCGACGCCACATGTCGCCTCTGAGCAGGCACACGGACTAAGCCAAAGCGATACGCCGGATTACGTGGTATATGTGCGCAAGGGCACGTACGAAGATTATTGGGTGTCGATGCCCGGGATTGATATGATATTTGAAAAAGATGTTGTGGTATGGTACAATACTGACCAGACCGATGAACGCTCTATCATCAGTGACTGGCGCGGTGGAGCCGGGGAGTACCACATTTTCGGTCACGGTAATTTTTATGTGAGTACCATATCGGGAGCGCAACACCGCGACGCCGTCAGCTTTAAACATGATAGCCAGTTAGAATTGGTATGCGCTTCATTTAATTCCATCCATTTCTCCCAGGATTTCAGGGATCCGGTCGGGATTGAAGGTGTGCGCATTACCACAGGCGAAGTTTGGAGCCAGGCTACAGGGCAGGGCACGGAACTTACCTTCACTAATTGTGATTTTACGATGGGATACCGGGACAATGTTTCAGGAGGAACTGCAATTACCTTTAACAACTGTATTTTCAGATTACCTGATGTAGCGGAGATGGATGATGCCCTCAATGTGAAGGATAATTTGGGGCAATCCCTGTTCACTACCACAGTAAGTGGTGTTGATTATCGTTTTAACACTGCAAATTTAAGCCCGCAGCAGGTTGCCGACCTTGAATTTGTGCAGCATGACGATGCCTATAAAGTTGTTTCGGCTTTCGGCATCCACCGGGCAGAAAATCCTGAAGCAGGATGGCAAGCGAACTTATGCAATTTTAGTTATACGCTCAACAATCCGGAATTTATGATCAACCGCTCAAATAGCAGCGCAATACGCATGGTGTGGGAGGAGGACGAGGCCGGATTGGACTACAGCGGAAGCGGACTGGTGATTAGAGGCGGTCGGGCAATAGCCGGGGCAAATGCCGGCAACACCGTATTTTTACAAGCCGACAAAAAAGACAGCCTGGCATCGGATATCCCGGTTTCATTTTCGGGAACCGACTTTTCGGGTATGTCCTGGCGGGTATTCCGCACGGGATACCACGCTGTCAATTTCAGTCTCGAAAACCAGGGACTGGTCGCTGACCTGACTGAACTGGAGGCCTTGAAAACATTGTACACTTCCACAAAAGGAGACGAATGGACAAACAATAGCTATTGGATGAAGGGGATCAATCATCTCGATTTCAGCACTTGGCATGGAATCAATATTCATAACGGAGATGTGAGTGAACTCCAGCTTACTTCCAATGCCCTAAAAGGAGAAATAGAAGCAGATGTGGATAAACTGTACGGCCTGCGCCGTCTGGATTTAAGCCATAATGAACTGAAAGGCAAAGTACCTGTACAAATCGCACGCCTTGACCAATTGGAGGAACTGTACCTAAACAACAATGCATTCAGTGGCTATATGGATCTGGAATTCAGCACACTGCCCAGGATCAGGAAGATGCATTTATATCACAATAATTTAAGTTCGATTCCTGATTTCTCTTTTAATAATGTAGTGGACCACAGCCAGGTAAGCCTGCGGGCGGAGATGAACCAATTGGAGTTTTTCTATATCGAGAATAACCTGAATGATGATGGCACGGATATCCTGGGACAATTCACCTATATGCCACAAAAGGAATTCGGTGAACTCCGGGTAATTGGTTTTATCGAGGGTAATCCAATGCAATTGCATATGCCAATGCTCGGCAGGGAAAACCATTACGAGTGGCAATACAGCCCCAACGATGGGCAAAGCTGGACGGTAATCGGACCCGATGCCCCAGAATTGCAGATCGAAGAGGTAAAGGAAAGCGATGCGGGGATGTACCGGATCAGGTATACCAATAACCGGGCGAACCGGCCGGGTGACCAAATCTATTCGGCGATTAAGACGATACGGATTGCGAAGCATCCTATTTTGGTGAACAGGCCGAAGAATTAGAAGTGAATGAGTGAATGCTCAAATGAGTGAATGCATAAGTGCTTTTATGCACAAATGAGAGAATGTGGAAATAGGATTGAATTAATAGAATAATGAATGGTAGCTATGCGATGTGTGGTGACCGAAGTAATAAACGAGCTAATTTTTTGAATATGAAATATATTATAAATAGACTTTTTAATCTGTTTGGGGCATTTTTTAATTTAACCACAGGGATAGTTGCGGGAGGGAGTTTTTGTTTGAGGTGCAATAATAGAGGAGTAGATAGAACTTCATTTTTCAAGAAAAGTATCTTTAGGAATAGCAAGATATGGCTGATTCTGATGGCTTCTTTGTTTAGCTATACACTCTCAGCTCAAACAATTCAGAAGATAACCGGTGATTATTGTGCAGGAAGTGGTACGACTTTTACATTAATGGGAGTAACGGGGACATGTACATCGGTTACATGGAGTGTATTGTCTGGTGTGAAAGGGACTCATTACGATTATTATTCTAATACCGGATCTTCTTTTAATATAAATTGGCTAACTCCATATACCTATGGTGCGGCAATAAAATGTACTTATTCATGTGGTGGTACAACGGGCGATGTATATTCATCAACGATAACAATCCTTGCCTCTACGGATTCTTATACAGTTGATGGAGGTGGGACATACTGTGCAAATACCGGTGGAGGCGCAGTAACGCTGAGCGGATCAGCAATTGGTATAGATTATCAATTGTTGAAAAACGGAATTAATTATGGAGATCCAATTTCTGGAACTGGCTATGCATTGAGTTGGGATAATTTGAATGAAGCCGGACATTACACGGTTAAGGTTCCAGTGTGCCCTGAAGATATGTCCGGTAGTGCAACTATATCAATTTTATCCGCAGATTCACCATTAATCGAAGATCAGATCGCCTGCAATACAAGTTTAGAAGGGGAGGCTACAGGCTCAATTACTGCAAGTGATGGTTATGATAGCTATATCTGGTACCTGGATGGCTATGAACAAAGTGGCGCAACGGGACAGACTTATAATTATAATATATATGAAGATGCGGAGATTGGAGTAAAAGGGATTAAAAATGGATGTACCAGCACAGCCATAAGTAACGCCAATGTCTCCTATACAGGCATAATGGAAGCTAGTGCGGCTAATGGGAGAGTCTTTGTGACATACCAATCTGATCAGAATATCGAAATTGATTATGTAGAAATAGAGGTATTCAATCCTGGCGGCGCTTCGATATTTACCGGTCTTATGGAATATGAAGATGATGAGGACTGGCCTTTAGATAGCCGTGACTTCATCTTTCAGTTCCCGTTTCAACAACAGGGAGATTATCAGATTGAGATTGAAGCGTATATAGGCAATGAAGATGAAATATTGAAATGTAGTCATAGCATTGTAAAGAATATCGGAACAGGAAATTTACCTCCTCCACCACCAATTGTGACATCCATCCATTGTGGGGCAGAATCAGATTTTACCATGCAGTTTGGCGGAGGGCTTGCCACAGATACATATAGTCTGTATGCCTACGAAGATTTGGATTTGAACCCGGGAGATGATCCTGCGCCCATTTTGATTGCCAGTGGAATTTCTGCCGGAGAATATGTTTTGACCTATGATGATTTGGAAAATGAATTAGACTATGTTGATGATTTTACTTTTTGCGGCAAGCCTTGATAGGAATGGAGAAGAGAGTGATTTGCTTAATTTTTTAAGTGAAAATTCCGGACCATTTTCACCATCAGTATCCGGCAATCAGGACTTATGCCTGGGAGATGCCTTAATAGAAGCACATAAAGGACAAGGAGACACGCATGCAGTTAATTTTGAATGGACCGAAACCGGCAATCCATCAAATGTAATTACCGGGCCAATATTAGATTGGAGTTCAGAAGCGAGTTTTGAGCTGCGCGCATTAAATGAAGATGGGATATGTAGAAGTGAGGCCAGAAAAGTGGTGATAGGAAAATTTGCCAAACCAAAAGTCATAGAACAGATGTCTTGCCCCACCGCACTCGGTGATGATGCGTGGGGGACAATTAAGGCTAGCGATGGTTTTGAAAGCTATATCTGGTATGTAGATAATATTGAACAAGTGGGTGAAAATAACCAGAGCTTCAACTATTCAATAAAAAACAATGCAGCAATTGGAGTAAAAGGAAAAGATACAGGGTGTGCCATGACCACGAAAAATATTTCTATATCAGAGAATACTGATCCCAAAACAGTACAGCTTATTAGCGATCCGGTACAGTGTACTACCGAACGCTTGCGTTTGGTAGTAAAAGATGAGTATCAAACATATGAATGGTGGGTAAACGGAATTCGTGATCCCGGGGCAATGAACGTACTTAATGTAGATCTTCCGACACCGAAGGCAAACATGGATATTGAGGTAAGGGGTATACCGGTATCGGGATGCCCGAGCGATATACTAAGTTTTACCGGGCAAGGTGAGACCGATTGTAATACGGCATTGGGTACATTAAGTAATGAAAACTATGTACACGAAACCACCGTGAATGTGGCGATGGTGTATAATGAGACAGATATTGAAGCCTTGGATATTATGGCCGGCGAAAAAGCGGAGACCTGGAATTATTTAGATGGCTTTGGTCGCCCCATGCAGGTCGTTCAACAGCAAGCTTCACCTTTGGGGCACGATGTGGTACAAGCCATGCGCTATGATGATTTCGGGAGGGAAAGGATAGGTTTCCTGCCCTATGTGCTCGATGAGTCTGATCAAAATACGCAAGCGAAGCCGGGAATGTACAAACCAGATGCAGTACATAGCGGAATCAAAAATCCTAGGGATTATCGCTATAGCCCTCAATATAAATTTTATAAAGATCACTTCGGCGCTGCGGCAGATGACCCGGAATATCCATATGCCGAAAAACGCTTTGAACCTTCGCCACTCAACAGGGTATTGCAGGAAGCCGCTCCCGGGAAAAGCTGGCATTTTGGGGCTGTTGGAAAAGATAAAGATGGTAATGATTACTTACTTAATTCCCAAATAAGCTACGGATACCGCAGCAACGGCCCCGATGAAGTACGCCTGTGGACGGTGGATATGAGCAACACACTTCACAAATCCTATCACAAGCTGGAAAGTACGGGCTGGTATGGCGAGAATGAATTGTACCTGAATGTCGTTACCGATGAAAACGGAAGCCAGATTTGGGAGTACAAAGACAAGCAGGGACAGGTGGTACTCAAGAAAGTGCAGCTGGCCGATGAAGCAGACCTTGGCGTTCACGATGGCTGGGCATGTACCTATTATGTATATGACGACTTTGGTAACCTCCGATACGTCATTCCTCCACAGGCTGTACAGGATATGGTGGATGATGCCACGGACAGTTGGGCACTCGTACAAAAAGAGGACTTTATCGATAACTGGCTGTTTTACTACAGCTACGATGGACGACAGCGCATGGCAACCAAAAAGGTGCCGGGAGCGGATATGGTATATATGGTATACGACAAGCGCGACCGGCTGGTGCTCACCCAGGATGGCAACCAGCGGAGTACCGAATATGGGGAGGATAACACGGGAAAGGCATGGTCATTCACCAAGTACGATGTGCTCAACCGGCCCGTTATAAGTGGAGTGTATATCCATAATGTGCCTGACGAAAGCCAGTTGGCGATGCAAAACCATGTCATTGACCGTATGGGCTTATCCCTGAATGGCGAGGACTTTGCCTGGTATGAAAGCAGGAATGAAAGCGATGCCATGCACGGTTATAACAATGCTTCTTTTCCAAAAGCCAATGCAGATGGCACAGCACTGGATGTACTCACCGTGAGCTATTATGATGATTATAGTTTTTTGAAACCTGACGATAGCGCTGAAAGCTATTTCGATACCGATGGAAACAGCTTTGCCTATGCTCCTGATTTCTCTACTTTTCAACCCGATGCGGACGAAATAAACAGGGATGTCAAAGGGAAGGTAACAGGCAGTAAAGTAAAGGTACTCGATCCGGGAGTACCTGAATACCTGAGTACGGTAAGCTATTACGATGACCGTTACCGACCAGTACAGAGCATGACGGAAAACCACCTTGGTGAACTCGAAACAATGACATCCTGCTATGCAGATAAGGACCTGACGGCCAATATAGCCGAAAGCTATACCAGTACCACTATGAAAGCTACGCCAAATGTGCAGCGCACCTTCACCTACGACCACGCAAAGAGGCTGGAGACCGTGCAACATACACTTATCCCTAAGGATGCGGGCGGCTTGTTATTAGATCCTGAAAATACCATTACCCTGATCAAAAATACCTACAACGAACTGGGTGAATTGGAAAGTAAAAAACTACACAGAGAATCGGGCGAGGATGCCTGGCAAAGTGTAGACTATCAGTACAACATTCGGGGATGGCTGACCCACATCAACGATGCCGTGTTGTCAGAAGGACCAGATTCGGAAGCAGACGACTTGTTTGGCATGGAGTTGTATTACACTGATGGCCCTGATGGCTTTGATGTGCCGACCTATAACGGCAACATCTCGGGGGTAAAGTGGAAGAGCGCCGTAGACGAAGACCGCATGGCCTATGGTTATACCTATGACAAGCTAAACCGCATTATCGGCGCACACTATGCAGCAGGGACAAAACCGCCTGAGGGGCAGCCATGGAAAGACGAAAGACTGTATAACATGGAGATAAAAGGAGCCCCGATAAATGAGGCGGAAAAGATATATGAAAGCGGCTATGACCTGAACGGGAACATTAAATTTCTTATGCGAGATGGCTTTGAAGCCTCGCAAGATGCTCCGGGGCATCCTTCGCCCATCGACCGGCTGGAATACGATTATGTTGGATCGGGCAACCAACTGAACAAAGTGAGCGATGCAGGAACAGATGGCGGTTTTAAAGATGGCGATAATACCGGAAATGATTATCTTTACGATGACAACGGCAATATGATCGTGGACGAGAACAAAGGCATTACAAACATCAAATACAATCTGCTGAACCTGCCCCGGGAAATTCAAATGACAGGAAGCAGAAAAATGGAATACATCTATGATGCGGCAGGCATCAAGCTTGCCCAACGGGTATATGAAGATGATACGCAGGCGCCAGATAATGCCACCAAAACCACCGACTATATCGGTGAGCGCATCTATGAAAGCAATGCCACAGAAACACAAGCCTTACAGTTTATCCACCACGAAGAAGGGCGCATCGTTCCCGGACCGGACGTCAATGACATTAACTGGACTCCAAATTCCAAAGCCTGGGAATACCAGTACAACATCAAAGACCACCTGGGCAATACCAGGGTGACCTTTGCCGATCCGCTTGTAGATTATTTGGTGACTATGGAAGGTGGCGCCGATAGGGTCGAAGAGCAAAACCTTGGATTTGATAACCTTGATCTCACGCAACATCAGGATCAGAATAATGTATTTCTGTTGGATCATACCAAGCACCTGACCAATGCCAATGGGGAAAATATTTACCCCAATGCCGATATGGTTTGCTTTCTCAATGGCACCGGCGACCGGATATTTGGCCCGGCAAAAAGCCTGCAAGTGATGCCCGGAGATGAGATTGAACTATCGGTGTACTACAAGTATAAGGAATTATTAAGCGGAACCGATACCAAGACCTTGGCGGACTTGTTGCTGAGTGCCTATAATGCTTCATTTGCCAAGCAACTCGGTGAGCTGGCCCTGGCAAGCGGTAGCAACTTGGATGCGAGCTTTCTTGAATCAGCTATGGAGGTCATCGATGGTGAGAATGGAAGCAGCATACCCGATGCCTACCTGAATATCATCATTGTTGATGAAAATTTCGGAAATGCGGTTGGATATAAAAAACCAATTGGCTCAGATGGAACGGTGGCTGATATGGGAAAGCATGGGGAACTAATGCACAGCATTAACATTGATAAAAAAGGCTATGCATATATTTACCTGAGCAACGAAACTCCGGGATCGGAAGTGTATTTTGATGATTTTCTGATCGAGCACAAGCCAAACCCCATCATCCAAAAAGATGATTACTACCCATTTGGAATGAGCATTGCCGGATTGAACTTTGGCAGGGAGTATGCGCTGGAGAATAAGTTCCTGTATAATGGAAAAGAATTGCAAAATGAACTGGATTTAGACTGGTACGATTACGGAGCTAGGATGTATGATGCGGCGATAGGGAAGTTTCATGTAATTGATCCAAATGCGGAAAATTATCTTAGTTGGACGCCCTACAATTATGTTGCAAATAATCCATTGAATTTGATTGATCCAGATGGTATGGACTGGTATGATATTAACGGAACCATCGAATGGAGAGATCAGGAAGGAGATTTAACAATTGATGATCAAACGTACAGTAGTTTAGGAAAGAATGTTTTAGTGGGAACTCATAACCGAGATAAAGAAGGTAATGAAGACCCCAATACAGCAACGTTTTCATTGTACCTTGAAAGTAATACAAAAGGGGCTACTGCAACACTAATGGGGAATACTGTTCCGTCAGACACCAAAGAATTTGGGACACTTGCTGAAGGGATCTACCCAGCGAAATTTCAAGCAAGAGCAAGTAAACCAGGTGAGAATGCATTATTGATTAATGAAGGGAAAGAATTGCCCACACTTAATGGAAATCCGAATAAGAAAAATTCGGATATGCTAACAGAAGTATTCTTCCACCGAGGCAACCCATATCAGGAAAGCCTAAGAGATAGAGCAGGAAATCCAGTTTGGTCACACGGGTGTCAAACGGGTGGATGTGGGCCAGGCAGCCTTGATAAGTTCAATGCTTTCATGGAGAACGATAAAGATTTTAAAGGTAATTATTATTTAAGAGCAAAACCATCAGGGAATAGCAATGGTCAAAAAAATCTTGGTTCATTTTCTCCGTACATAGTACCATCGGATGCAACATCTAGAATTAAAGTAAATTCACCATTAATAAAGTAATAAAATTATGAAAAATTTAGCGGAACTTTTGTGTGTATGTATTTTTTGGATTTCTTGTAATCCTAGTAATAAACCAGCTACGAAAGAAGAGGTAGCATCAATTGCTGTTATAGCAGAACCTATTGGCAAATTAGAAGGAACTCGTTGGTCATATCAAATTGCAGAAGGTTGTATAAACTACTATCACTTTAAAGCGGACAGTAACAGTGTATATTATAGCTGTGAATCTGATGATAAATATTACGGTAAGTATTATATAAAAGAGGATACTCTATATATCCATAATTTTGTAACTGATACTGATAGCTTGCTATCTTCAATGGAAAGTGAACACAGGTCACAACAGGCCAAATACAAGCTAATACTTGAAGCTAATAAGCTTAAGCACGTGGAAAGATGGTCTTACTCCGTAACAAAAGAATTATTAACTAAAGATAATTTTGATTTTGGAGACGATTTTCTATTTGAAAAGGTGAAATAAAAGAAAGCCCCCAGCTGTTTGGAGTCCCCCACTTGATTGCATCGATTGCATCGAGGACGTAATGGAAAGGAGCATTTGTAATGCGGAGCATCAATGAGGAGAGCAAGTAAGCACTAGAAGATGTCTGAACTATGATTTTTGAGATGGGATGATGGGCAGGATGGAAGTTATGAGCTGTGAGTAAAAGGCTGAAAGCTGAAGGCTAAACGGTATCAGCAATAAGCGATGGATTGAGAAGGAATAGGGTTGTGAGTTGTGAAAAGGTAAAAAGGAAACAATAAGGCTGTGTTACAGATCTGCATATTAGCAGGCACGCGTCAGCAAGAATAGATAGTAAATAGTTATATAATATGAAAAAGTATTTTTTTAGCCTGGTTATTTTAGTGGCGTATGTCGGAGCGTTAAGTGCACAGGACGAGATTAGTAATACCTACGGCAATGTGATCCCTCCATCGCCAAATGCGGCATCACTTGGACAATATGCAGACGTGCCTGTAAGTAATTATACTGGTGTACCGAATATTTCCATTCCGTTGTATACGGTAAAATCGGGCGAAATAGAGATGCCAATCACACTGAATTACCATGCATCAGGGATAAAAGTAGCCCAGGAAGCTAGTTGGGTAGGGCTGGGGTGGTCCTTAAACGCCGGAGGAATGATCACCAGGCAAGTCAGGGGAAATGATGATTTTGACAGCAACAGAGGTTATATAAGTGAGGAAACTTTTTTCCCTGAATCAACCGAAGATAATCTTCCTATTGAGAATTATGATCCGGATTATTATTTGGGACTCAAGGATGGGGATAATGATGGACAACCGGATGTTTTTTATTATAATATAATGGGTCGTTCAGGAAAATTGGTTTTTGACTTTCAGCATGGCAATGTAGTTGAGGCCATATCGATGGATCAAAATAATTTAATTTTTTCATATGATAAATATGGTCAAGCATGGGAAATTACGGATGGAAATGGATGGAAATTTTATTTAGGAACTAAGGAAGCATCCCGGGAAAAAACCAAGAATTATTCAAAAACAAGAGATTTCCCATTTCCGGGAAATACCAATGAACTCGATGTTCCTCATGAAGAAATTGTCTTAACTGCATGGTATTTGGATAAAGTGGAGACACCCAATGGGGATGTGATGAAATTCTTTTACGATAATAAAGAGCACCAAACTCTCAGCCAGATTTATTTTAGTGAGTCGATAAGCCGGATGGTAGCTGCTCATTTTCTCCCCACAACAGGAAAGGCTTTTAAGACCCCATCTTTAGCCAATAAATATGAGCGATATACAGCGAGTATGCAGGAAGTGAATGACGTGTATTTGGAAAGGATAGAGTTTGATCATGGAGAGATTGTCTTTGAAACAGAAGCTCGTATAGACATGAGAACAAATGATGAGTCGGAGCCTCCTCAACAGCTAAAATCGATTAAGATAAATAATAACGAGGCTGAAACAATCAAGCGTGTTGATTTAAGATATAGTTATTTTAAAGATTGCCAAACTCCTTCAAATGCAGAGAATTGTTTAAGGCTGAGATTGGATAAAGTTCAGGAATTCTTTAAGGAGTCGCACGAAACCGTATTTGAAAGTAAACCGGCTTATTTCTTTACCTATGACCAAACGGCATTACCTCCGAAAAATTCCTATTCCATTGATCATTGGGGCTATTATAATGGTAAGAAAAATGATGGATTGCGGGAATATATTTATTACGATATTGAGAATAACATTAATTCGGCAAGCTGCCTGGATATCACAGAGGAATCTGCAATAAAACCAATAAGAAGCCTTGCCCCGTTTTTTGCAATCGAAGAAGACGATTTAATCTATTTTTATGGGGTAGACAGGGAGCCCAATAGCGATGTAATGCAGGCTTCAATTTTGAAAAGTATTCAATACCCTACAGGTGGGTATACCAAATTTGAATATGAACCGAATGAATACTATGATGAGTTTAATTCTTTGAATTCGTATGAGAATGAATCTTATAATCTGATTGTAGATTATGATGGAACAGAGGGTTTTACGCTGGAAAAACATACCATGGTTTTTTTGCATTTTCAAATGAATAATGATAATTTTTCTGACAATCCTAATGAAACGGGAGTTTTTGACGGTATGCTAGCTGTTTTGGAACAAACAAATGGAGATGATATCATCAGCTTTGAACCAGCCAACAATGCAGAAACTTTTGATGCATACCTCAGTGCATCCCTTCCTCCGGGCGACTATGTTATTCGAGTTGAAGTTGGTACGAATGAACATATGTACTATAGCTTAAGCGCAACATATTTTGAGAAAACATTGACAGATAGCAATATTGGAGGGGGAGTACGAATTAAATCAATCGATTATAAAAACGCGGATGAAACAGAACTTATTAAACGGCAAAAATTTAGTTATGTGGATAATAATGAAAATTCTACTGGTAGGTTAATGAGCCCCATAAAGTATTTTTATACTGAATTTTTGCTCAAACAAGCTAATATAGTATACCCTGGTCATTTAACTATTTATGATGTTATTGGTGGAGATTATATTGTTTGTTCATCCAATAGTGTTACGCCTTTAGGGACCTCGGCGCAGGGAAATCCTGTAGGATACGACAAGGTAATCGTCTCACAGGAAGATAAGGTTGGGAATAAACTAGGTACTACCAGTTATTATTATAAAAATATAGAGGAAGTGCCTTTTGAAATTTATCAAAATTCAGAGGAGGTAAATGTTCCTGTTGAATTCTTTGTACCCGGACTGCCTAACAAAAGAAATCTGAGTAATGGTCAATTAGAAAGAATTGAGCAGCGAAACTCTGATGGAGTTCTTGTGAGAGTACAAACAACAGATTATACAGAAAAGGAATCAGCCCATATCAATTTGAAAGGAGTCAAGCTTTATACGGTTTTTGACCCTGATCCTCAGATTAAAGTTGGTGAGGCAAGATTTTATGATGTGGATAGTGAATGGTGGTATCCTGAGAAAACAATTGAAACCATCTATGATCCGGAAGGTAACAACCCTCAAACTAGTATAACAAAATACGAATACGGGAGCATTGAACACAAGCAGCTTACTAAAACAGAACAAAAAACCAGTAAGGGAACGGATTTTGATTTGGTGACTACCTACGAATATCCATCCGATAATCCATCAAATACCGAAATGAGCCAAGACCTTTATGACAGGATGGTTGCAGATAACATGTTGAATCCGGTTATCAAACAAGAGACCATATTGGATGGAAAAGTTGTTCGTGGTGCGATTAATAATTTTGTGATTGACGGAAGTGATCATGTGGTTTTGGATAACATACAAAAGCTGGAAACAGGGAACGATGCTTATGAAACAAGGGTAAAATTTAGTGAATATGACGAGAATGGCAATTTACTCGTAGTAAATAAAGCAGATGATATTTACACCTCATACATGTGGGGGTATAATAAAACTTTACCGATAGCCAAGGTAGAAAATGCCAGGTATGGATCTGGTTCATATTCAGCGACCAATTACATCGACTACAATGATTCATTTGATGTAGAAGAAGCTAGTAGTTCAGGCACGTTAATTACTCCGGTTGATATAACACATGAACAAGAGTTGAATGTTGAAGTGTATAGCTTAACGCCAGATCCTAATAGGCTTACGATCAGTTTGGTTAATCAAACTTCAGGCTATACGTATGATTTTGATGGAACACAGACAGGCCAATATATATATAATACCGTACCTGCGGGAACATATGATTTAGTATTTGATTCTGACCAATCTGTTAAATTTACCTGTGAAATTAATATGGTAGTAAAATATGATTATACTGCATACGATTGCTCAGAAGTGTTTCACGACAGTTTTGAAGAAAACGAGAATAGGAAAAGTGAAATAAATGCGCACACGGGAAGATATTATATCGAAGGTTCTTATGATTTGTTTTTGGAAGATAAGTTGCCTGGTGAGTATGATCTGAGTTATTGGAAATTCAATGTGGATGAGGAAAAATGGGAAAAGGTAGAACAGCCGATAAGTGTAACAAATAGTTCGTCTTATTATCCAATTGGGGAGGTCAATGATAAAATTGATGAAGTACGCCTTCACCCCAAAAATGCCCTTATGACCACCTATACTTATGATCCTTTAGTGGGCATGACTTCCCAATCCGATCCGAACGGAGTGGTGAGTTACTATGAATACGATGATTTCGGCCGATTAAAGTTTATTAAGGATAAGGATGGGAATGTGCTGAAGCACTATGAATATCAGTATAAGGTGGAGTGATAGGGAGTGATGAGTTGAGAGTTTTGAGCTGCGAGGGGAGTAAGCTAAAGGCAGAAGGCTAAAAGGTGAAGGCTAAAGAGTAAAGGCTGAAAGCACGAATAAGATTCGTGTCTATTCGTGCAATTCGTGGTTTACTCTCTGTGCTTTTTCTTTGTGGTCTTTGTGGTAAGGCTTTTCTCGTCCGTCAGGTGTCGGAAGGCCAAAATGAGCTAATGAAAAATGAACAAATGAGGTAATGAAATAATGAGCTGATGAGAAAATGCTTAATTTTATTAAAAATCTAAAAGTATGGTTACAGTTATTAAAAAAAGTTCAGGAGAAAAAGAAGCTTCGATCCGTTTAGAAAAGGCTTTACAGAAAAAAGGCGTCGATACCCACAAGTATTGCGGTATTATAAAGCTTAAAGAAGATGCAATGGCTATCCAAAAAAAGATGCGCAATGAATGGGAATAGCATATTATTGGATACCAATATAGTTTTATATCTTCTAGCCGGTGATACCACTCTTTCAAATTCATTATTCAACAAAAAGCTGTACGTGTCATTTGTCACCCAGCTGGAATTGTTAGGGTATCAGGGAATAACTATTGATGAACAAGATAAGCTACAGGCATTTTTAAATGATTGTATCATTATCGATATCAATCAACAAATAAAAGTAGAAGTCATTAAGCTGAAACGGCAGTTTAAGTTGAAATTGCCTGATAGCATAATATTGGCAACATCCTCATATTTGGGAGTTCCGGTAATGAGTGCAGATCATGATTTTATGAAAGTGACATCAGCAGATGTGGTTTTCTATGAGAAAACATAGTAGAGAATTGATGAGGTGAAGGGTGAAAGGTGAAGGCTAAAAGCGAAAGGGTAAAAACTGCAAACAGTAAAACAATGACGGTTAAAGACGCTAAGAGGTGTGATATAGTATCGGAGTGAGATAAAATTAAGGCACGCGTCGCAGACGCGCGCCAGCGTAAGAGGCGAAAAAAGGAATGAAGCGAATCGTATTATTTATGTTTTTTTTAGGAATTGGGTGGGCTGCGCAGGCGCAGTTCAATATGTTTAATCCGATCCCGAAAAGGGTCAATATCGATTTGGCGGATATGAAAAAGCCTGCATACAAAGCAAGACTCAAACAATATAAGGATACGCTCAAATACCTGGGAGGGTTGGAAAAGCAAAAGCTGCTGGATGCGAAAGAGGTGTATAAGGAATTGCCAGGTGTTGGAAAGCAAAAGATGAAGCTTAAAAACCTGGAAAGCGGGCTTCCGGACTATAAGGCAAAGGTTGAGGAAATTGATTCCTTAAAACGAGTTTTGAAGGTTTGCGAAGCGAAAGCGACGAAATTAGATTCCTTGCGTAAGCTGAACTTTCACGTAAAGCGTTCGGATGGATTGGAATATTACCGTACGGATTGGAGGGAGTTGGTCGATACAGTCAGTGGACAAGGCAATGCGAAAATTTACACTGCTCAGCATGAAAACGCTGAAACGGATAGTTCGGCTATCCTTGCAACACAGATTCGTAAATTGATGGAGCAGAATTTTGGCAGTCATGAAAACTATCTGCAAGGTAAGGCGAAACTGGGTGAAATAGAGTCGTTGATAGCGCAGGCAAAAACCTATCGGGATGGCATGGCCGAGTTGATCAAAGGGAACCTGGAGCCGGATAAGATCAGCAGCGCATTGGAGGCCAGGGCGATGAAAATAGCAGGCATGCGCGAGCTGGCAGCCAAAAAAGGCGAGCTGGAAAGTTATGAGGCCAAGCTGAGGCAGCAAGTGGAGGAGATGCGCTATAAGGCCGATTTGGAAAGCCACTACAAGAAGCATTTGCAAAAACAGGGCGATCAGGATATTGTCAATGAGGTGATGATGAAAGGCAAGGCACTTGCGGGAAATCATTTTAAGGGACATGAAAAGGAATTGCTCGCTGCACAAAAAAGTCTGAACGGCCTGAAAACCGGGGTGTTCAACAAGGGCAATGCGGAGAATATGGAGATTATCCGGTCGAATTCGCTGAAAGGCAAGCCCTTGGGTGAACGTCTGGTGTTGGGGGGTAATTTACAAATGAACAGGGAGGATAGCTATACAGGCATCGATTTTTCACCCAGCCTGGGCTACAGATGGAATAAAAAGTATATATGGGGAATTGGTGGCACTTATCGGGCTAAGCTGTTGGTCGATGAAAAAAGTCTGCTGAAGGATGAACAGGTCTATGGTGGCCGGTTCTATATGGAATACAGCATTTCGAAATTTTTTGTGCATGGTGAATATGAACAGATCAGCCATGCCGTGGTCATGGATGCTGCAACGGATCAGGTCAGTCGGGTGAATAGTCCGGGAGCCTTGCTGGGAGCGGGCATGAATTATAGTTTTTCGAAAGGCGTAAAAGGCAACATGATGATCTTGTATAATTTTTTGCATGATGATGAGACCTCGCCGTATAAGCAGCCTTTTGTTTATAGGGTTGGGTTTAATTGGGGGAAATAGTGATGCAGTTGTGAGTTAAGAGTTTTGAGTTGCGAGTTGGAGAAGGGTAAAAGGTAAAGGCAGATGGTTGAAGGTAGGCAGTGGCAGGAGGCAGAGGGCAGTGGTCGGTTACGCTGTTTCCCTGAAGGTGGTATATGGAGCATCTTTTTAAAGAAGGCATTGAAAATGCCAGGCTCATACGTCCTCGTTGCAAACGAGGACGATTGGGGGATATAAGAAAATAATTTTTAAAATAAGTAAATAAGCAGTGCAGGGCAATCTTGCAATTTTTTGGGATTAATCCCACGGAATAATTTTTAACAAAAATGTAGAAGTATGAAAAGGAAAATGTTGTCTTTCAATAGACTAATGTGGAGCATGTTGTTTGTAGGCAGTATGCTGTTTAATGTATCGTGTAACGACAAGTTTAAAGAAGAAATTGACGCATTGAAGGCAAGCAATGCGGAGTTACAATCTCAGCTTGATCTTGATGGATCGACTATTACTGAATTGGAAGCACAAAAAGCAGCACTTGAGGTTCAGAAAACAGATGCAGATGCAGATATTGCTTCGTTGAACGAGATGATTGCCAAACTGGAAAGCATGATCGCCAGCCGTTATGTGGAGCGATACCTTTCTACCATTATCGGAACGGAAAACCATGAAACCTATCAATGGCAGCATTTGTACAATGAAGACATGCAATTGGCTGTTTCAAAATACACTCAAGTCGGGGAGTATAATTATCACT
>SDBV01003415.1_pt1 | contig 23438 bp, 15 predicted proteins | sample 2277081 | NCBI WGS metagenome assembly SDBV01 (sample SAMN10402039, study PRJNA504765) | marine sediment metagenome | isolation source: marine sediment core GS10_PC15, 223 cmbsf | place: Arctic Ocean: Southern Knipovich Ridge | collected 2010 | reverse complement strand
CCCTGGTGGTCGGCGTCTTCGCTTTCGGCACCCTTAGTACCATGACGCTTTGCGTCGCGGTCGGCTACCTCGGACTCGCCCACCTTTCCCTCAAGCCGCTGGAGCGCTACGCCCACGCCGCCGCCGGACTGGCTGTCACCGCCTGCGGGCTGGCTATCATGCTCGGCTTGTGATTTGTCGTTCGTGGACCGTGATTCGTGCTCCGTGATTGGTCTGCGGTGAGCCTGCCGCACCGTGATTCCTTCTCTTGATCCCCATTCCGCAATCCGAAATCCGAAATCCACATTTCCCTGTTCCCTCCTCCCTGTTCCCTCCTCCCTGTTCCCTCCTCCCTGTTCCCTCTTCCCTGTTCCCTCTTCCCTGTTCCCTCTTCCCTCTTCCCTGCCCCCTCTTCCCTGTTCCCTGTTCCCTCCTCCCTTCTCCCTGTTCCCTCTTCCCTGCCCCCAGTTCCCTTTTCCCTGTTCCCTTTTCCCTGTTCCCTCTTCCCTTTTCCCTGTTCCCTCCTCCCTTTTCCCTGTTCCCTCTTCCCTTTTCCCTGTTCCCTCTTCCCTGTTCCCTCCTCCCTCCTCTTTCGCCCTTCGTACTTCGTTCTCCCCCGTTTGTGGCAAAACAGACTTTAACACCTTGAAGTCCACTGCCTTACGTCGAGTTTGGGTTCGTTTGGTATTGGCATGATATCCCAACGACTTACGTCCAACGCACATTTTCGGCGCGTTCCGTGCGCCTACCGCCGTCGCGCGGGACGCGCCCACCTGTATAACTTGCCCGGCGATCGGTCGGGGAAGCAAGCAGTAGTCAGTAGGTAGTAGTCAGTAGTCAGTAGTCAGTAGTCAGTAGGTAGTAGGCAGTAGGTAGTAAGCAGTATTGGGGGAGCGTCGTCCTGCTGTGGCTTAGCGGCGACCCGCAGGGGAGCGCGTCCAGGTTGCAGATTCCGGGCCTGTCCGCCGGAGACTCGGCGCAGGTGGATTACGGATTGAAGAAGAGAAATCAGAGACGCGACCGTCAGGAAGCGACCACGGTTTCGCCGTCCTAGGAGAGCGTTCGAACTGCCGTTCGACATCGCCGCGACGCGATTCAACGCCCGCGCTGAGCTGTTCGAGTATGCACCGCTGGCGATGATTGACCCCGGTGTCACCGTTCGTGTCCCTGGGGTCATCGGGGAAGACCCCGCCGTTCGGGTCGGGGTCATGGTCGCTCGATAACCCCGTGCGCCCGCGCGGGAGATCGGCCGCCCGCCTAACGGCAAAGATCACCCGCCCGGCGGGGCTGCGAGGAGTATACTCCCGGACGGGTCGGGTACGTGTTGCATTAGGGGATAGTGAAATGGCTGAGGAGCATATCGGAACCGTCACCCATTTTTTCGGCAAGGCCCACGTAGCCGGCATCGAGATCACCGCTGGGCAGCTCTCGGTCGGAGATACGATTCACATCGTCGGCCACACCTCGGACTTCACCCAGCAGGTTGACTCGATGCAGGTCGAGCACGAGCAAGTGCAGACGGCCAACGTCGGCGATCAGATCGGCGTGCGTGTCATCGACCACGCCCGAGAGCACGACAAGGTCTACCGCGTACTGCCAGACTGAACGAGCGCATTTCGTGACCGGGTGCTGGCGGGTGGCATGGGCATGTACTCATGCCCGTGGTGCTCCAGCAGCAGTAGGGTGGGCATGGCCCACCAATTGCGGTTGGATTCATGCTGGTTGTTCTGCCAGTGCCCACGACACTCCGATTTTACACCGGCGGGTCCGCCGCAGGCGGACCAGTGCCACCCCGCCCGTCATGCGGTCGATGTGAAACGGTCGGCACGGAGGCCGGCCGCTACGGGCACGGGCCCCAGATACCGAGCAAGAGGGCCAGGTCGAACGGGCCGACTATGCCGTCGCCGTCGAGGTCGGCCGGATGTCCCGAGTTCGGACCCCAGAAGCCCAGAACGTATGCCAGGTCGAACGGCCCGATCGCGCCGTCGCCATCGAAATCTGCAAGACACGCGCCCGGCGGCGGCGGGACGTTCTCTCGGAGCCAGTGAAAAGTCTCCTCGTCGATCTCGGGGTAGTCGACGGTGTCGTGAACGAGATCGGCGTAGTCACCGTCTGTGCCAACGGGGAGAACGATCAGATCCCAATCGTTGTAGCTGTTTATGACCTCGCCGGGCGAATCATCGTCATCGGGATCGAGCCAGTTGAGGTCGGCGTGGACGCCTTGTTCCTGCAGGCCGTCATGGTTCCAATCGTAGTTTGGCGTATTGAGCTGCACCCAGTCGATCTGAGTAGGTTGACCGGGCAGTTGGTAGCCGTGGATCATCATGACGTTGCTGTATTCGATGGACTGAATGCCGATTGTTTCATCCAGATTGAACTCATCGAGAGGTAGCAATGGCTCACGCGAGAAGTCGATACTGAGTGGCATCAAGTTCTGGTACACCAGCCAATCGAAGTTGTAGTTCATGACGCTGACGTAGTTCGGCTTGAAGCTGATGCCATCGATGCCGCCGTGATGCAGAATCAGGTTGTGACCGAACTCGTGCATGAACGTCGAGGCGATCACCCGCTCTTCGAGGCCCTCAATGCCTCCGAGGGTGATGAAGAAGTCGTTGCCCGGATGCTCCGCGATCCCCATGGGGTGCGAGTCCGGATCATTCAAGACCTCCATGCGATTGGCGAAGATGCAGTAGCGAAAGGCACGCTTCTTCGCGGCCTTGATGTGTTCCCAGTTGGCGTCGCTGCGCTCGGATGGTGTGCCGAAGGAGGATTCCTTCGCCAGGTTGAACTCCAGGAAGTCAGCGCCCCACATCTCGTCGAACCCGATCATGTGCGCGTTCTGCCAGTCGATGTGCAGGTTGATGCCGGTGGCACCATCCGGGTTTTCAACCGGTGCGTTGGCGAAGGCGCCCATGACTGTGCCCATCGCGTCGGAACTGAACGGGACCGTCATCATGATGTCCACCTCGACGTAAAGATCTTTGTGCATCGGGTTGGCACCGGGAAGCAGGTAGTGCTGCAAATCACCGCTCCCGTCAATGTAGGGGATGCCCTTGCTCTGGTCTTCCCAGTCGTCGCGCAGGCCGTCGCCGTCGGTGTCGATGGCGAAGAGGTACGCCGAGCCGGAGAAGTCGCCGTTGTCGTCATCCCTAGGGGATCCGACGATTGCGGCGGCCCCGCTGATCCCGACGGAGGTGCCGAACTCGTCCTCCGCCGCAGGGTCGTGGGCACGGAGATAGGCGATCTGCTGCCCCGTAGTGGTGTCGAAGAGGTATGCGGAACCGGAGAGGCCGCTAGCCCAAGGGGATCCGACGATTGCGGTGGATCCGCTGATCGCAACAGAGGAGCCGAAGATGTCACCAGACGCGCCGCCGTCGGCGAGGAGCTTGGCAACCTGCTGCCCCGTAGTGGTCTCAAAGAGGTAGGCCGAGCCTGAGTCAGTGCCGTTGTCGTCGTCGCCCCAGCCGCCCACGATGCCCGTGGTGCCGTTGATCGCGACGGAGAAGCCGAACCTGTCGCCCTCCGCGCCGTCGTCGGGCAGGAGCTTGGCGATTTGCTGGCCCGTGGTGGTGTCGAAGAGGTAGGCCGAACCAGAGAAGCTGCCGTTGTCGTCGTTTCCAACGGCGCCGACTATGGCGGTAGTGCCGCTGATCGCGACGGAGAAGCCGAAGGTGTCGTCCTCCGCGCCGTCGTCGGGCAGGAGCTTGGCGATTTGCTGCCCCGTAGTGGTGTCGAAGAGGTAGGCGGATCCGGAATAGTCGCCGTTGTCGTCATCGAACCATGCCCCGACGATAGCGGTTGTGCCGGAGATCGCAACAGACCAGCCGAACCAGTTGCCCGCCGTGCCATCGTTGGGCAGAAGCTTGTAGCTCTGCTGGCCCGTCGTGGTGTCAAAGAGGTAGGCCGCGCCGGAGTTGGGCCCGTTGTCGTCGTCTCCGGTGTCGCTGACTATGGCGGTAGTGCCGCTGATCGCGACGGAGAAGCCGAACCTTGCGAACATCGCGCCGTCGTCGGGTAGGAGCTTTGCAATCTGTTGGCCCGTCGCTTTGTCAAAAAGGTAGGCCGAGCCGAGGTCGTCCCCAGGGGCACCGATGATGGCCGTGCCGCCGCTAAGCGCGACGGAGCGGCCGAAGAAAACTAGCGACCCGCCGTCGTCGGGCAGGAGCTTGAAGAGCTGATCGCCAAGGTCAGCGTAGGCCGCAGTGGTGCTGAGCACTAATGCTGCGGCGACAAGAAGTGGCATGAAATGTCGCATGTTCGTCTCCTCTCCTTGAACAGACATTCTCGAAGTGGCTTCGCCAAGCTTCGATCGCCCAGCTGTACCCATATCAGTGTAACGCCTCACCGCCACGGATTCCAATCCCAAACGGCTTGCCTGCGGCCGACGTGAACGACCCAGACCCTGGTTCGCGGTCGGGCCTGACGTGCCAGCCAAGCAGGTGGTCAACAAGTGGCAATGGAGCTGTTGGCGATTGGCTCTCAGCGGTAAGCCGTGGGCTGCCATGCGGCAGCGGCAGGGGCAGAAATGGGCCTGGCGGCCCAAAAAACGGCCTCCGGGCTGGAATGAGTGCTCATTCCAAGGAATGAGTCATCCGCTCCTTGGAATGAGTCGTCCGCTCCAAGGAATGCGCCGTCGGCTCCAAGGAATGAGTCATCCGCTCCTTGGAATGCGCCCTCCGCTCCAAGGAATGAGCCGTCCGCTCCAAGGAATGGGCCATCCGCTCCTTGGAATGACCCGTTCGCTCCAAGGAATGAGCCGTCCATTCCAAGGAATGGGTCGTCCGCTTCAAGGAATGGGCCAGTGGCTCCAGGGGAGGAGTCATCCATTTCCAGGAGCGCCTCGCGGCGGCACCAGCGCCCTCCACGGTTGCCCGGCGGGGCAGTAGTTGTTCGTGGTGGGCCGTGCCCACCCTACAAGTTGGTCGACGGCCTTCAACTGATCGGTGACAAGAACTTTGAATGATCAAGGCGAAGCGGCGCGCGACGCCGCGCGCGGTGCCCGGCGAAATGGAGCGGCTGTTTTCGCGGGTGTGCCGGTGCCTTCCACGCAGAGAACTCTGGCCAGTCGCGCAGTGCTTGAGTCAGAACTCGGCACAACGAATGTCTCCGTCCCACCCTGGGGCCATACGACCGTTACTGAGTCGGGCTGTTTCTGCGTCGGTAGCGAGATGAGCAGGCGATGGTCTTGTGAGGACTGGTATCCTTGATTGGGCAAGTGGACATGCCACTTGCCGGCCACGCCGACGCGTGCGCCGTGAGGGGATCGTCCGCCGGTCTTGGAACGCAGCTCGACAATCAATGATCGGCGACGGGAGAGATTCTCAAAGACGACGGCCGGGCCGTTGTGCTGCACAGCGATGACGTCGAGGTCTCCGTCGTTGTCCAGATCACCGGCTGCGGCGCCGCGCAGGGACCACTTGCCGGGCGGTTGAAACGCCTTTTCCGGGGGCAGTTCGATCACCGTGCCGCCGCTACTGCCGAGGTAGAGCCTCGGTGATTGTGCATACGTGTCGAGCGGATCGCCGAGCTTGCTGACCTGCGGGTAGATGTGCCCGTTGCAGGCCAGCAGGTCTTTGTAGCCGTCCTGATTGAAATCAGCGGCGAGTATCGCCCAGCCCATCTCCGGGCGGTGTTTGTCGAAGCCGGTGCGGATGGACTTGTCCTCGAAGAACCCCGCGTCGTTGGCGTAATGAGTGTTCTTTTCCCCGGAGAAGTTGGTGACGAAGAGGTCGATCCAGCCGGCGCCGACCCAGTCGACGGCTGCGACTCCCATACCCGACTCGTGCATGCCGACAGCGTTGACGGCGCCGCCGCCAACATACCCGACGGTCCTGAAGCGCTTGTTGTCCACGTTTTCCAAACGCAAGTTGGGCATGACGTCGCAGCCCACGAAGACATCAGCGTCGCCGTCGTTGTCGAAGTCGGCCGCGATGGCAGTGAAACCCCGGAAGCCGTTCGTGACTTCCAGACCCCATTCCTCCGACGCATCCCGGAACCGGCCGTCCGGCTGCTGCAAGTACAGCGTGTCGCGCTGGCCTTTGTAGCGCCAGGGACCGCATCCGGTGACAATGCCTCGGTACGTGCAGGGGCGCCCGTCCGCCTCGGCCTGGGGCACGTTGTTCGGATCGAATTCAACGTAGTTGGATATGTAGAGATCCAGCCGGCCGTCGCTGTCGAAGTCGGAGAACGTAGCGGAGGAACTCCAACGGTGCGCCCCGCCCACACCAGCGCTCACGGTTACGTCCGTGAACGTGCCGTCGCCGTCATTGCGGAGCAGCGTGTTTTCGCCCCAGTTGGTCAGGTAGATGTCGAAATCGCCATCGGCGTCGTAATCGGCGACGGCGGCGCCATTGCCGAAGGCCTTGCAGTGAATGCCGGCCTTTCGAGTAACGTCTTCGAAGCGCCACCCCCCGAGGTTTCGATAGAGTCGGGAACCGGGATTGCTATCGGTCTTCAGGCGTGCCAGCGTAGATCCGTTGCGGAAGAAAATATCGATCAGGCCGTCGTCGTCGTAATCGATCAGTGCAACACCCTGGCCGTTCTGCTCGAGAATCGGCAACTGTTGCTTTTCGCCGCAAATGTTGCGGTAGCTCAGACCTGGCAGCGAGGTGCGGACGGCGAAGACGGCTCCGCTGGTGGAGCGGTCCTCGCCAAAGCTTGGGGAGGTCAGGACGACGAAGATCGTGCAGAGCCTGAGCGGACCACGACCGCGCCTCAGGTCTATCACTCGGGCACCTCCCACTTGCCGTCTGACGTCTTGTGGTAGTTACCCTGGTGGAGCGTTTCGGGTTTGCGGGTCTTGGTCCAGCGGCCGACGAGGTAGTCAGTGGGGCCGTGGAAGAAATCGTTGAGGTTGAGGACGTTTTCGTCGTCGGCGGAGGCGTAGATCAAGATCGGCACCTTCGGGTTGTACGGATTCGGATAGCAAGTGATCAGCACCAGGCCCTTGCCCTTGAAGACGCGCTCGCCGATGGTGATCTTGTTCCTGAGTAGCTTGATCCCGCACTTCTTCAGCATGTCCTTTAGCAATGCGTTGGATTTCGGCGAGCCGTACAGCACCAGCGGCTTGTCGTGCAACTTCTTCTCGTCGGCTTCCGTGGCCGTGACCAGTTTGACGCCCTTGGCGGCGAAGAACTGCTGGTGGATGGACTTGACGAAGTTCTTCACGCGGTAGCTCAAGTCGTCATCTTTGATCGCATCCGGCCGGACGACGGCGCTGCCGGGGCTGCGCTGGATGATCGCGAGGATATCGTTGATCGGGCCGTAGAGGTCGTCGCGAGCCAGCTTGCCGCCATCGGCGTGGCCGTCGGCGCCGGCGCCGGTGTGGCGGGCGGCGTAGTCGTTGAAGAATTCGACGACGCGCGGAAAGAACGAATCGAACGTCGGATACTTCTCGCGGTTTGATTCATACTCGGCCAGCACTTCGACCAATTCGCCGGTCCAGAGAAACGATCGGGCGTGCTCGACGAAGGTGGCCCGCTTGGCGGCTTGTTCACCATCGGTCTTCAGCAGGTAGCGCACGGTGCAGGCCCGCACGGCCGACTCGCGCATGACCGTCTGCCAGCTGCCGTAGGCCTGCCGCTTCATGGCCTGCTGGACTTGCGGGAAGAGCTTATCGCCCGCAGCCATGAGCTGATCCATGTGTTTGTCTACGACGTGATTGACGTACGAATGGCAGTACTCGTGTACCACCAGCCCGACCAGATCTCCGCCGAAGTGCGGCTTGCCACCCGCGCCAACACGGCCCACGCCGATCACCATGTAGATTTCCTCGCTGCCATCCGGAAAGACGACCGATGGCCCGTAGTTGCCGGGTCCGTTGAGCATGCCGGCGATGGCGAAGAACTTGGCCGTGGGGCGGGCGCCGAAGAACTCGTCGAACCAGGCGATGTAGTCGCGCTCGCTGACCCGCTTTCCCAGCACGTCGGCCGTTTCTTCGTACAGTTGCTGATGATCCTCGACGAACTTCTTGAAGTTCGAGTCTTGGACGAACTGTCGCGCCTTTTTCAGGAAATCGCGGGTGCCGCCCTGGTTCCAGCGGCCATCAAGCTTCTTCGGCGGACGGTCGAGCGGGATGCGCTCCTTCAGTTCGTACGCATCGGTGAGGTGCAGGGCCATGCTCGCCACGGCGTCGTACGACACGCCGTGCTGCCGCCGCAGGTCCCGGGCAGCCTGAACGACCGCGTGATTCTCGAACTTTCGGAAGTGGGATTCGACATCTTCGAGGTAGGGATAGTTCGGCGCGGTGTTGTATTCCGGATGGCCCGCCAGCCGAAAGATGATCGACATCAGCTCCACGCGCGGATCGACCCGCACGTCGATCTTGCCCTCAGCGGACTTCGCGGGCCCGCCCAGCGGCAAGGCCAGCAGCGCTGCCAGAACGGATGACACCGTGTTCACGCAAGCTACGCTCATGATCATCTCCTCAATCGCCGGCAGACGGCTCGGGTGGCATGGGCAAGTACTCTTGCCCGTGTCGATGAGAACGGCACTGCCCACGGGCAAGAGTACTTGCCCATGCCACCCAGTCCGGGTCTTCGGACAGAGCTCAGTGCGGCGGGGCTATTCGAGGACGTCGATGTTCTTCTTCCTGCACATGTCCTTGAGGACCTTCGGCCAGACGGTGACGCTGACTTCGCCGAGATGAGCCTTCTTGAGCAGCAGCATTGTGGTCCGTGACTGGCCGATGCCGCCGCCGATGCACAGCGGAATTTCGCCGTTCATAATCGCTCGGTGGTACGGGAAATTGAGGAAATCGAGCTGGCCGGTCATCTCGAGCTGCTGTTTGAGCGTCTGCGGATTGACGCGGACGCCCATGCTGGTCAATTCGTGCCGCCGGCGGGTGATCGGGTTCCACACCAGAATGTCGCCGTTGAGCCCGTGCATCGGCCGGCCGTCGGCGGAGGTCGTCGGCGTGACCCAGTCGTCATAGTCCGCCGCCCGCATTTCGTGCGGGTAGCCGTCCTGGAGTGTCCAGCCGATCCCGTAGATGAAGATCGCCGGGTATTCCTGCAGGATCGCGGTCTCGCGGGCCTTGCGCGGCAGGTCCGGGAAGCGGTCGAGAATCTCTTCGGCGTGCATGAAGGTCAACTCGTCGGGCAGGTCGGGGTACTTGTCCGTTTTGAGCTGAGGGAAGAGCTTTTGGGCGTGCGTCTCGGCGCCTTTGAGCACCTTCCAGATCTTCTTGACCGTATCCGTGAGCAAGTCAAGGTTGCGCTGCTCTTCGGTGATCACTTTCTCCCAGTCCCATTGGTCGACGTATGCGCTGTGATCGTGGTCGAGGAAGTAGTCCTTGCGCACGGCCCGCATGTCCGTGCAGATGCCTTCGCCGACCTCGCAGCCGAACTGCTTCAGAGCGACGCGCTTCCACTTGGTGGCGGCCTGGACCACTTGGGCGTCGATGGGGTGCTTGTCGTGGTCGTTGGAGATGTGGAACTGGATCGGCGTGCGCGAGCCGTCGCGGTCCAGCATGTCGTTCACGCCGCTCTCGACGTCGACGATCAGCGGCACCGAGACCATCATCAGGTTCAGTTCTTTGCAGAGGTTTTCCTCGATGTAGCTCTTCACCGCCGCGAGGGCCAATTGTGTGTCTTTGCGATTCAGCAGCGACCTGTAATCGCTCGGCAGGATGTTCTCCAGTTCTTCATAGTTACCGATTCCCGGCCCCGCGAGGTCCGCCTGTTTGTCCGCCGTCGTGTCAACTGCCATGGTCATCCTCCAGTTCAATGTGTGTGAAGCGGCATCAAGCCGTGGGCGTTACGCCCGTGATTCTCCACCTGTCCGTTCCGTCCCGACCAGAGTGCAAGAGTTTAGGAGTTTGCCACGAGACGTGCAACTCCCGCGCCTGTGCTTCTCAGGCCCCAAACGTCGTCCCGCACTCCGGGCAGCGATCGGTTGATCCGAGAAGATCACAGCCACAGTTGCGGCACAGGACTATGCGCGCCTCTTTGAGGATCTGACGCACCCTTCGACGGGCACGAATGTCATTCACCAATCCGCAAACGCACACGGTAACAAGCACATAGAAGATGCCTTCAACGGCAAAGGCGACGAACCACGGCGTAGGCAAGTATGCAAAGCGAAGTCGATGCCTGAGATACGGGAGGAGCGCCGACCAGGCCAGGACTAGGCCGATGAGTGACAGGAAGCTGACGCGCCCGCTCGGCAGAATGCTCCGGAGCACCGCCTCGCGCCGCGGACCCGGTTCAATCGCGTCCAGATTCGGCAATTTGCTCGGCCAGGTTCGGTACATCCATAAGCTGAGGGCGCGTGCCGGCCGCGGACAGTGCTTGGCTAGTGGCGTGAGCCAGAACAGCACTGCAAAGAAGAGCACCGGAATCCACGTTGGTAAGGCGAAGCTCCACGCGCCGTTATCATGTACGCGTCCTCTGGGGAAGGGATGCGGAAGGATCCACCTGAGGAACGCATACGTGTGGGTGAACTCCCCTGGTCGCGTCGGCGCCGTGACATGACTCCAATGTAGCACGCCTCTATCCATAGAGACGATGTTTTCTGGTCCTTGGTACACGATGAAACCGAAGCTCACAAACCACAGGCAGCAGCTCAGCAGCAGGCCGATGAGGGAGAGGATTGTGATGGTCTTGCGAAACACCTTGAACAGCAGCAAGTTTCAAGTCGTAAGCAGTAAGCGATCCGCGTTCACGAGTATTCTATCCTGTCGATCTACTCGATGACAGGCGCGTCCAGGTTTCGGCGGGGCATTCATTCTATATAGCCGGCCGCATGCGGCCGGTAACTGTGCCCGACGCGTTGTGCTCACGCATCTGTGGATTTCGCCCGGGCCGGCACCGCCACGCTCTGGACCCGAAGAGTAAATCCGTTGCGGTTTTCGAAGGGTTCGACAATGCCGGTGGCGGCGAGGATGGGGTTGGCGGCGGTGAGGTAGCCGAAGCGCTGGTAGACGTTCGGAAAGAGGATCGCTTCGACGAATCCAGTGCGGTCGCCGAGCGTGACGAACTTCATCAAGTCGCCGCGCTGCGTGCGGTTCACGCGGTCGGCCACCATCAATCCACACACTTGCACGCGCCGGCCGAGGTGGCGGTGCAATCGATCGACCGGCACATAGCGCGACCAGTCGATGGTCCGGCCGTGCTCGTCACGCGACAGGTGCGCCCATGGATCGACGCTGATCGGAAAACCGAGCAAGTCCATCTCACGCTGGGCAATGTGGTGAATGTCCGGTTCGGTGAGTTGCACCGGTGGAATGACGTTGCCTTCAATGTCGGAGTTGCTCCACAGAGTCGGCTGGACGTGTGCCGCGACTTTGCGTGTGCCACGGCTCTGTGAGCCGTGCGTTGCTGTAGCGGCCGACGTCTCGTCGGTCGTGGATGTGCAATCATCGCCCTCGGCCTGCGAGACGCAGGCCGCTACTGAATTGTGTAGCGGTCGGCCTCTGTGCTCCGCCTGCGGCGGATTCGTTCGCACGGCCGACACGGCCGTGGCACACTTTTCGGTGCGTAAGCGCCAGAACAGCTTCGGGCGGGAGAGGCCGAGGTTGTCCAGCGCCCCGGCGTCGAGCAGCAGTTGTGCTTCGCTTGCGGCGGGTCGGCAACGTTCGAGAAAAGCATCCAGATTTGCGAACGGCCCGCGCTCGCGCTCGGCCAGGTGCCGCTCGATGAATCTTTCGGACAGGCCTTTGATGTGCGAAACCGGCAGGCGGATCATCGCGCGGGCGCTACCCCGTTCGAGTGGGGATTCCGCAATCCGCATTCCGCATTCCGCAATCGGACGCGCTCCCCTTTGGGTCGCCGCTAAACCGTAATCCCGCGCGGAAGACGAGTGAGCGCATTCCGACTTCGTAATTCGTAATTCGTAATTCGTAATTTCTCTCCGCTCCCTGACGGTCGCGGCTCTGATGGGGGGTTGGCGGGTCGCTTCTGCGCCGGCGTTGTCCATATGACACACGCTGAAGCGCTCGCGCGAGCGGTTGATGCACGGCGGCAGGATGCCGACGCCGAAGCGCAGGGCTTCGAGCACGTACAGAATTTGCGGCATAGTCGGCGAGTGGGCGTAGAAGCCGCGGTAGTTCGACAAAATGGCGGCAATGTAATGCGCCGGCCAGCGGCGCTTGAGCCACGCCCCCTGAAAGGCCTCCACGGCGTACTCCGCCGAGTGGGCCTTGTTGAACATGAATCCCGAAAAGCCCTCCAGCAGACCCCACACGGTGTCGATTTCCTCCTCGCTTCGCCATTGCCGTGTGCCACGGCTCTGTGAGCCGTGTCTTTCCGCAGCGGTGGGCGTCTCTGCCGACCGTTCGTTCGCACGGCCGACACGGCCGTGGCACGCTGCGTAAAACTCGCGCTTCATGGTTCGGATCATCGAAGCCTTTTGCTTGTTGAGCGCCCGCCGTAGCACGTCGGCTGCCCCGAGGTTCAAACCCGCAAACTCGGTGGCCACTTGCAAAATGTGCTCCTCGAATACCATTAGCCCGTACGTTTGTTTCAGAATCGGCTCGACCATTGGGTGGGCGTATTCAGGCGGCTCGAAGCCCTGATGGCGGCGGACGAACTTTTCCTTCTTGCCTTGATTAGCCGCCCCGGGTCGAATGATCGCCACCACCGCCGTCAAACAATCGATGTCGCGGCAGTTGCACTGCTGCAACAGGCTGGTCATCGCCGGCGACTCGATGTGGTGTACGCCGCGGGCATTGCCGCCGGCGATCATGTCCCACGTGGCGGCGTCGGAATAATCGACGTCGGTCTTCAAATCGATACGCACGCCGTCGGTGCGCTCGATTTCCGCGACCGCATCGCGCAATACCGACAGACCCGCCTGCCCGAGCAGATCGACCTTGACGAAGCCGAGGTCTTCAATCGCGTCCATGTCATATTGGGCGACGAGGAATCCCTTCGCCGAGCGCTGCACGGGAATCAAATCGGTCAACGGCTCGGGCGAAACAACCAGCCCGCAGGGGTGCATGGCCCAGTGCCGCGGCAGACCGTCGAGTTTGCCGGCCATCCGCACGATCGTGCGGTACGGCTCTTCGTTGACCGGAATGTCCTTTGCTTCGGGCAATGAGGCGATGGCCTTGGCGAGATTCCACGTACGCATGTGCCGCATTCGTTTGGTGGCGCGGTGGACTTCGTGCGGCGGCAGGCCGAAGACCTTGCCGAGTTCTGCCACGGCGGCGCGGGTGTGATACGTGTTCGGACAGCCGATCATAGCCACGCGGTCGTTGCCCCAGCGCTGGTAGACCCAGCGAATGACTTCTTCGCGGCGGTCCCACGGCAAATCGAGATCGATGTCGGCCAGCTTGCTGAACTTGGCGCGCTCCACGTTGATGAAGCGGTCGAAGGGCAAGTCAAAGCGGAACGGGCAGGCGTGGCTGACGCCGAGTGCGTAGCACACCAGCGAGTCGGCCGCCGAGCCGCGGGCCAGCGAGTCAATGTGGTTGCGGCGGCAGTATTCCACGATTTCGTGAAAGACGAGAAAGTAGTCGGCGTAGTTTACTTTCTCGATGATGTCCAGCTCGCGCTCGATACGCTGCATGACTTGTTCCCAGCTCGGGCGCACGCCGCCGATGCCGCGCTGCGGCGGCTCGTCGATGTAGCGCCGCTTGCACCCGGCGATCGCCAGTTGCCGCAGGTGTTCGATCGCTGTCGTGCCGGCGGGGGCGATGTGCTGTGGGAAGCGGTTCTTCGAGAGATCGAATGTGAAGTTGCACTGCTCGGCGATGGTCAGCGTGTTTTCGAGTGCGTCGGGTCGGCGGGCGAAGAGGCGCTGCATTTCGTCCGGCGTGCGCAGGTGCCACAGGCCGGCGGGTTTGTCGGGGTGCGGCTGATCGAGCAGCGTCAGCGAGCCGATCGACGACAATGCCCGCAACAATTGCGTTTGCTCCGGCTTGAGGCAGCGCGACTCGCTTGTCGCCACCACGGGCACACCCAGACGATCTGCCAGCGCCGCCCGCCGCCGGGCCGTATGCGTGTCGTCGGCAGTGTGGATGGCCAGCTCGACGTAAAGTCGTCCGGTGAAGGCGTCGCGTAGCGATTCGAGCAACTTACGTACAGCGCAGCGGGGTGCCACTGGCGGCTTGTCCGCCAGTGTTGATTCGTCGCATGAGGCACTGGCAGGCAAGCTGCCAGTGGCACCCCGGTGCTCGACGGACGCGCGACCGACCAGGCAAATCAAGCCGTCGGCGTGTTCGCAGAGATCGACGTGGTCGATGCAGGCCTGTAGCGGTCGGCCTCCGTGCTCCGCCTGCGGCGGATTAGTTTGCACGGCCGACACGGCCGTGGCACACCGTTCGGTTGTGGATTCCGCAATCCGCGGTCCACATTCCGCATTTGAACGCGCTCCCCTTCGGGTCGCCGCTAAACTGAGGTCCCGTGTAGGAGGTGAGTGGTTGCATTCCGATTTCGTAATTCGTAATTCATGATTCGTAATTCGCCCACGCTCCCTCACGGTCGCGGCTCTGTGTGCGGGTTCGTCGCGCAGATGTTGCAACGACACCAACCGGCACAAGTTGCCGTACCCGTCAAGGTCCCGCGCCAGCAGCGTGACGGTCGTGCCGCAAGCCAGCGGCAGTTCCACCCCGATGATCGGCTTCACGCCGGCCTTGCTGCACGCCTGTTGAAACTCGATGGCGGCGTACAGCCCGTTCCGATCGGTCAGTGCGATGGCCGGCATGTGGTGCTGCTTGGCGAACTTGGCAAGCTGCTTCGGCTTGGTCAATGCCGTGCCGAACGAATACGCGGAACGATTGTGCAAGGAAACAAAAGTCATAGTTTAGGGGTTCAGGAGTTTGGGAGTTGAAGAGTTGGGGAGACGTCGAAGGTAGTCTTGAAGGCTTTGCAGCATTCTGGAGCACTCGTCGCATAACGAGTAGCATTCGGAGAAGTCCTTCTGATTCAGGTAGTTCTGATCCGTTGCAACGTACAAATGTGATTGCAATTCGGCGGCGGAGCCATGTGCGATGTTCAGAAAGTTCGCGAATTCACGATGTGATTTGCGTCCAAAGCCTTCAGCGATGTTGGCCATCATTGAAATCGCAGTCTTGCGAAGCGCTCGCTGTAACTCCCAGTCTTTGTTCAGGGGTTCGCGTCGAGTGAGGCGATAGATCAAGCGCGTCAGTTCGCGGGACTTGCGCCACGCATGGATATTCTCAAATCGCTCGAATGTTGCCATCTCAAACTCCCAACTCCTAAACTCTTAAACTCCTAAACTCTTAAACCCCTAAACTCTTAACTCGCACGCGATCATGTGAACGAAGCAGTGCTTGCGGTCCGTATCGTGTGCGGATGGCGTCGATAGTGCGCGTCAAGTCGCGCTGGCGCTGCGTAACGCCGAACAAGTCCAGTTGCACCGAGCCGCGATAGATCTTCGACAGCGTGACTTGCAGCATGCGCAGACGCACGCGCCGATCCCACAGCCGCCGCAACAACTGCGACAGCAGCGGATAAGCATGATCTTCCACGTCGGTCGGCTCGGGCAGGCTCAACTGGCCCTGGTTTTCGTGCATGTCGGTGTAGCGGATCTTGACGGTGACGGTGCGGATGCACTTGCCATCGGCGCGGACCCGCCGAAAGGCGCGATCGGCGAGTTGTCGCAGCGTGGCATCGATCAGCGCGGCGTCGACGGTATCGGTAGCGAAGGTTTCCTGATGCCCGTAGGACAGCGCGTCGGGCGTAGCCGGCTCGACGGGGCGGTGGTCGATGTTGTTGGCGAACTCGCGAAGCTGTCGGGCTTGTCGGCCGGCCAGCTCGGTCAGCCAGTTGACCGGCATGCGGGCCACCTGCCCGATGCGCGTGAGGCCCGCCGAGGCGAACAGTTTGGCGCCGACCGGCCCAATGCCCGGCAGCCACTTGACCGGCAACGGATGCAAAAACGCCAATTCCTTATTTATATATGGCGGGATGACGGTGAGCCGGTCAGGTTTATGCACCTTTCCGGCGATTTGGCTGAGCAGCTTGGTGCGGGCCAGGCCGACCGACAGGGTCACCTTTAGCCAGTCCTTCACATTGTGCCGCAGCGTGCCGAGTACTTCGTCCGGCTGGCGGCCCAGCCCCTGCTGCACGCCGCTGAGGTCGAGATAGCCCTCGTCGATGCTCTGCTTTTCGACCAGCGGGGTGAGTTCTTCGACGAGCCCGAAGATGTTGACTGAGAATTGCTCGTACAGATCGAAGTGCGGCGGCACGACGATCAGTTGCGGGCACAGCTTGCGCGCCTGCCGCATAGGCATGGGCGTGTAGATGCCGTACCGCCGAGCTTGATAGCTGGCCGACGCCACGATGCCGCGGTGCAAGCTGCCGACCGCAATGGGTCTGTCACGCAAGTGCCGATCGGCGGCCTGCTCGACCGAGGCGAAGAACGCGTCGGCGTCGAAATGGACAATCGCTCGCGGAGTCATGTCATACGCAGCTTGCCGTAGGGGCACGGCATGCCGTGCCCGTGGATGTAGATGTAGGGTGGGCATTGCCCACCACATCGTTCAGCGCGGGGTGCCACTGGTCCGCCGCAGGGGCACGGCATGCCGTGCCCCTACAAGTTCGACGGTCTGCGAGACGCGGGCCGCTACGTTAACCGTCGCACCACCGTATGCACCACACCCTGAATCACTAACTCAGACAGCGGGATGAGGCGGCGATCATTCGGATTTTCCGAAGCCAATTGCGGCTGGCCGTTGTGTATCACCAGACGTTTAAGCACCGAATCGCCGTCGATCAAAGCGACCACAATGGCGCCCGGCCGGGCGTTGGGCGTGAACTCACCGATGACGGTATCCCCGTCATAGATGCCCGCGCCGATCATGGATTGCCCGCGCACACGAAGGGCGAAGCTGCGCGGCCGGGCTCGCAGCACCGCCGCCGGATCCAATGATGTACAATCATTGTTCATCGATTCAGATTTCCGTACAATCACGTGTCACGTTGGCACACACTCAAGGAGCCGCAAGCTTTAGCTTGCGCGGACGTTCGCCCGGTGCAACGTTCTCACGATTCGTTGATCCGCGCGGGCGTGTGTGCCACGGCTCTGTGAGCCGTGTGCTTTTCGGCAGCACGGCCGACACGGCCGTGGCACACGCCCATGGCTCCTTGTTGATTTTGACATTCAGCGCACTTAAGCATACCCTAACAAACACCAAACTTCAAGCGACGTGGGAGAAAGGTTACAATGTCTTTCGGAGCTTGGACTTATGGCGGACGAGCAACAGGGATTCGGCTGGGCGAGCGAGCCGAAAGAGGAGCCAACGGGTCAGAAACCAGCCCGGGCGGCGGCGCTGGCCGAACGGCTGGGACGGCTGGCTGAGCAGCGCGTGTACCTCGGCACGTCGAGTTGGAAGTATCCCGGCTGGTGCGGGCAGGTCTACGACCCGGCCCGCTACCAATATCGCGGCAAGTTCGCTCAGAAGCAGTTCGAGCGCAACTGCCTGGCCGAGTATGCCAATGTGTTTCCGACGGTCTGCGGTGATTTTGCGTTTTATCAGTTTCCCACGGCGGCCACATGGGAGCGCACCTTCGAGCAATTGCCGCCGGGGTACAAGTTCGGGCTGAAGATTCCGGAAGAAGTCACGGTCGAGCGCTACCCGCAACTGCCGCGTTACGGCCGCCGGGCGGGCACCTCCAACGGCCATTTCTTGGACGCCGACTTGGTTCGCGACAAGCTGCTCGAGCCGCTGGAAGCATATCGCGACAAGCTCGGGCCGCTGATCTTCCAGTTCGGCACCATCCACGAAGGCCCCATGACCGAGCCGGCCAACTTCAGCGCGGCGCTGGGCGAGATGCTCGGCGAACTGCCCACGGATCGCTTCGCTTTCGCGGTCGAGGTGCGCAACCCGCCATTCGTCCGGCACGACGGCTACTTTGCGACGCTGCGCGAGCACAACACTGCCCATTGTCTCAATAGTTGGACGCGCATGCCACCGATCGATGAACAACTCGCGATTCCCGACGTGTTCACAGCCGATCACGTCGTGGCCCGGCTGCTGCTCCGCCCCGGCCGGACGTACGCACAGGCCGTCGAGAAGTTCGCGCCCTACGAACGCGTACAGGACGAGTATCCGGAAGGCCGCTCCGCCCTCCGCGAGCTCATCGAACGCTGCCAGTCCGGCCACCAGGCCCTCTTCGCCTTCGTCAACAATCGCTTCGAAGGCAGCGCCGTCGAGACCATCGAATCGGCGATCTGATGAATGCGATTCAGTCAAGGAGCCGCGGGCTTCAGCCCGCGCGACGATTCGAGGTGGGGAGGATGAAACCGCCCTTTAGCGAAAATACAGTTCATCGGGTATGATGGGCCGCGCAGGCTGAAGCCTGCGGCTCCTTGAGCACGGTTGGGGGTGCCACTGGCGGCTCGTCCGCCAGTGCGCACGGGCAGGCAAGCTGCCCGTGGCACCCCAGTTTTCTTTTTGGTGATCGTACAGTGACTGAAGCAATCCTCGCTCTTGTTGGTTTGGTCGTCGGTGGGGTGGTTGTATTCGGCGTGATGATGCGCCGGCGGGCGGTGCTGGCCGGCGAAGTGTCGGGGCTGTCGGCTACGCTGGCCGAGGTTCGCAGCCAGCTCGAAACCCGTGAGACGGAACTGGCCGCCGCGCGGCAGGCGCTGGAATCGGAAAAGATCGTCACCGCCGATAGCAAAGCCCGCATGGAATCCGCCAAAGAGAACTTCGCCGAGCAGCGCAAGCAATTCGAGGAAATGGACAAGAAGCTGAAAGACTCGTTCGAGGCCCTGTCGGCTGCGGCGCTGAGGAGCAACAACGAGCAGTTCGTCACGTTGGCCGAGGCCAAGATGAAGCCGCTCCGCGAGCAATTGGAGCGCTACGAAAAGTACATCAAAGACCTGGAAAAAACCCGGGCCGAGGCCTACGGCGGACTCACCAAACACCTCAACTCGCTGGAGCAACGCAGCGAACGCCTCGGCGCGGAGACCAGCCAGCTTGTGGCCGCCCTGCGCCAGAGCGGGGCCAAGGGCAAGTGGGGCGAACTGACTCTGCAACGTGTCGTGGAACTCACCGGCATGACCGAACACTGCGACTTCGATATGCAAGTGTCGGTCGAGGGCAGCGACGGGCGCCAGCGGCCGGACCTGGTGGTGCGTATGCCCGGCGAACGCTCGCTCGTGATTGATGCCAAAGTCAACACCGGCGCATACCTCGATGCGGTCAATGCCACGACAGAAGAAGACCGCGAGCGGCATTTGGCCAAGTACGCAAAGGATGTCCGCAGCACGCTGGTCGAACTCGGCCGCAGGGAATACTGGAAGGCGTTTTCGCCCGCGCCGGAGTTCGTGGTCATGTTCATGCCCGGCGAGGCGTTTTTTGCGGCGGCGGTGTCGCAGGATCACGACTTGATCGCCGACGGCGTGGAGAAAGGCGTCATCGCCGCCTCACCGACCACGCTGATCGCGCTCCTGCTGGCCGTCCGCCACGGCTGGCAGCAGCACAAAATGGCCGAAAACGCCCAAAAAATCGCCGACGCCGGCCGCGACCTCTACGATCGACTGTGTACGTTCGTCGAACATCTCGATGCCGTGCGGATCGGAATCGAGAAAGCGGCAGAAGCGTATGATCGCGCCGTTGGCAATTGGGAGAAGCGAACGCTGCCCGCAGTTCGCAGGCTTGAGGATCTAGGGGTTGCTGACCCCGGCAAGGAACTTGTTGATCTTAAACGTCCGGAAGCCCGCATGCGCGAAACCGGGCAAGTGATCCGTGATCCGTGATTTGTGATTCAGAAGAAGTGAAGAGTGAAAAGTGAAGAGCAGAGAGGACAGGTCAGCGGACTTCAGGCTCGGGGACGAATCGGATTCCGAACTCTCAGGCTAGATACTCTTCACTAACGACTAGATACTTGCGTTGAGGATTCAACAATGGCAGATACAACCACCAAGAACAAACGAATCTCCCTCCCCATTTCCTCGCACACGCCCGCGCCGTACGCCGGGCCGACGCGCGACGAGGTGCTCGCCCTGCGGCGGCAGTATCTCTCGCCGGGGATTCTGACGTATTACAAAGAGCCGCTGATGGTCGTCGAAGGCCACATGCAATATGTGTGGGACGAGACCGGCAAGCAATATCTCGACGCCATCGCCGGCATCGTCACTGTCTCGGTGGGGCACTGCCACCCGAAGGTGGCCGAGCGCATCAAAGCCCAGCACGACAAGCTGCAACACACCACCACCATCTACCTGCACCCGACCATCGCCGAGTACGGTAAGAAGATGGCAGAGCACATGCCCGCCGGCAGCGGTCTGGAGGTCAGCTACTTTACCAGCTCCGGCTCCGAAGCCAACGAGTTGGCCATCCTCAGCTCGCGCGAATACACCGGCCACGCCGACATCATCAGCCTGCGCAACGCCTACCACGGCGGCACGCAGGGCGCGATGGGCCTGACCGCCCATTCCACGTGGAAGTACAAGACCAACCCGTCGCTGAACATAAAGAACGCCACGCCGGGCTACTGCTATCGCTGCCCGCTTGGGCTGGAGTATCCGAGCTGCGACATCAAGTGCGCTCGCGACGTCGAGGACCTCATCCGCTACGAGACCGCCGGCGAAGTGGCCTGCTTCATCGCCGAGCCGATCCAGGGCGTGGGGGGCGTGGTCACCCCGCCGCCGGAGTATTTCCAGATCGTGTATGACATTGTGCGCCATCATGGCGGGCTGTGCATCGCCGACGAGGTCCAGACCGGCTTCGGCCGCACCGGCACGAAGTTCTGGGGCTTTGAGAATTGGGGCGTCACGCCGGACATGGTCACCATGGCCAAGGGCATCGGCAACGGCGCCCCGCTGGGCGCCTTCGTGACCCGGCCGGAGATCGCCAAGGTCATGGCCAACCGCCTGCACTTCAACACCTTCGGTGGCAACCCGGTTTCGATGACGGCCGGCCTGGCCACGCTGGAGGTCATCGACGAAGAGAACATCCAACAGAACGCCCACGAGGTCGGGACCTACTTGAAAGACAAGCTGCTGGAGTTGGCCGACAAGCACAATTTGATCGGCGAGGTCCGCGGCATGGGCCTGATGCTCGGCGTGGAGCTGGTCCGCGACCGCGCCACCAAAGAGCCCGCCAACACCGAAACCGCCGACCTCCTCGAACAATGCAAACACCGCGGCCTGCTCCTCGGCAAAGGCGGCTTGCACGGCAACGTATTGCGCATCAAACCCCCAATGTGCATCACCAAACCCGACGCCGACTTTTTGGTCGATTGCCTGGATGAGGTGATGGGCAATATGTAGGCTGGGGACGCTGCCGCAGATTCGCGAGTGGGGCGCCGACAGCCGTCACGTGGAGGTCGGATCCAGAGCAGAGCAGTGGCACACCGTCACGGCCATCCGCCCATGGTTAGTCCGTAGATTTCGGTTTCCTACGGAAGTCCTCGAGAATCTCCTCCCGCAGTCTCTCAGTCGCCGATCTAGCAATGCGAGTTTCGCTCTCGAATAGGAGCTGCTCGCGCTGTAGTAGTCTCTCGCGCCCGCGGAAATGTCGCTCAAAAGTCGTCAGGGCGATCTGCAATTCCTCGGGTAATTCAAATGATTGTGTGTTGGCCCATATCCAGCAGATTAAGGCGAGCCACTCCGCATGGCGCCTGTGGAACGGGACATCCTGGAGCCATTTTTCGCTGTTTTCAGCGTCGCGGTCGGTGTCCCTGATTTCGTCCACAAACTGGCGAATCAAAAGCCAATCGGTCACTATCTGGTATCCATTCATCGCCAAAGCAAACTCAAGAGGAATGCCATCGAAGTAGATCAATACACCGACGCGCTGAAGACGTTTCGACAGCGTATCGCGGTGACGGTCGGATTCGCTCAATTCGAGTCGCTGATCATTCTGAAGCGCCGATCGAGCATCCTTTGTCTTGTCGTCCAGGTACTCGTCAAAGTAGTATGGCTTTATGTTTACGATTCGCTCGGCGACGCGTCCGCGCTCTTCGCGCCTGCCGGCAAGACGCGCGTTGACTACCAACACAATCACACCGCCGAGCATTCCACTCGCCAACGGGAGCAATAGAGCGAACCACCACTGTGGATCACCGCTCGTTGCTGCGACTGCTTGAGTGGTGTCGCATGCGCTCGCGATGAGAACCGCTGCCGCTATTTCGTGCATTTGTCCATTCTCCATCAATCGTTGTGACGCGCATTGGCACGCTCGTCAGAATTACCCTTGTTTCCGTCGAAATCTGGCCGGCAAAACAAACCCTAGTTGACCTGCCGGTCTTCGCTACTCTCAACCGCACACCAGCCTACGCTCCAATCGTGGCGCTGGCCGTTTCGGACCACGGGCCGGTTTCGCCGCGGGTGGATTCCCAGCGCAACATGTAATGAGCTACCTGATTCGCATCCGCCCCGTCGAAGTTGGTGACGTAGGGCGTGCGCGTGTCGGTGGCCAGGTACGTTAGTTCGTTCGGGTCGGTCGGAGCCGGGTTGCCGATCTTGACCCACACCTGTGCCCCGCGCACGCCCGCCGGTTTGGCTCGACTCGCCGAGGTCAATTCGTCGGTGAAGGCGATGGTGTGCTGCAAGCGTTGGCTGGTATCGACCGTGACCACCGGCCGCGTGGTCGGCGGGCCGACCGGCGTGGGCTTGGTGTCCGGCACGGTGATGCCCAAAGCGGCGCGCTCGGTGTCGTCCACCGCGGCGCTGGCCTGCAACACGCCCACCAGCGGGCGTATCACGCCTTCAAAGGCGCTGCGCGCCGCCTCCTTGGCCTGCCGCGCGGCTTGCGCCGCAGCTTGCGCTGCTGTGTTGGCGGCGTAGTCGGCGGTCCAGGCCGTCTGGGCTGTGGCCACCGGCGGGATGTCCACCAGCGGGTCCAGCCCCAGCGCCGCTGCGTTGGCGGTCGCGTAAGTCACGAAGTTGGATTGCCAGGCGTCAAACGCGCCGTCCGCTCCGGGAATGTAGTCGGCTGCCATGATTTGCTCCTTCGATCGCAAGGATTGAGAGCGCCGCTGTGATTAGCGAACGCGTTTTGCTCGATCTGAGGCATATCGTACCAACGGCACAGAGGTTTGCAAATCTCCTGCACACGCGGAGCGGCGAGCTGCGCTCTTTGCTTCCTCCCCCGCCTGCCGTGGGTGGCTGGCTGATAGCAGCGGATGGTCCGCCGCCTTCCGGGAGCGGCTCGCCGCCTTCCGGGGGCAGCCCACTGAGGGCAGTGGATGATCCACTGCCTTCGGCGAGCGGCCCGCTGCCTTCCGCGAGTGGCCCACTGAGGGCAGCGGATGGTCCGCTGCCCTCAGCGGACGAACCGCTGCCACGCTGGGCGGCCCCCTTGGGCGGCACTAGTCATCTCCTAACATCTGTATTTACAGTAGGTTATGGTCGCTTGAGCCCAGACTTCCGCATCGGCACCGCGTTTTGGTCCGAATGAGGTATGGGAATACGTGAGCTGCACTCCGGATGCGACTTCGACCCAACCCTGCGAGTCTGCTACAATTGCGTTACCTTCATATCTCACGGCATGGCAGAGGAAACAAGGAGCGCAGCAATGGGTAATCGCAAGCTAATGACGC
>SDBV01003414.1_pt1 | contig 23444 bp, 19 predicted proteins | sample 2277081 | NCBI WGS metagenome assembly SDBV01 (sample SAMN10402039, study PRJNA504765) | marine sediment metagenome | isolation source: marine sediment core GS10_PC15, 223 cmbsf | place: Arctic Ocean: Southern Knipovich Ridge | collected 2010 | reverse complement strand
AAACGCCAAGATGATGCTTGAGATCGCCAAGACGGTTTAGTCAAACTGACCGATGGTCAGTTTGAGAATTTAAAAATTAAAATTAAAAATGCAAAATTGAGGAGTCCGGCCTTTGGCCGGGGCCTTTTAAAGAATATTTGAGATTTGTGTAAGTCGCAGATGTTAACTGCGGAAGTGAAATTATAGGAGTTTATTATGCTTAAAGCATTTTCAACGGCAGCGACTGGTATGGCGGCGCAGCAGATGATGGTCGATTCGATCGCTAATAACCTTGCTAACGTAAATACTAACGGTTACAAGCGTTCCCAGTGTAATTTCCAGGATCTTCTTTATCTTAAGATGCGTGAGGCCGGTCGGGAGATCGCATCTGGTGTTACGGCACCTAGCGGTCTTGAGATCGGAAGCGGCGTTAAACTTGCGTCAACGACGAAGGTCTTTACCGTCGGTCAGCTTCAAAACTCTGGCAGGGATCTTGACGTTGCGATACAGGGTGACGGTTTTTTTGAGGTTACGCTTCCAGACGGTGAAAAGCGTTATACGCGTGACGGTTCATTGCAGATGGATTCGACGGGTAATCTGGTCAATGCCAGCGGATATGAGGTCAGCCCTTCGATCACGATCCCTCTTGAAGCGACGAGTGTTGATATTGCCAACGACGGAACGGTCAGCGTTCAAACTCCCTCCGGTATTCAGACGGCGGGGACTATTGAGGTTTATCGTTTTCAGAATTCTGCCGGCTTAAGCTCTGAGGGCGGAAACCTTTATCGTGAGACGGAAGCTAGCGGAACTGCGACATCCGGTACGGCGGGCGAAAGCGGCTATGGCGGTATTTTGTCTAAGTTCCTGGAAAAATCGAATGTTGAAATGGTAAACGAACTTGTCAGCCTTATCACTGCTCAGCGCGGTTATGAGATCAACTCTCGAAGTATCCGTGTTGGCGATGAGATGCTGCGAAAACTTAATATGTTAATCCGTTAATGCCAATGGCATTAACGTGATTTGTGATTTGTGATTTATGATTTGTGATTTTATTTAGGTTAGTGAGATGAAGTTAAAAATATATTTATTTGTGATCGTATCACTTGCCTTTGCTTCTGCGGTTCGTGGTGAAAGCGAGGGTTTACGTATATACCTTCCCCGCGAGACGGCGATCAAGGGAGATTCTATAATCTTAGGTGACGTTGGTATCATTCGTGGGGACGAGGAGCTTGTTGCGTTGTCAGAAAAGGTTAGTCTTGGTAAGTTCAGGATAACCGGTCAGCAGATAGTAATCGATAAGCAGACGATTCTCAGCCGGCTTGCTTGTGAGGGTATCAAAGTTAAAAAAGTTTTATTTGGCGGTGCCGATAAAGTTGTTGTTAAGCGAGATGAAAAAGTCATCCCCGGCGAACGTATTGTTGCAGTTGCTCGCCAGTTTGCTGACAAGCAGTTGGGTTTGTATTCTGTCAGCAGTATAACAGCTATCGGGGTTACAAAGGACCATGTTTTGGCGGAAGGTGTTTGTGATGTTGAGCTTTTGGTAGAGCCGAGTCGTTACAATAAGAAGTCCAGGCTAAATGTCAAAGTAAAGATCGTTGAAGAAGGCGTTGAGGTCGGCAACTGCAAGGTTTCGTTTGCAGTTAGATATAAAAACGAGAAAGTTGTTGCGAAGATGTACATCCCTCGTGGAGCAGTTATCAGTTCCGACAATGTCAAAGTCGAGACATACGAGTCGAGTAGGCCTGACAAGTGCAAACTGGTGGTTCCATACGGTCTTGTTGCCAAGCGTGAGATCATTGCAGGGAGCGTTGTTGACGATCGCCAGGTGGGTCCTTTGCAGGGATATGGGTCGTCAGTTGATGCGATGCAGCCGGTTGTGAAGCGCAGGCAAATCGTTGCAGTTAAGATCAAAGCAGGCGGTTTGAGCATTTCGTCGCTTGGCGAGGCGCTTGGCGACGGCAGGGTCGGGGAGTATATCAAGGTTAAAATGGGAACCGAAAAAGGATCCCGTACGATAATTGCCAAGATACATGAAGACGGTATATTGAAACCGGTGTATTAACTGAAACTGCCCGATGGCCAGTTTCAGTTAATAGTTAATAGTTAATAGTTCGTAGTTCGTAGTTTGTAGTAAACGATTCGGCTCTTGGCCGAGGCTATTTCATAAAAGAGGTTTGAAATGAGAAATAGAAGGCAAATAACAGTTATGGTTTTGTTGGGTGTATTTTTGGCCGGCGGAGTTTGTTATGGCGGTTCTATATGGCAGAAAAAGAGCAGCACCAGTACGTCGGTGTACTCTGACGATAAGGCGAATCGGATCGGCGATATACTTACGATCATCATTAGCGAGGACAGCAAGATAGATAACAAGATCCAACGGGACCTGGAGAAGAATAGTTCTCATGCGATAACGTTCGATGACGATGTGATCGATATAGATGCAGGTGTGATCGATCCATTGCTGCCGAGTATTCCTCAGTTTACTCTTAATGCGACGTCGGCGAAGAGCATGGATGGTAAGAGCAATTATAAGGACGAGCGTAGTTTCGAGGACAGGATGACGGTTGTTGTCGAGGATGTTCATCCGAACGGTAATCTTGTTGTGATCGGGACTCGTGAACGTAATTACGGTGGTGATAAGCAGATCATTCAGCTTAGCGGTATAGTTCGTCCTCGTGATATAAAGTTTGATAACACAGTTCGCAGCGATCAGATTGCACAGTTCCGGCTGGTTACTATCGATAAGGGTATGACGAAGGATTATACGACGCCCGGGTGGCTTGCGCGGATATTCGATTATATATGGCCATTATAAAACAAATACTAAATTCTAATATCGAAATTCTAAACAAATACTAAATTCAAAATATTAATGACCAAAACTTAGATGGAGTTTATGAGATGAAGATTCGCGGATTATTGCTATTGCTTGTTATGGCTTGTAGTGCCAACGGTGCGCGTATCAAGGATATAGTCGATGTCGAGGGTGTTCGGGGAAACCCTCTGATGGGTGTTGGCCTTGTTGTCGGGCTAAATGGCACAGGTGATAATTCGATCCCAAGCCAGCAGATGCTTGCAAGCCTTTTGCGTCGCAATGGCGATGTTACATTCGATCCGAAAGATTTCGGTATAGGCAGCGTTGCGCAGGTAATGGTTACTGCAGAGCTTGGTCCGTGGGACAGGGTCGGTACTCGAATCGACGTTGATGTTTCAACGCTCGGCGATTCAAAAAGTTTGCAGGGCGGGATATTGCTTGCTACCGAGCTTAAAGGTGCTAATGGAGAAGTTTATGCAGTTACTCGTGCGGCATCGGTATCTACGGCATCGTGGACGGTTGAAGGTAAGACGGGCAGCAGCGTAGCTAAGAACCATCCGACGGTTGGAAGGATAACGGGCGGAGCCTATGTCGAGCGTGAAGAGCTTTCTGAGTTCATCGAGAACCTCGGCGGTAACAGGATTGTTACGCTGAACCTTCGTAACAGCGATTTTACGACGGCAGAGCGTATCGGACAGGCTATTAGCTCGGAATATAATGACAGCGTTTATGTCGAAGACGCCGGTACGATCCGTGTTAAGATCCCCGATAGTGTCGGTTTTCGTGAAGAGGTTCGTTTTGTCGACAGGATAATGAGCTACGATGTTAAGGTTGATATGCCTGCGATCGTGCTGATCAACGAACGTACGGGTACGATCGTTGTCGGCGGAAATGTCGCGATAAGCGAAGCGGCAGTAGCACAGGGCAGCCTTGTTGTTAAGATCAAAGAACAACAGCAGGTGTCTCAGCCGAGCACGATGTTTACGGAAGGTGCGACGACAGAGGTTGTTCCAGCGAGTACGATAACCGTCGAAGAGGAGGAAGGTCACCTTATCCGTGTTCCTGATGTTGTGACGGTGACGGAACTTGCAAATGCTTTGAACGCGATAGGTGCGACGCCTCGCGATCTGATAGCGATATTTAATGCGTTAAAAGCGGCGGGCGCGCTACAAGCTCGTATCGAGATGATGTAGTTTGGAGTTAATGATGGATATAGAACAGATGCTTTCCGGAAGTCCGATGATGGCCAATGTTGGTGTTAGTCCTCTTGGCCCCGGGGTTCCAGAGTTTGACGCATCGATAGACTACGATGAAGAAAAGAAGAAAAAGGTTGCGCGGGATTTTGAGTCGATCTTTATCCATCAGTTGATGGAAACGATGAAGGCTACGATCCCTGACGAGGAGAGCGAGGATGTGGCGGCGGGCCAGGTTAAAAGTATGTACTGGTCGTTTATGGCCCAGGCGATCTCTGATCAGGGGGGGCTTGGTCTTTGGAAAGATATTTATAAAAGCATGCCGAATAATACCGATGCATCAAAGGTTCAGCAGGCATCTGAGCCGCTTAACGGAAAAGTGTAAAGGCTTCATCCAAGGACGAAGCCAGTTCGTAGTTCATAGTTCGTAGTTGGGAGTTGTGGGATCGGCCTTTGGCCGAGGCTGTTTTATGTGGATTCCTGCACCTAAGGCATCTATGACTTTCGCAGGAATGACAAAGTAGCGGGAATGACAATGCGAGACAAAAATATGGAAGCAGTTGGGAATCAATTTGATATTTTGATAAAAGAACTGCTGAGTGTTCTGGATAAGGATGCGGCGAATATTGAGGTAACTCTCGATCGTCTTGACCGGCTTCGTGCGGCGGTGATAAAAAGGGACCAGGAAGGACTGAAAGTTCTGCTTGGTACGATCAGCAGCGAAGAAGATGTTTACAGGCAGGTTGAGGCCCATCGTTACGAAGTTCGTTCGATGATAGCAAACTGTCTGGGATGGGAGATCGAAAAGGTAAACATTAGCAATCTTAAACAGGTTGTGAGCGAAGATGTTGGCGGGCTGCTTAGTGACAAGCAGGTTCGTCTTAACGCACTTACCAGTAAACTTCGTAAAGAACACGAAGGTACGAGCGCTCTTTTGCGTGAATGCTCTCGTCTTAACAAAATACTTCTTCGTTCTATAATGAATAACGGTAAAGAAACCACTATGTATAACAATCGCGGTGCTGCGTCGTGGGAGAGTCGCCGTCGTCTTGTGAGTTTCCGGTTGTAATCAGGCCATGCCTGAACCGAAAAGGCGAGTATAAATTCGGGTTCAGACGAAACGGTCCTGTAACTATTTTGCGATTAATTTCATTTGTAAGAAATTAAAGTTTGATGGAGATCTAAATGTCAGGTTTGGATGTTGGAATCTCAGGGCTCAATGCAGCCCGTAAGGCATTGGATGTGGTAGGTAATAATATTGCCAATGCAGGTACAGACGGATATCACCGTCAGGACGTTCAGTTCCAGAGCCGTGCCGATACGTATGTAGGTGGTCTTTATATCGGTCAGGGCGTTGACTTCGGTGAGGTTGTTCGCAGATACGACAAGGTTCTTGAGACACAGATAAGCAGCGAAGAATCGATGGTATCACAGTATTCTACGGAGCTTGGTTCGCTTAATATACTCGAGACGGCACTAGGCGATCTGGTTTCCGGTGCGTCCGGTCTTGATAAGGTAATGGCAGCGTATTTCTCAGCGATGCACGATCTGAGTGTCGATCCTACGAACATCGCTTATCAGGGCGGGGCGATCACAGCGGCAGAGTCTATGGCGTTTCGTTTTCAAAGTCTCGGTAAGAGCACGTTCGACGTTAACGAGAAGCTTTATAACGAGGCAGTTGCTACAGTCGATGTGATCAATAGTCTTGCAGTTCAGATAGCTCATCTCAACGATAGCGTTTATCAGGCAGCGGTAAAAGGCGTCGACGCGAATAATGTTCTGGATCAGCGTGATCGTTTGATAACCGATCTTCAGCGGCTGGCTGGGGTGTCGGTGACCAATCGCGAATTCAGTCTGGTCGATGTTGTTGTGGGCGATATACCTTTGGTGCTTGGTACGCAGGTTTCCGAGATAGAGCTTAAACTTGTCGCCGGCAGCGGTAGTACAACAGATTTTGGTTTGTCACCTTTAGGCGCGGTTCAGACATACACGGAGGTTGACGGCGGTAAGCTTGGCGGTCTTTTCAATCTTCGTAACAATATTGTTAAGGATATAAGAAGCGATCTTGATGCTTTGGCACTTGCGGTTGCCAATGAGACGAATAAGCTGCATGTTCAGGGCGTAGGTACTGCGGGATCGTTTACAAGTCTTACAAGCGATAAGCTTTTGACGGCGAATGTGAGTGACCTTGTCCCTGCGGTTACTAACGGCGGTGTTATCAAGATGCGGGTTATCGACGGTTCAGGAACTGCAGTGGTTAGATCCATAACCGTTAATACAACTGATACACTTACTACTTTAGCGGCGAAGTTTACAGCAGCGGATGCTAATATTACCGGTGATGTGTCGAATAATCAGCTTACGATAACCGCATCCGGCGTTTATACGTTCGATTTTATTCCGGTGTCTCCATCGACGGATTCCGATACTTCCGGTTTTCTTGCGGCGGCAGGCGTCAACACATTTTTCTCGGGTACGACGGCGGCTACGATACGTGTTAACGATTTCGTCGGCAACGCTACCGACGGTAGAACCCATATAGCGTCGTCGGGAACAACGAGCCTAACTGATAATGCGAATATTCTTGCGATGGCCAAGCTTGGCGATACGACGATGACCGGTCTTGGCGGTCTGGATCCGAAGGATTATTATATTAAGATATCTACCGATCTGGGCAATAAGATATCTTCGACAAATATCAAGAATGAGAATTCCAAAGCTGTTCTTAACGGTTTGCGTCAGCAACGTGAGGAGTCCAGCGGCGTTGATATGAATACCGAAGCTACAAAGATGCTGACTTACGAGCAGATGTTCCAGGCGATGGCGAAGTATATTAATACGATATCCGAGACAATGCGTACGATTATGGAGATAGTAATCTAGTTTAAGAATGTAAAAATAAAAGATTAAAATGAAAAATTAAGGGTTCGGCCTTTGGCTGGACTGTTTAAAATATTTTTTTCCATGAAGACAATGACAGATAGTTAAAATAAGACGGTGTTTTTATGAGTTATTCACTTGACGGAATATATAATAATACGGTTTGGGCAATCGATAGCCACACTGCTGCGTTGTCAAAACTTCAGGAGCAGGCGGCGACCGGTCAGCTCATAAGCCGGGCGTCTGAGAGTCCTCAGGATTCTCATCGTCTATTGGGTCTTTATTCGGATATGCGTTCGATAGACAGTCATCTGAATACTATCGGAAAGGTCGTTAATGGTTTTACAATGGCATCTGAGGGCGTAGAATTTATAACCTCCGGACTGAGTAAAGCCGGGACAGCGTTCATGGGTAATCTTAACCAAACACAGCCAAGTTCGCTTGCAGGTGATATGGACGGTCAGCTTGAACAGATGGTACTGTTTGCAAATACCGATCATGCCGGTGTCCGGATGTTCGGAGGTGACAGGAGCGACGTAGATCCTTACGTCGTGACTCGTGATGGCCAGGGTCGTATAATACAGGTTACATATCAGGGCAGCCAGAGTGAGCGTATGGTCGAGGTTGCTGCCGGGATTGATACGGCGTCTACATTTGTCGGTGATAATATGTTTAAATTTGACGATCGTCAGGCGCCTGAGTTCGTAAGCGATGACGGCGCCGGTAATACCAAGACCGGTCTTGTTGCCGGTGCCGGTCCCCATACGGTCAGAGGTGATGTTACGTTAATAGTAGTCGATAACGGTGACACTACTTTCAATTTTTCTATCGATGGAGGTGTGACTTATGTAACGAATGTAAGCGCGGGTTCTGGTGATATCGATGTTACTAATTCGATCACCACCGAAGTACTGAATGTCGATACTACCGATTTAGCTGTCGGCGGTACAGAGTATATCCGCGTTCCCGGTACTTACGATATTTTCAATTCGCTTATTAATGCTCGCGATATGCTTTTGAACAAGGATTCGATGACCACCAGTGAGTGGAATACGATGTATAATGCTATGAATGTAACACTTGGTGATGTTCAGGATAGTGTTACGAGGACGTTCCCTACTATAGGCGGCAAGATCCAGACGCTTTCATCTCTTGAAGATAGTTTCCGTGAGATAAAGTTTAACACCGAGTCTGAGATAAGCCAGGTTCAGGACGCCGATATTGCTCATGTTGCAGTTGATCTTGCGAAGTACCAGATTCTTTACGAGATGTCTCTTACTGTAGCGTCTAAGCTTTTTAGTATGTCGTTGCTCGATTACATTTAGTTTTCAAGCAGCCCGAAGGTCTGTTTTGGGATGTAAAAATTAAAAGTAAAATACAAAATTGTGGAATCGGCCTTCGGCCGATATTTTTTTATACAAAAGCTAATAAGGAATTAATTGGTTATGTTGTTTAAGCTGTGTTTGGTCAGCAGGGGTGATATTTGGTAAGATCACAATTATATAGAAAGGGCATCGAACTTAGCGGCGCCGGTCACTATCGTCAGGCGTTTTCCTGCATGAAGAGCTATCTTGCTGAAAAGCCTAACGATGCGGAGGCGTGGAACGATACCGGTGTGATCCTTTTTAGCCTATGTAAATACAAAGAGGCGATCGAGTATTTCGAACGGGCCGGGGAGCTTAAGTTTGATCATGGTGAGTTTTATTCCAATCTTGCCAGGGCATATCTTGCAGACGGTAAAAGCAGTATGGTCGTTGAGATGTTCGAAGTGCTGCACGGCAAGGGTGTTTTAAGCGACGAGATAGTACGTGGTACGGTCGAATCTTTTATTCATTTCGGCGATAAGGTTAACGCCATTGAGGCTGCGGTGAGGGCCCAGGAGTTTTGCCCGAAATCGAAGAAGCTTAAAACACTTATAAAAAAGATGAAATCCAAACGTGCGAAGATCGCGTTCTTTTGCGGAGGTGACGGTCCTACGTTCCTTGGGGATATTCTTGAGTTTGCGGATAAGCGTTTTGAAGTTCGCTTTTTCGATGGCGAAACATTCGAGCAGATGTATGAGTTGATGAAGTGGAGCGATATATCGTGGTTTGAGTGGTGTACAGATCTTGTGGTTAAGGCTTCAAACTGGCCAAAGGTCTGCAAGAATATTGTTCGTCTCCATCGTTACGAAGCTTATGCGGAATACCCCCCTCAAATAAACTGGTCGAATATAGATTATTTGATAACGGTCGGCAATGAGTGTGTTAACGAGATCCTTGAGTCTCGGGTTCCCGGTATCGGGAAGTTGACGCGTATGGTTGAAATTGCTAACGGTGTTGATATGAGTAAATACGATATTATCGATAAGCCGAAAGGTAAGAATCTGGCATTTGTGGGCAATCATCGGATGGTTAAAAATCCGATGTTTCTTCTTCAGTGCATGTACCAGCTTTGCAGTATCGATCCTGAATACAAACTTTATGTAGCCGGTGTTGCGATGATGGATGAAGAGTTCTTAGATCAATATTTCAAACACATGATAAAAGAATTGGGCCTTGAGAAATCTGTAATTATGGATGGTTGGCAGAGCGATATGAATACCTGGTTCGCGGACAAGGATTACATAGTATGCACGAGTGTTATCGAAAGTCAGGGTATGGGTGTTCTTGAGGGTATGGCTCGCGGTTTAAAGCCCGTGGTGCATAACTTCCCCGGCGCAGCAAAGACGTTTTCTAAGAAATACCTTTTTAATACAGCCGATGATTTTTGCATTCATGTCTTAAGCGATGATTACGATCCCATTGATTATCATGACTATGTCGAACATAAATATTCTCTGAAACTTCAGCTTATGCGTGTAAACGGTCTTTTGTCGAGTGTTGAAAGGACAGTCCCTGGTATATGCGCAGCCAGTGATGTATTGCCTGCGTTTAGTTCGGGAGTTTTTAATGAGACGGAGTTGTTGAATTGCTAGATATCGAGCTTGTAAAAAATAATGTTTCCGAGCTGTTTGATCGCGGCGATAAGGCTGGTGCAATGGAATTTGTTCTTAGTGTGCTCGGCAGGTGTCCGGATAACCGCGAGCTTATCGATATTGCCGAAAATATTCGCTGCAAACGTATCAAGATAGCGTTCTTTTGCGGGCTTGACGGAGTTGGCTTTTTGTGGGACATAGGTATGTTTGCCAAGAGCCAGTATGTTGTCCGTTTTTTCGAGGGCAGCAGTGAAAAAGAGATGCAGGAGTTGATGGAATGGAGCGATGTTTCGTGGTTTGAGTGGTGTACGGATCTTGCAATGAGAGGTTCCCGTTTGCCTAAGGTCTGTAAGAATATAATTCGCTTGCATCGTTATGAGGCATTTACAGATTGTCCGAGGTACGTCAACTGGGATAATGTCGATACTCTGATCACGCTTGGTAACGATTATGTTCGTGATCAGCTTGAACGTGTTGTTCCTGATCTTGGTAATAAAGTTCGTATTTTAGAGATCGCTAACGGTGTTAATCTGAATAAGTTCAAATATAAGCACCGAGTTGGCGGAAAGAACCTGGCTTTTATCGGCAGCCTTAATATGAAGAAAAATCCTGCGTATCTTCTTCATAACTTCAAGCGTCTTGTCGAGATCGACGATGATTATCGGCTGTTCTTTGCAGGTAAGTATCAGGAAGTTGTTCTCGAGCAGTATATGAATTATATGATCGGCGAGCTTGGTCTTAGAGATAAAGTTGTTTTTGAGGGGTGGTGCGGCGATATAAACGAGTGGCTGATGGATAAGCATTATGTCGTCAACAGCAGTATCGTTGAGGGTCATCCTGTCGGTATGATGGAGGGTATGGCTTGCGGTTTAAAACCTGTGATGCATAATTTCCCCGGAGCCAAGCAGTTTTTTCCCGAAGAGTACCTTTATAACGGTCCGGAAGAGTTTTGCCGCATGATAGTTGATGGCGATTATGAGCCGTGGAAATATCGTGCGTATATTGAGGATCATTTTCCTTTGCGAAATCAGCTTATGTCTATTAACCGGCTCTTTGTTGACGTAGAGAAGGCCCTAGATGCCCAAACCGGCGTTTTTGGGGTTCAATCCGCATTTTAGCCGTCCGATAGGGTCATTGTTTGATAATTATACATTCCCACATTTTCCTTGCCTAAAAAGCTGTAAATCAGCCTGAAACCGGCGATTTTCGATGCAGGCACAGTATTTGCTTTATATATATTCAAACTATAGTTTGCGCATTATTGTCGACATTAAAAGGAGAGAATTGAAATGTCAACGGAACCAAAATCACAACGGTATGAACAGATACTTGGTCTTGCCGAGGGGGGTAAGTATCAAGAGGCTCTTGCGAGTATCGACGATTATCTGAAAGATAATCCTCGAGACGGGCAGGGGTGGAACGATTCCGGTGCGATCCTTTTTTGCCTTGGCAAGGTCGATGAGGGTATAACGCGTTTCGAGAAGGCTCGTGAGCTTTGCGGAGAATCTGCGGAGATAATCTGGAATCTTTGCGAGGCGTACATCGATGGCGGGTATCCAAGCATGGCGGTCGGTCTTTTCGATACGATGAAGAAGATGGATATATTTAGTTGCGATATTCTCAATCGTACCGCTACCTCTTTCGTTAACCAGGGTTATTGCGGCAGCGCGATCGAGATGATGCTTGAGTCCCTTGAGATATCTCCCAGCCAGGAGATATTACATCCGATGATCGAGGTTGTACGTTCCAAGCGACCTAAGATAACATTCTTTGGCAGCAAGTCAGGGTATGTCGATAAGGTTACGCATGAGTTTTTGGAAAAGCGATTTTTGCTCGAAGATCATAGCGGTAAAAGCGCCGGAGAAATAGAGAGATTGTTTCAGTTTTGCGATATGTGCTGGTTCGAGGGAGTTGATGAAACTCTTATCGCAGCAACTAATAGCAAAAGAAACTGTAAGCTGATAGTTCGCGTAAATGTCGATGATATATACGGTGAAAAATTCGAGAGAGTGAATTTTGCCAACGTTGATATGCTGATAGTAATGGGCACCGATGCTGTCAGGGATGCAGTTATCGCTCGTCTTGGTGCCTGTATGAAGAGTATGCGTGTTGTGTTTACCTGCTATGGCGTTTCGACTGACGAGTTTACGTTTTCGTTTAGAAGCAAAGGCAAACGGCTTGCGTGTATTGGCGACATCGATGCTGAAAGCAACCCGATGCTTCTTCTTCAGTGCATTCAGAAGCTGAATTATATCGATGGCGATTACCGGCTTTATGTTGCGGGTAAATTTGCGGACAGTTCAATTGAAAGATACACAAAATATATGGTCGAACAGTTGGGTCTTTCGAGCGTTGTCTTTTTCGACGGTAATGTCGGGAACCTGAACTCCTGGCTGAAGGATAAGCATTATATCGTAAGTTCGGGTACTAGCGAGCGATGTATAGACGGCGTTCTGTCAGGTGTCAGTTGCGGTTTACGGCCTGTGGTTCATAATTTTCCCGGCGCTATGGATTTTTTGGATGGCAAGTACATATTCAATATTGCCGAGGATTTTTGCGAACAGGTGGCCAATGGAGATTACGATCCTCAAAGCTATCGCGATATTGCAGAGGCGAATTTCGGGCAGAGGTCAGTGCTTAACACGATCAACGAGGGCATCGGCAAGGTCGAACGGGATATGGAGATCGAGCGGCGTGTTATGGAGAAATCTTCTGCGGTTCAGGCATCCGTCCATTCAAATAATGCGTCAGCCCAGATCAATAATGTAAATCAGGCGTTTTCCGATTTTTCGCTGCCTCCGATCCCCAGTATTCCGGAAGCATCGGAAATTAATACCATTGAGATAAAGCCGATAATTCCAACGAATATCGATAAAATCGGAGTTGGCAGTTTGCCTCCTAATGTTGGTGAGCCTGCGATCCCGTCACTGCCTCAAGAGGTGGTTTCCTTTGAAATTCCCAAGGCTACGGCGTCGAGGACAAAGAGTATTGACAGTGTTGCGGCAGAAGCGTTGAAAGCATCTCGTTTTCTTGCAGATATTTCCAAGCAGGAGACCATCGATCCCAGGGGTCAGCAGTGGAACACAGATATCCCGGGTCAGATGAGCTTCGGGTCGCTCGATGAGGCGATTAAGGGTAACCAGCTTAACGAGATGGCGCAGGAGTTTACGGAGCAAACGAATAAAGTAATGATAAAACCTGTTAATACGTTCGAGGAACAGCAAGTCCCTTTTGGGACCTAGAGGGCTCCAGCGATGAAGATCTAAACGAGCTAATTGACAAGATCGATTCTCTGAAGGGCAATGAAAGCGAGGCGTGTGCCCTTTCGGAAAGTTTGCCTTTCAGCAGCGGCGAAGTTCTTATTAAGGTTGCCGGCGTCGGGATGACAGTTCTTTGCGCCGAGCCGGCGATACGATCGTTTAAAAGTAAAGCAGGTTCCGGTGTTCGGATGACTGTTTGCGGCGAAGGGTGTGACATCCTTCGTAACCATAGCGATATAGATAAAGTTGTGCTGAGCAGTGACCGCGTGGAAGGTCAATTCGATGTTGTGTTCGAGCTTTCCGGTCTTGGCTGCAATGAAAGCGCAAACGATCTTGTCGCGAGGTTTGCTCTTCAACTGGGCGTCAATCTTGACGACAAAGCGCCGCGGGTATCGATTGACAGCTTCGATCATATTGATGGTTTGAAGTTCGGAATATCCAAACTGAAACATCCTCGTGTTGCGATATGCAGGGGTTTTTCGGTTGGGCCGGGTTCATGGGAAGAAGGTAAATGGAACAAGCTTTGCTCGATACTTGAAGAAACACTTGACAGTCAGATAATTCAGATGGGTACTGCTGCGAATAAATTTTTAGGTTATGGCGTCGATCTGATCGGTAAGACCAGCGTTCGCGAGGCGGCGACTTTGTTAAGCAGGGCCGATCTTCTGGTAAGTGCCGATGCCGATTATGCGATGCTGGCCCGAGCGGTTGGTACGCCGTGTGTTTTGTTGTCGGAATGTAAAGAAGGGGTTGGAACAGGAAGCGATGTAAGTGTAAATCAGGAAAGCGAAAAACCTTGCGAGGTGAGCATTGTTTGCGTGATTGATAGTATCGTAGATTTGTGCGGTAACAGCAGCGGTTGCTGATATGCGGTTCGTATTTATAAAGGATCAAATTGGAAGTTAAGTATGAGAATTCCGGTCCGTTGGTAAGTGTGTTGATCTCAACATACAATCGACCTATGTATGTAGCGGAGGCTATTGAGAGCATTCTGTGTCAGACGTACACTAACTTCGAGATCCTGCTTGTTCGCGACGGCGGAAAGCCGGTGCGGGATGTTATAAGCCAATTTGACGATCCGAGATTAACGTTTATAGATCGTGATGAGAATATGGGTTTGCCTTATTCGTTTAATGAGGTTCTTAGGATCGCAAAGGGCAAATATATATGCTATCTGGGTGACGATGATAAATACTATCCCAATCATATCGAGGTTCTGGTCGGTGCCTTAGAAGGTCAAGAAAGATACGGGGTTGCTTATAGCGATCTTTATCGCGTTCCCTGCCGGATCGAAGAGGATGGGAGCAGGACGGTGCTTAGTAAGAACGTCGAGGTTAGCCGTGATTTTAGTATGGCTATGCTTTTGCACTTCAATAATATTCTCGGTGTAAGCTTCATGCATCGCAGGGATCTTTTAGAGAAGACGGGTTTGTATAATGAAGATATTAATGTGATGATCGACTGGGATATGACTCGCAGGATGGCGTTCTTTACCGAACTTAAGCATGTTAACGATGTAACGGGCGAATATTATACGGCGATAGAAAACAGTGACAGGATAAGCCATAAGCGTCGCAAGAACGTGAGCAACTATATGTGGAACCTTCTTACGATCCGTTCGACTCGTCCTGCCAAGCCGTGGGATAAGCTTAAAGATCTTTCGATAGTTGTGTTGTCGGAGAGGCTCGATGCTCGGGCCAGTCAGCAGCTTTTGGATATATGGTCGCACAGTTTTTATCCGTATCAGATATATCTTCCTGCGACTGCTGAGGAACTGGAAAGTCTGGAAACTCCTGTTTCAAATGTGATCGGGGTTGAGGTTCCTGCAAGCAGCAGTCTTGAAGAACGTTTCGACGCGGCACTTAAAGTCTGCGCGGGCGATTATGTTGTAGTGGTCCCTAAAGACATTGATCTGAAAGGAAAGGATGTCGGCTGGGTTGAGAATTCTCTTTGGCCCTTGATCGCAAGCGACGATGCGAATCAGGCATTCGAGCTCATAAAGTCAGAGCCTGGGTGCTGGAGCGCTGTTTTTAAGCGGGAGCAGATCAAACGTGCGAGGGAGGAGTTTGGGCATTTGAGCATAGAAGATTCAGTGAAAGCAGCGGGTATAAAATTGCGAAAGCCCGAACCCGATGAGATTCCTTGTCGGTTTGACAATGCGATAGTCGCCGTCGAGGGATTGGAAGAGAAAGGTGATTGGAAATATGCGTTGAAGGTATTCGATTACATTGTCGATACTTTTGCCGGTAATATCTGGGTCAAGACGCGTTATGCCAACGCGTTTTATCATGCAGGTGAATACGGCGGGGCGCTTAGGCTGATCAAAGAGGTTAACAGCAGCAGGGCAACCGTTTCGTCGTTGCTGATAGAGGCGAGAGTTCATAATGCGATGAGCAATAAACGCAAGGCAATAGAGTTTTACAGTCGTGCAGAATCGATCCTTGACGGGAGCGAGTTTGCTATGGCCGGTTAGCAGAAATATTAAAAACCAAAAATTAAAATGAAAAATTGCGGAGTCGCCTTCGGCGGGCTGTTTTAAAAGATAAGGAAAGTTGGACCTGTTTGACTTTGGAAAACAGACTGTAATTGAAAAAATGGATTCCTGTACCTAAGGCATCTACGACTTTCGCAGGAATGACAAAGTAGTTGGGATTAAAATAAAAAATTGTGAAGCCGCCCCTTTGGCTGAGGTTTTATTTTGAAAAAGGTTTATTGTATTGATAAGCAGTTATGGAAATAATTCTGGTCCGTTGGTTAGTGTGTTGATCTCGACATACAACAGGCCGAGGTACGTCGCAGAGGCCATTGAGAGCATTCTGTGCCAGACGTACACTAACTTCGAGATAGTGCTTGTTCGTGACGGCGGAGAGCCGGTGCGGGATGTTATAAGCCAGTTTGACGATCCGAGACTTACGTTTATCGATCGTGATGAAAATAAAGGTATTCCATATTCGTTTAACGAAGCATTTAGCATGGCAAGGGGTAAATATATTTGTTATCTCGGCGATGACGATATTTTCTATCCGTTCCATATCGAGACGCTTGTTAATGCTATTGAGGGGCAGGACGAATACGGGGTTGTTTACAGCGATCTTTATAAGGCTCATTGCAGGGTCGAAGAAGACGGCAGCAGGACGGTGCTTAGCAAGAACGTCGAGATAAGCAGGGACTTTGACAGGATGAGTTTGTATCGGTTTAACAATATGCTTCATGTCAGCATAATTCACAGGCGAGATCTGTTTGAAAGAGCGGGCAGATATAACGAAGAGCTTAATGTTCTGATCGACTGGGATATGACGAGGAAGTTGTCGTTCTATACGGACTTTAAACATATATACGAAATTACAGGCGAATACTATGCACCTGTCGGCGAGTGTGACAGGGTAAGCATTCAAAGACGAAAGAACACGACGGATTTTTTGATGAATTTTTGCAGGATACGAAATACACGTCCCCCGAAGCCTTGGGGCAAGGTTAAGGATATTTCTATTATTATCCCGGCAGCGCATTACGATTTGGAAGTAAATCAGATGCTTAAGCAGATATGGTTGAGTACTTACTATCCGCACAGGATATTTGTAACTTTGCCGCATTCTGAACTGGATGGGATAAGCTCCTTTGTTCCGTTTACCGCTGTCGGTGTCGATGCCAACAGCACGATCGGCGAACGTGTCAACAAAGCGGTGAAGGCATGCGATGGCGAATATGTGGCAGTGGTTGAGCCGGGCTTCGCTATCGAAAATGGCGATGATGAAAGGCCGTGGCTAGAGACGGCTTTGGAGCCGATGCTTAAGGGTTTCGATGCGATGACGGCTTATGAGCTGCTTTATTCCAACGAAAATATTCGGGCGGCGGTATTTAGAAAAGAACAGCTAACCAGGGCGATAGGCAGCTTTGGCGATCTCGGATGGTACGAGGCTTCGAAGTGTTCGGGGATTCGATTTCGGCATCCTGTCGTAGAAGAGTTTCCGCTGCAGTTCGACTGTATGATCACCGAGTTGGAAGAGATCGAGAAGCAGGGCATCTGGGACAGGGCGGCGAGAGGGTTTGAATATTTGCGGGCGAATTACGAAAACGAACTCTGGATGAAGACACGATGTGCGAACGCGTTGTATCACAATGGCGAGCATAAGCGAGCGTTGCAGATGATTACGGAAGTGAACAGGACACGGCCGGCTGTGTCCGGACTTTTGATAGAAGCCAGGGCCCATGCGAAACAGAACGAATTTGCAGCGGCAATCGATATATTTAATAAAGCGGAACGAATACTGGAAGGAAGTGAGTTATCATGGACATGACCAAAGAAACGAAGATCCCTGATGTTGGATTTACGCAACACTATGATGTTGTCAAAGAACTCGGCGAATGCTATGCATCTGTCGGGAATTTCGAGCAGGCTCATCGGTGTTTTGAAAAGGCGGCAACGCTCGGTCCCGATGAGGCGGCGCCTTACATAGGTCTTGGCGTGGTTGCGATACAGCAGGGCAAGTTTGAGGATGCTCGAATAGCTTTTCGTGTTGCGTGCCGGCTGGATCGAAACAACAGCAAGGCTTATTGCGGGCTCGGTATGGTAAGCCAGCAAAATCACGATCCTCAGGCGGCGTTTGAGATGTATCTTACGAGCCTTGAAAATGACAGCAATAATCTGACGGCGCTGCTGGGATTGTTTCAGACGTCTTGCGAGATGGGTTCGTTTTCCAAGGTTATTCATTACCTGGAAGTGTACCTTGAGATGCATCCGGGTGACACGTCTGTGATGTTCTGCCTTGCGTCGCTTTTATTTAAAGATAGTAATTTCACAAGAGCCCGTGAGCTTTTGCTCAATATAGTTGCTCTTGATGAAACTAATACAGATGCGAACAACCTTCTTGAAGAAGTGGATCATTCGCTGGCCCAAGACTTAGTAAGGAGTGCTTAAAATGACAAAAGGAACAAATATGGACAATGCAGCGGTAGCGGAAAGCAGTTTGAAGCAAATGGCAGATTACCTTGAAAACATTCTTGTCCGACAGGTTGAAAGGCTCAGGAAGTACGATCTGGACGGTGCGGTTGTGCTTGCCGAGGAAGCTAACGAGATCGCCGATGTACTTGGCAGGGATGGTATGCTTAAACGCCCCGAGCATCGCGAGCAGCGTCAAAGAATGGAGCGGCTTTATAAAGATATCAGTCTTATTATAGCTTCTGAGCGTGAAGAGGTTTCCGATAAGCTGAAAGTGATCCGCAAGGGCATCAAGACGCTTGGAGTTTATGGTGACAATGTATAAGGATGCCGATGTTTTTGCTTTAACGGATTGGAGCAGTATAAATGAACATATTTAAGGTGTCAGAAGATGGCGGTATAGTACCGCCTGTGATGATCCTTTCGATGGCTAAGGCCGGTGGTAATACGACCAGAGTGTCGCTGGATAGTTTAAATGTCAGCAATCGCTTTACGCACTGCATTGGGTGGGACAAGATCGCTTATGCAAGTTCGTTAGGCAGGGAACACCTTGCAGTGATGAAATCAGCCGAGATCATGTCGCTTATCGATTGCTTCAGGGGGAAGGCCAGGCTGAAAGTGGTAACGTCTGTTCGTGACCCGATCGCAAAAGATATTTCCGTTACATTCCATGGAGGATTCCATAGTTCGGACAAAATACGGACTCAAGTTGAAGGTTTGACGCTCGACGAGTCATCGTCTCTAATTCATAAGATACTTTTAGAAAGGTTAAGAGGTTTTGATGAGGCTAAAAATGCTTTCTGTGTATGGTTTGACAGATATTTAAAGCCGGTTTTTGATTTTGATATTTATTCTCATGAATTCGATAAGGAAAAAGGTTATCAGATATATCATAGCAAAGATGCCGACATACTGTGCCATAAGCTTGAAAAGCTCAAAGATTGTCATAAAGAGGCGTTCGAGGAGTTTCTTGGAATAAAAGATTTTCCGCTTGTAAATGACAATTCTAGTTCGGCAAGATATTATGGAGAGTTGTATAAAAAAACCGTACATAATTTGACGGTTCCCGACGACGTCCTTGACAGGATCTATGCTTGTCGGACTGTCAGGCACTTTTATTCTGAGAAAGAGGTCGAGGGATTTAAGGAGAAATGGTCCGGTCGTAAAAGACAGAGTCAAGGGTTTTCGGAGACTTGTCTTGATGAAATAAAACAGATCGAGCAGTTCAATATTATGGGAGAGCAATATTTTGCTAATGGAGATCATGTGAATGCTTTACGTCAGTTCAGCATGTCTCTAAAGCTAAACCCGATCGATAAAAAGAGTGTTCTAAACTGCACAAGGACCCTTGTTTATCTTGGCGATATTGAAACCGCCGTCAAAATATGTTCCGATTACATATCTGTTGTGCCGGCAGACTTTGATGTAATGGAGATACTTAGTGTACTTGCGAATGCAAAAAAGAATCTGATTAGTACTTGATTTTCTGTACTTAAAGATCCCGTTAAGGTTTTAATTGTTGTTTGTAGGAATATAAAGCTATGAACTCTGAGAAAGTAAAACTTATTGTTACTCTTGGTCCATCGACGCGAACAGAAAAAGATTTGCTAAAGATAAAGGACAAGGGGGTTGATTTTGTACGGGTCAATATGTCTCATTCCTCGTTAGAGGATCTTCGTTATTTTATAGACTTGTCGATAAAAGTCGGGATACCTTTTATAATCGACACAGAGGGTTCACAGATCCGCACCGGTAATATGAAAGATGAAGTTATTGTGCTGGAAGAAAATCAGGCGATAAAGATACATGCCAATCCGATTGAAGCTGACCAAATGAATATTTGTCTGAAACCATCATGTATCATCGAGCAATTTCAGGAAGGCGACCTTGTGCACATTGATTTTGATACGGTTATTCTTCGTATTACTGACACATCGCCAATTGCATCAGCAGGTTTTGTCCGAGCCAAAGTAATGACAGGCGGAAGGCTAGGGAGAAATAAGGCTATCGTGATCGATCCTGTAATGCCCAAAAATTTTGCTCTTGCTCCCCTTTCAGAAAAGGATTTTCAATCAATAAAGATCGGCATGGAAAAGAATGTAAAACACATAGCGGTTTCATTTGTAAGATCGGGCGATTGCATCGATTATGTAAGGGATGTAACTAAGAACTCGATGAAGATAATCTCAAAAGTGGAATGCACCGATGCTCTTGAGAATATTGACGATATCATTGACAAGTCAGATTTTCTTCTGATCGACCGGGGCGATTTGAGCAAGGAAGTTTCGATCGTAAAGATACCGTTCATTCAAAAGATCATATTGCACAAAGCCGGCAAAAAAGATAAGGGCGTTTTTGTGGCCACCAATCTGCTTGAAACTATGGTCGAAAGCAAGAACCCCACAAGGGCCGAGGTGCACGATACGATAGCAACGATCATGGATGGCGCATACGGATTGACCTTAGCAGCTGAAACCGCCATCGGACAACATCCTTTGGAATGCATCAACATGATCAACAGGCTGTCAACCCATGCTGTCAAATATATCAGGTCGGATGACAGACAGTTTAATAACAATCTTATCATCGAAGATCTTATTGAGTCAGACTATCTGACTAACCAAGAGATAAGTACGTCTTTGGTGGAACCGCATGGAGGCCGTCTTGTTAACCGTGTAATGAAGGAAACGCCGCCTCAGTCTTATTTGGATAAACTTTTTAAGATCGAATTGGATTTGCCAAGGCAAATGGATGTCGAGCAGATAGCTTTTGGAACGTACAGTCCGCTGGAGGGTTTTATGGGCCAGGAAGAATTGCGGTCCGTGATAGATACTATGAGGTTGCCGAACGGAGTGATATGGCCGTTGCCTATCGTACTTGACGTCTCGAAAGAAGAGGCAGAATATATTAGTCCAGGAGAGGACGTCGCTTTGACGGATAGTGCCGGAGCGATCGTTGCGATTCTGCATGTAACGGAAAAATATCCATTCGATTTTACCGATGAAGTTGTAAAGATTTTCGGTACCGACGACCAGAACCACCCGGGAGTATACAAGGCAAAAGCAATTAAGCCTATTTTGCTGGCGGGAAAGATAGAGTTGCTCAGGCGGCGAGACTCGGATACCAAGCAATATGAGTTGACGCCACGGCAGATAAGAAAACTGTTTGAGGAAAGAGGCTGGGTCAAGGTCGTTGGTTTCCATACCAGAAATGTTATACACAGAAGCCATGAATTCATACAGATAAACGCTCTTGAAAAAGAATGCTGTGACGGACTGCTGGTGCATCCGGTTATTGGACAGAAGAAGCCATTTGATTTTCATGCCAAATATATTATAAACAGCTACGAAACGATGATGAGGCATTTTTATCCGAAAGGGAAAGTCGTTTTTGCCACACTTGCAACATATTCCAGGTATGCAGGACCAAGGGAGGCACTGTTTACTGCTATTTGCAGAAAAAACTTCGGTTGTAGCCACTTCATCATCGGAAGAGATCATACAGGAGTAAAAAAGTTTTATGATCCATGTGCCTCACATAATATTTTCGATGAATTCCCTGATCTGGGAATGAAGATAATAAAATATGGAAGGGTGTTTTATTCAAGCAGTCTGAAACAATATGTTCATGAAGATGAATGCCCCGATCATGACGATGCCGACAAGGTTCACATCAGCGGGACAGCGGCCAGAAATATTTTGGCAGAGGGCAAGATGCCGCAAGAATGGATCATGAGACCGGAGATCGCTTCTACAATTGTCGCTTCAATAGACAGCGGGGAGGATGTGTTTGTTCGGATGGAATAGAAAGAAAGGTAGATCGTATGAGCCGCTAAGCTGAAAGTGATCCGTAAGGGTATCAAGACGCTTGGTGTCTATGGTGGAAATATATAACTTTGCTATAATTTAAGGATATATTATGCGTAGCGTTAAAGAAATATCAAAAGATTTTGTTGCGAGTCAGGCACCGGCTGTTAGTCAAAAACAGAGTCAATCTAAGAGTGCGGAGTGGAATCCGAGCAAGAGGTGGAATCCTTTTAACAGTTATAAGCTTCTTGCTCATGTTGAGACGTGGCGCAATATCAAGCGAGGCAAGCCATTGCCTGCCCCGATACTTGTAACTGTCGATCCTACGAATGTCTGCAACCTCGACTGTATCTGGTGTAATGCGGAGTTCGTACGTGAGCGAAAAACATCTTTATCTAAACAGGCCCTGGAAAGGATAGCAGACTTTTTGCCGAGATGGTCCGAAGATTCACCTTATCAAGGCAATGGTGTTCAGGCGATCTGCGTAGCAGGCGGCGGTGAGCCGCTTTTAAATCCTCACACCGGAGATTTTATTGACAGAGTTGTTTCCAGAGGCGTTGAAGTTGGTGTTGTGACCAATGGTATTTTCGTCGATAAGAATGTTGACTCGTTGTCCCACACAACATGGGTTGGAGTTTCAGTCGATGCCGGAACCTCAAGTACGTTTAATAAACTTAAGCAGCCTGACAGACAGGGCAGCGAAACGTTCGATAAAATAATAAACAACATCTCCATACTTGTCGATTACTCGCGACGACACAATAATAAACTCGGCTGGAGCCATCCTGCTTACGGTGTCAGCTATAAATATCTTCTCTACAAGGATAATATAGGTGAGATATATGAGGCGACAAAACTTGCCAGAGAGATCGGTTGTAAGAATATTCATTTTCGTCCTGCGGGTACAACGTGGGACAAGATCGGTACCGAGCAGGAGATCGCTTTTACCAAAGATGATGTAGCAGAATTTAAAGAACAGATCGCGATGGCGATGGAACTCGACGACGGAACATTCGGAGTTTACGGTGTAACCCACAAGTTCAACAATCAGTTTGAACGATCGAATCATTTCGATAAATGTCACGCGGTATTTATGACAGCGGTTTTTGAACCTCCCGTGGGTAAAGATGCTGATAGGGATGCTTTTGTAGTAGGTTTGTGCTGCGATAGAAGAGGCGATTCTAAACTTGAACTGGCCAGGAATATAACGGATCCCAACGAGATCAACCGTTTGTGGGGTAGTGACGGGCACTGGGATATTCATGACAAGATCGTAGCAGATGTTGAATGTCCCCGCTGTACGTATCAGCCTCATAATGAGATATATGAACAAGTGATATTGTACGACAGCATGACACATAAATTTATTTAACAAGAAGGCGAGAATATGAATATATCAGTAATTGGTTTAGGTAAGCTTGGTTTGTGCACTGCGGGATGTTTTGCGTCCGGCGGTCATAAAGTAATAGGTGTTGAAAGAAACGCTGATTTTGTTTCAAAGCTTCAGGATCGCGTCAATCCTATCGAGGAGACCGGTCTTGACGATCTGTTGGAATCGTCATGGGATAACTTAACGGTGACAATGGATATTGCTGAGGCGATAAACGGTTCCGATA
>SDBV01003413.1_pt1 | contig 23445 bp, 31 predicted proteins | sample 2277081 | NCBI WGS metagenome assembly SDBV01 (sample SAMN10402039, study PRJNA504765) | marine sediment metagenome | isolation source: marine sediment core GS10_PC15, 223 cmbsf | place: Arctic Ocean: Southern Knipovich Ridge | collected 2010 | reverse complement strand
TCTTTGATATCTCCGATGTGCTCTATTTCTCATTTAATGTATTCTTAACATAAAATAACCATAAGTGGGGTTGTATTCCCAATGATATGAAGGTCCACTTCCTCGGTGGTGTCCATGATAACTACCATAGTAATGTCCATATACATAAGAGTGAGCATAACCATATGAACGCCCATGATTATATACGCGTGGGGGTGTGCGATTATATGAATAATAATGACTATGGTTATTAAAATATGGTGCTACAGATATATTTCTATGTGCTTGAGCACTTCTCCATTGACCCAAAGAATTTTTACTCACATAATTACTACGACTTTGAGCATTTACGGTCATGGTCAATAGTAAACTTAAACTAATACCTAAAAGAATTTTGTTAAACATTGTTTAAAACCTCCTGACCATATTTATTGTATAGTTCTTTTAATTGCTTAATTTCTTTTTCTTTATATTGAACCCCTTCTGCTATTTTCTTTTCCCTTGTTTTCTTGTATTTAATTAATCTTTTTTCTTTTTCTCGCGTAGTTTCCTCGCGGTAACCTCCAATAGAGAATAAATAATTATCGTCTCTTGTATACGACCTTCCACATCGATGTATTTTATATAGATGTGGAAGGTCGTAATATCCCCAGTCTTCATCTATAAACAAGTCTATATGATTAGGATGGTCTGATTTAGCTTTTTCAAATAAGGCAATAGTATCTTCTAGGCTATCAAGAATATCTTCTGCGGTGAACTCACATAGATATTCTCGAATCATCCACTTATCATTATGTTTGATACGCAACGAATTTTTATTTGACATATAACATTCCTATAATAAACGTACACATTAAAGTAACTAGACCAACACCTAGTCCTATAATAAACGGTACTCTTAAACATTATTTAGCGAGTATATTATCCTCAGCATAAAAAGCAAATGTGGTAATTACAAAATTACCTAAAAAATATCCTAACGTAAACGACAGTATATATTCCATTTGTTATGTTCTTTTCTTTGATAATTTAATTTTACCCGCATGTAATTTTCTATGACAATTACTACATAAACATACACATTTTTTAACTTCTTTATATATTATTGACCAATTAACTTTACTAGCCCTAGTCATACTATTAATACTAAATAATTTATCATCAGGATTAATATGATGAAAATCTAGACAAGCATAATATGATTCATTACAATTGATACATTTATAATTTTCCTTAAATGTTCTACTGTTTTTTGATTTCCACTCTGTAGTATATGGCTTAGAGTGCAGTTTACGGTGACAATTATGACATATCGGTATACATTTTTTAATTTCTTGTAGAATTACATTTTTAGGTTTACACGTTGAAATTAATCTAGCTACTGCATCAATTTTGTTTTTTAAGTTTTTATGGTGAAAATCTATACAACAAGGATCATTTTCAGGACATTTAGAACACTTATATTGAGATTTTAATTTTTTAAACCATGACTGTCGAATGTAATACCATACTTTTCTATGTTTATTAATACAATTTTTACAAGAATATGTCAATTTATCTTTAGTTCTGATATCTCTACCAAAATATTTGATCTTTTTTCGTTTCTTACATTTACTACATATTTTAGTTTTAAATTTAATATGGTTAATTTTTTGCATAATAATAATTTATATAAAAGGTTGCTTTCAGACTCGAACTGAAAATCTCTTGATTACAAGTCAAGGGCATTACCGTTGTGCTAAGCAACCGAATTTACTCTTTTACCAATCTTTTAACTTCTCTTTATAATATAATTGTCTTTGTGTATAAAATCTATATCCACTCCAAGTAATAATTTTTAATGCAACACCATCTTTAGTTGTCATCCACTCAAATGGCTTAAATTTATTAGGTGCTGGAACTATTGAATATTTGTTTGGAAAGTTCTTTTTAGTTAATTTGTTAAGGGGTATAGGTTTTATTTTAACTACTTCTCCTTTTTTATTATACCATTCGTTCGTTGAAGCAGAATAAGCAAATGCAAACACTTCTGGTTGTTCACTAAAAGTACCGGGCGTATTAGCTTGACCCATTAAACTAAGCATAATAAATAATATTGACATATTTATTCTCCAATACTAGATTAAGCGACAGTTCCTTATAAACAGGGAAATTTGGATAAGCAAGGTCATATGACCAATATCTAAAAAAATCATAATTATAAATATACTTCATATTATTATAACCGTCTACCACATTGGCTACAAAATTTAGCACTTTTACGCTTAGCCTTAGAACCACATTCATTGCAATATCTAGAAGATACTGAGGGCTTCTTATTATAATCACCTTTTAATGTAAGGACAATTTTAATACATTCATTTTCGGTCTCAATCCAGCCAGTACCAAAAGTTTGTCCTGTAATATTACCACCAACCGTTACACTATCATTATCCCCCCATCGTTCCCAAGCCATGGGTGCAAAATCTGTACATAATTGCATTTGATTAGTAGCTTGACAACTAATATCACTATTATTATTATAAGTTGGATTTAAAGTTAACGATTGATCATATTTTTTATAAGGATATGGGTATGGATTTTCTTTCCATGGAGATTTCCAGGGTTTAGGCAATGGTGTATCAATGGGTTCAATAGGTGTTCTTGGAAAAACCTGTGTGGGTTTTTCTTCTTCTGGATAAAATCTAACTTCAATTACACCCCTTCCCCCTTCTTCCACATAATTTTTTCCACCATCCTGAGCTTCTTTACTACCATAAGCAACTAACTTAAAAGCTTTATCCTCATCAGCATATCGTTCCAGATGAAAACTTTGTCCTATACGTAAAATATAACCTAATCCACTAATATTTTCTCCATCTATATAAACTTTAGCCAAAACTCTCCTTTTAGTTTTATTACGCAAATAGATTGCATATTCTTGACCCATAGGAATAGTTACTATTCCATCTTTACGTTCTTTTTCATGTTGCCAATGAGCACCGTTTCGTATAGCTATAGCCACTACATAACCACCTGAATATACCATAATACATCTCCTATAAAGGAATTAAAATAACCCTATCCTCATTGGGCATAATTTGGAAGTTATGGCTAACTTCCGAGGAATCTATACTCTAATTCTCAAGAGCGCGTAGCCAGAATCGAACTGGTCATTGTCGGAGTGGAAATCCGAGGCTCTACCGTTGAGCTATACGCGCGAAGTTACTTCTACTAATATATCACTATAATTATTATCAAATACAGACATAGGTAATACATCTTTTACATTTTCATCTGTTAATATAATCCATTGACCGTCGTCTACATTTGCATAGATTCTAGCATTATGATATACACCACAAATCTCACAGTTATAACGTATGTGTGTTCCACTTGGTAAATCTCGTATGTAAGCATATTTAGGTTGGAACTTTCGTGTTTTTCTAAGTAAAGCTAAACTCATTATTCAAAAATCCTATCAGAAAGTTTTACTGTTTTATCACTATACTGTAGTAGTTCATGAAAAGGTTGATAATTCTCATAATATTTCCATTTATCTTTAGTCATAATATCTTTATGGCTAACAGTATTATAGTCATAAAATGAACTTCTGCCACCCTGAAAAGCAATTTCTTTAAAACCCACATCCGTAAATGTTAATCCCATAGATTCTGCGATAAATGAACGATATTCCTTAGATTCACACCAATGGTTATAATTAATACAAATTTTTTTACCTAATACATTAGTTACCCCTAAACACTCTAAAGCGTAACTATACCACATTTCAATTAATCCTCTGACTCTATATAAAGATTCATCGCTAGGTTGAATATTCAAATCGTGCCAATTTACCTGCGCTATTGGGGATTTACAACAGCTAGCTAACCAATTTTTAAAATCTCTTAAAACTATAATATTATATGTTTGCTTGGCTGGAAAAGTAGATTCAACTATATAGTTATAGGGATTTCCTACTATTTGATGTAACCACCTATCCTCATAACTAAATAGAAGAGTAGTATCATAATTATCTTTATTATTATATTGTTTCCATAAAGCTACATCTTCCCAAAATTGAGGTTGGTTACCCCAATCAAATGATATAGAATTAAAGTATCCTCTTAAATAATTTTCATAATGACGTGTCCAAAAGGTTCGTTCTCTATTTGTATAAGCGTGTCCTTGAAATTTAGTAATATCTGGATATTGATGCAATAACCAATAAATAATGGCGTGATTACCACTACGGACCACGCCATAAAAATGTATTAATCTATCTAACATCCCCTATCCTAACGGTCCTATAATTATGGCTTAATTTTTTGCATCATAGCCGGTGGATGTTGGCACCGCTATTATACCTCTACCTTGTTGATATCTTAGCGAACTTTGATTAATCCTATCTATTTTAACACCAGAACCATAAGAATCTGTTTGTGTTTCATCATAATATGGTAGTTGAGTTACAGGAACTTCTGGTTCGCCACCTTTCTTAGTAGTAAGATCATTCAATTTTTGCCTATGAGCAGGACGACCATCATCTAATGTATTACGAATACTTTTATTATCGCTTAAAATTGTTTGACCATTATGAATCGGTGCAGCAGTAGTACTTCTTTGTAAACTCGGTCTATCATTAGTTAAATTTTCAAAAATTTCAAAAATATCATAATTACAATCAGGAGTTGAATCAGCTACCGAGCGGATACCTACAAAAGTAGCATCATCTGTTAGTTGTCTAGGCACGTCACCAGAAATAGATGCTATATCATTAACATACATAGTAATACCCGAGCCCTCAATACGCATACCAAGCTTAACAATCTCTTTACTATCCTTACGCAATAGATTAAAATCGTTAGTAGTTTGTATACCCGATACCAGGTGGGTCATTGCGGTACGAGCACCTAAAAGCCCACTACCACCATTCCATGCATATGAAATCCTATGCATCAAACCAATTCCACCCGTACTCTGTCGCAATTGCACATGTATAAAACCACTACCATGATTACGATAAATCAGACCAGGTGAACCAGGATTAGCATTAGTAGAATCTAATGTATAAAATAATATATCTGCTTGGAATGGTTTAGCTATAGCCGAAGATATATATAACAACTCTGCATTACCAGCCGAACCGGGCGTAGGAGAATAAATACCGCTACTACCAGCCAAATTTTGTAAAGTAGGTATAGAAGAACCTAATAAGCTTAGTCCTGAACCCCATGTCGATGTTCCTAATACACCTCGCTCAAAATCTTCTCGTATTGTACTAATTAAAGTATTATATGGATTACTTCCTCGTTTAGCAGGCAAACCTAAAATAGAAATACCGGGGGCATTGGCAACATTCTCATTATCAATATTTCCCCCATTTAAAACAGTACCACCACTGTTTCTAACAGCATTAGCACTAATTGCATTGGTTGTTGACATTATATAGTTTCCCCCGATTAATTTTTAGCATCATAATTAAATTGTGTTGGCGCTTTTGCTCCCACATTAGCTCTATAAGAACTTTGATTAGCACGAGTAAGAACTTCTCCACTACCAAACACGTCATGCTTAGGTATATCTAAATCTGGAAATTTAGTTATAGGAACATCCAACTGACCGCCCTTTTGGATAGTCCTAATATTATGATTATAATTTATGTTTCTAGGTGTACCCAAATGATTTCTAATGGTTTTATTAGCATGTAAGATGGTGTTGTTATTGTTATCTATAAGATTGGTGCTAATAGATTTTTGTATTGAGTTATTGCCCTGAGTATCTATATGTAATTCAAAATTATGATACATATAATCAGTATTACCACTAGAAATTTGTCTAACACCGATAAATCCACCTAAATCTGTTATTTGTCGTGCAATATCACCGGCTATACTGATACTATTTATAATAAATGTTACGCCCGAACCTTCTACGGTCATTTCTAATTCTGCTAAATCACGATTTGTTTGTCTATTAGCTAAATTAGCTGCTGTGGTAGTTAAATTACCAGAAGCAACAGCCGTATATACATCATTCCATGTATATGCGATTACTGATAAGCGACCTTGACCTAGGGGATCTTGTCTATTATATGCATGAAGAAAACCACTAGGATTAATTCTCATTACAAAACCTGGGCTACCAGGTATATCATTAGCTACAGTACCCCACTCAAAAACAGTTTTTACTTTATATCTATTAGTAACCCCTCTATTTAGGAATAATAGTTCATCGCCTTGCGCTGTGGTGGGTGTAACACTATCTAATCCACTAACACCAGATAAATTTAAAATTCCCCAATCACTATCTGCCGGTAAACCTGAACCCCAAGTTGAAGTTACTGACCCCCTTCTAAATTCATCTAAAGCAACTAATTGTAAGTTTATTGTTGCTAAAGTATTGGTTTGGGCGTTAGATAATAGGGTGGGGGTATTAGCGACATTTTCCCCATTATTGTTACCACCGTTGAGAATACTACCCCCATCATTACGAGTAGGATTACTGCTAATTGCAGTTGTTGTTGACATATAATTTTCCCCCAAAAGAGAATAAAGTCTTTTATTTACTTAACTGCACAAATAGGATTTGAACCTATATTCTTCGGTTTAACAGACCGTTGCTTTACCTTATTAGCTATTGTGCATAATTGAATATCTATCAAACCTTGTTCAATTTCACCATGACAATTAGCGCACACCAGAATACATTTATCTAATTCTTGTAAAACTCTTTTTATTGATCTACTACGTAAAAATTTAGCTGTTAATCCAAATTTTTTAATAGTAGGATTTAAATGATGAAAATGCAGAGAATACTCACATTTATTATAAGAACAAAGTAAACATTTTCTACCTTCTAAATCTAATATTAAATTTCTTAATTTTTTGGCGCGTTTAAGTACTTTTGCAGTATTACACTTTTTACATCTATATACAATATTACCATTTTCTTTGGTTTTATAACATTGTGTATATATGTTAATTATTCCGTGGTGTTTGCATATTTTATTCATAGGGGTGAATGACGCGAATCGAACGCGCGAATACTTGAATCACAACCAAGTCCATACCAACATAAGACATTCACCATAAGTCGGGGAAAACGGAATCGAACCGTTTCTACGAAGTCCCAAACTTCGCGTGCGCCCGGTACACTATACCCCGCTAGTTATTTTATCACTATTTAACAACCATCTCCAAAACCATTCAGGTAAAGAGGATGGATATCTTGGATGTCCTTTACATTCTATTTTTTTAAAAGTAGCCACACTTTCTAATCCTAAATTACCTGTCATTATTATAACTTCAGATGGGTCACAAGTACAATCAAAAACTTGATATTTCACCCATTCATAGTTTTGTCCGACAATAAATCCACATATTATTAATAAACACGCTAGAATATATTTCATGGCATTGTCACTTCGGCAGAATATTGTTTGATTTCTTCTATATAATCTGAACAAATCCCTTGTAATGATCCCGCCCTTAGCACCGCAACACTTATTTGTCTTTCTGTAGTATATAATACACTATTTTTAAATGGTTTTGAATTAAATATCCATATATTTTTATGAGAAGTTAAAGTATAGCCTTGAGTTCCATAAAAACAATTTATTTTATCTCTATTTAATAATTTTTCCAGTGCTTGTATATTTTTAGCATGACACCAAATAGTAGAACGTTCCAAAAATTCATAAGTAATTCTATATTGTGGCTCATCGTGTCCTGACCACAATGCTCCTTTATCATACCAAATATCTATTTCGCAGTGAAAATTATGATTTAAAGCATTTTCTATATAAGTTGGTGAGTTTTCTTGATCAGGATTCCTACCTTTGATATTTCCACGATGTGCAATATATATCATTTGTCATTAAAAGGTTGCATCTATGTTGTTAATTCTATGGAAGTTTTGAAATTGTCCCGCTAAATATCTATGTACTTGATTGAGTTGATCAATAATATGTGCTCCTTCATAAAATAACATTGCATATATTCCCGTATCGTTAGTAAATCCAGAACCCGATACTGAGCCCAGTAATTGATTGTGTCCACCAGTAGGAACATCTATTATTGTTTGAGCGGTATATACTCCTGAACCGGCCAATAATCCATCTATAAAAACTCTACCAATATTTGAATTACCATCCATTCTAAAAGTATAAATATGTCGTCCATATCTTGTCCGTTCATCTTTAGTCATAGTTACTAGACCCTCAGCATCAGTCTGATATGCCGGTTGTGCCTCGGGTCCTAAGGTGGTATTAGTTAAGTAAAAAATTATTCTAGAATTACCTATATTGCCATTCAATTCAAATGTCCATTGACTGGGATGTGAGGTAACTTCAAGCGCCATATAAACAGTATAACTACCACTAGTAGACGCCAAACTATTTAGAGTATAAAAGTTTCCGTTAGTACCAAAACTTGTGCCACCACCAGTGCGTAATAATTTTTGACCACGTTCGTCTACTTCTAATGTTGCTTGTCGTGCTACTTCAAATTGTCTACCATGATTATTGTTGCTACTAAAATCATTAATTACCCCAATATTATCACCTTCTACAATAGCACCACTACTAGCGTTTAATATACCGCCGGTGGTATTCATATTATAAAAGAATAGATTGCCAGCGATAGTATCGGTGTCAAAGTCTTCAAACGTTATATTAGCACCCGACGCCGGTACATAAGCTCCTAATGTTGAATTATAAGCTAGTACTTGGTCGCCATCAGGACTATTAGGTACTATGTTCTCAAACATACTCATTTGTGGCATTGTAACCGACGTTCCTTCTAACCACGTTAATGGATGTTGTCCAACAGCATAAACTTCTTGTGTATCAACACTAATACCTTGTATATAATTTTTATTTCTAGCTGGCGCTAATATTTTTACTTCTTTATGACCAATATGTCCGCCTACATTAAAATTAGTTGCATGTGTATAAAATGTATTTTCATCTATTAATAAAGCATGTGAACCAGAAGTGGGATGTGCAAATACAGTTTGTGTTTGAAAGGAAGCAATAACTTGGGGGTTTAATGGTCTACCGTGTATTGTTGTGTGTTTACAATTTTGTAATAATATGCCGTGACCTGCATTTTGAGCTTCTGGTAATCCAGAACCAGGGGCGGTTGCCGGCCAAACGATTGGTGCCCCTACTACAACATTTTGTAATACTCCTCCCCAACAATTAACTAACTGCACCTGTGCGGGTTGTTCACTCCTACCTTCTAAACCTAAATTTGTAAGAAGAAAATCACTACCATTCATCACTTTAACTACTGGAGAATTATTATAACCTGCTGAAAAACTGGTATCAATACGGGTTTGTTGTAATCTACCCCAAAATAATTGATTATTAAATCCGTGACAATTAGTAACACTACTCCATTGTAATCCTCCCCTATCATTACCAGGATAAGTAACACCAGCCCCTATTCTTTCATCAACTTTAATCAAAAATCCCCAATCTTTTGGTAAACTTATATCACTTCTACTTGGTTCAAATCTACCTGTTAAATTGTGAAAACTAGAGAAATTGATAGATGTACCGCGAGCATAAAATGATGCTGGATTAAAAACCATATCTCCCCAAAAATAACAGTCGTGTAAATTAATATGTAGACGTTGACCAACCCAAATTCGTTCTGTGACAGTTGCTTCGGTATCATTAAGGTGTGATCCTATACCTTTGAATGCTATTGGACACACACCACTAACATCAGGCGCAACAAATGTTAAATCAGATATTTCATTATGTCTCGCATCAATAGTTACGCTAACTGTGCCACTACTAATTGCTCCTAGAAATGGAGTTTCTAATATAACTTGATAGTGAACACTGTCTCCAGGTCCCGGTCGGCTGCTATCAACAACAGCAACAGTATTAAATAATCCATCATAAACACCGCTTGTTGTGTTTGTTAAAACCCATGGGGTTGAATCACCACCCGATGCGTCACTCGTTGCTCCTTTGTGCATCTGAACGGTTGTGAGTAAAATTTGCGTACCACCATTCCATGACGCCACACCACTAACATCTACTTGTTGGTAGGCCCACTCTACCATACCCTTAATATTTTCATCTTCTGATGATATTAAACTACTAGCCGGGGGTGGAAACGTAGCCATTGCCCTAATAACAGAAGCACCCATGCTGGTGCCACGCAATTTAACCGTACCCCGTCCATCACCGCTATTATTACCGACACTTCTACTACTTCTGGGCAATAATATACTATCATTTATATAATATGTACCTGGTGGAAAAAATACTTCATGACCATGTGCTATACCTCTAGTATTTTGAGCAGTTTCTAAATCCTGTACGCCTTGCCAATGAGCAAAATTAATAGCAGCTTGAATTGCGGGTTGGTCATCCCAATTAGAATCATTTGCACCCGATGCGCCAAAATCTTTAACATTAATTGTTAAAAGTTCACCACTAGGAGTACCGGCTAAATTGTCAATATTAATAGTGGGGCTAGTAATGGGAATTTTGCGAAAACCCAATGAAATAATACCATCAGCCTTAATAGGAAAGGTTTGTAGCACCTCTTCGGTATGAAAAGTGGCTATTCTACTAGATATATTATCAACGGGTGCTGTGAATAATGTATGACTACGGTGTTGAACCGCCAAGGTACTATCAGAAACAGCATTGCTAATATTTTCAGAAAAAGTTTCGGTTTTATTATTTATATCACCAGCTTTGGCAATAGAACCTCCCTTATTCTTAATCTCATTGTTGTTAATAGCTTTGGTAGTAGCCATTTAGCCCCTTTTGTTTATATCGATAGACAAAATTGTCTATATATGTATATATAATCACCCTAACTACATAAAATATACACCAAACAGGGCAGTAATGATGTTAGATAGGACTATCCACTTTATAACCGAAAAATGATAGGGCTTCGGTATATTGTTGTTCAGAAAGAACAGATTGAATTATCCCTATATCTTGTGTGGATAAATTTTTAAATTGTTTGATATTAAAATTTTCTAGAGGTCTTGTTCCAAAACCCTCTAAAGACCCAGCACCTACAGGATTAAATAAATCTATATCATCTAATTCTGGCAGCATATGTTTAATAGCATCTTCAACTATCTTTGTATTGTCTATTAAATTTTCATAAGTAAAATATACAAGCTCTTTTATTTCTTGGATATTCCTAAGTTGCCATTTTAATACTTCCGCAGAATGTCTCGCGGTCCTTTTTATATTATATCTACCATTACTTCTTCTACATATACCTTCTGCGTGGGCAAATGGATTTCTAACCATTACAATAAAATATGGATTTTCAAAATTATTTTTTAATAAATGTGCGCGTACGACATTAGGGGGGCTTTTTTCTAGGTAAATAGGATTATCTTGTGTAAACTTAGGATTACGGGACCACTTATCCAACCAAGCCTCTTTAGCAAAATCCCAATCATAATTATTGGCATTAGAAAAAAAATCAGCATCTTCTGTCCATATATTACCATATTTTCTATGATCAGGTAAAGGAACCGCCAATCTATTATTTTTCCATAAAATATGCTGACCTTCTCTAATATATGTATCATCACCATTTTCATCTTTTTCAAATGGAAAAGATACAATACGTTTACATTTGGCTAATTGATGAGTCATAACAGTAGAACCACTTTGGTTCGCTATTAATAAAAATAAATATTTAATCATTTGGTGGATCTACACTATAATTAAAAAATTTCATAGATTCTTCATATTCTGGCTTACTAATAATAGATTTAATTGTAGCTTTATCTTCTGTAGATAAATTATTAAGTTTTCTTTGATCGAAATTAACAAGTGATTGTTTTTTATAACCATCGAGACATAAAGCATATACTGGTTGATTTAAGTTTATATCTGTTAATTCTGGCAATATTTCTTGAATTTGTTTCTCAATATTGGTGGTATTATGTATTAAATCTTCGTATTTAAAATAAACAAAATTATCAAGAATCTTAGTATTTTTATATTGCACATTTAAAACTTCGACTGCGTGTTTAGCACACCTATCAATACTCAACCCCTGTCTACGACGTATACCTTCCACTACAGTATATGGATTTCTAACCATAATAATAAAATATGAATTCTCAAAGTGTTTTTGTAATAATTCCGCTTGTATAGGTGAAGAAGTATGTTTTTCTATAAATATCGGGTAGGATTGTTTTGCTTTAGGATTAGTGCCCCACTTAGTTTCCCATGTTTTTTTAACTTTGTCCCAATTAGTAGTATGTGCCATTAACCATTCGGTATGTTCAGTCCAAACATGCATCTTAACATAATCATTTAATCTTAATAACGAATCCGAACCATATGTACCAAAATCATCTCCTTCTCTAATAAAATCTTGAAGATGACGAGCATGTTCTACGGGAAAAGATACTATATTTTTACATAGGGCTAAACTATGTATTAAAAATGTTGAACCACATTGATTAGATGCTAAAATAAATAAATATTTTTTCATTCTATGATTTTAAAAGATTGTGATACATGAGGATATGAAGCTCCCATTTGAACCAAAGGATAACAATTAACATTATATTTAGCTGTTAGTTCTCTGTGGGCCCTACTTTGTCCATCTATCATATTTTGCCAACCTGGCGTCCCACCATAATCATCATAATTAATTATAGTACCTGGTAAAATTAAATTATTACTAAGCATGAAATTAAGTGCTGATATTGTTGAACTGTATAAGTCTACATCAATATCTACAAATATAGCGCTTCTCATATCGTATTTTTCCACAAGGCTATCAGTTAGTATGTCATCAAAAAAACCTGGTATTATAATAAATTCTATATTGTTATCTGTAAGATAGGGGGCAATATCTCTTTTAGCACATTCTATGGCTTCGTCTACAGTGTTAACATCAAACCATTCAAGCATACTTAAAGCCCCTTCATTCCAAGATGATTGACCAAGTGACTCTTTATTTTCTTTTGGTAAACCTATAAATGAATCAAACCCAAAAATTTTTCTTACACGAATATTTAATTTTTGACACGAATGAAGTAATTGAGTTATAGTAAAAGTTGTAAAAATACCCCATTGATATATATCTACTTGTCCTGAAATATTTTTATATGTTTGTAAACTTCTATATCTCGCTTCTAATTCTGGTGGGCGTTCTTTATTGATTTTTTTATAATCAGTAAATTGTCTCATATATCTTTTTTTCCCCATTTATCAATAGCTTCATAATATTCCTTTCCATAATCACCATCAATCGCCTGCCTCATAGCTTTAACGCCCGCTAATGTGCCACCGGGATGACTATGTAATTTACCACCAACATTAGCTAAATAATCAACACCCACCTCTTCTGTTATTTTATTGACAATCTCTGGTCCCATTCCACAAGATAAAATTGGTATTGTATTATATTTGTGGCAAATATCAATCCTATTTATTGTGGATTTATCGTCAAGATATCCTCCAATCATCCCTATATGTTGAAATGAACATCCACTTAATGCTAGTAATTCACATATAACATTAAAACTAATACCATAAGGATTGTTGTAATGCGTAAAAGCTTTATGTCCACTAGTTTGTCCGTGTATAAAATTTATATTAGTATGATTTCTTATGGACCTATAAGTTCCTAATCCTGACCAAATATTAACATGTACACCTAGATTTTTACCATGAGAAGCTATAAAATTAGCCCTGTTATATATATGTGGACTATCAGAATTTATACAAAAACAGTAAACCACTTTTTTATCTCTTAAATAATTTGCAATTAATGGAACCCGTTTATCTAATCTACATATTAAAGGATTAGATGCTATTTCATCTTCTTTAATAAAATCTATTCCATTATCTACCATCATTTTAACCATATCAAGTAATTGATTAGGTTTTAAACCCACCTTTGGTTTAATAATTCCTCCTAATAGTGGCTTATTATAAACATTTATCAATTTTCTAATTTCCATTAAATCATATTTTGGTCCCCTAAAAGTTTTATTGGGCAACATGAGTAAGTATTTAGGCAAACTTAAATCTTCTAAATAACACTGTGTCAAAATATCGATGTCCGATTGACCACCCTGTAAATGACACAAAAGCTGACTAATTCCATCTGTTGTTATATCTAAATTAGTAAGTGGAAAAGCGATTCGAACTTTGCCTGTTTTAATTTGTGGATCAGTAATATAATCATTATTAACAATAAAAGCACAATGATTATTAAAAAGAGTATCTGTTTCCCAACTACTTGTCATTAAAGGATTAGCACAACTTTGTCCGCGAGCGAGATTCCAAGCAGCATCGAATAAATTAGTTGAACTAGACAAATTATATGTAGCCAATATATATTGTTCCATATCAATATCTTCAATATTTTTAATTATATTGGCCTGTTCCATTTGAATCCTTTTATTTTTGCGATAGTTTTAAACGACTGCTTTGATGTCTTATACTTTGTATGGTTCTATTGAGCTTTTGCGCTATTTCTGAGTGATACATATTTTGATAATTATCAACTAAATATTTTTCTTCATTTGGTCTCCAAAATTTTGCATGCAATACGATTGGTGTATAAAACACACCGTGTTTTCTCTTAAGACAAAATCCACGATAGCTATATATATAATCTCTAAATTTTATAGTATTATCACCCGATATACTCCAAATATATATCTTATTAGGATTATCACTTACATGTCCTATATCCTTTAAATGTTTTCTCATACAAATAAGAAATTTTCTATTCATAATTTAACTATATATTTGTCATCTGGTATTGAGGGTATTTTAACTACAATTAATTCACAATCTTCTAAAAATTTAGGATCAGCTATTTCATCTGTCTCAATAACAAAAATATCACCAGCACACAAGGTTTCGTTTCCTATAGTCATCTTACCTCGAATTAAATAATTTATTTCCCTTGCTAATTTATGATAGTGTATATCCCATTTTTCTCCCTTAAGATGAATTTTAAACGCTATTTCGCAGGATATAGTTCTATGTGCCGCCGGACTAAAATTACCCACGAACCACCCACCGCGCATATCAGACATCTTCATTATTTTCATGGTTTAGCAATTCCATAATGAAAGTAATCCATCACATCTTTAAATTCATATAATGTATGGGTAATGCGATCAAGCGAATCTGGGTCATAAAAGGTCATATATTCTTGATAGACAGCAAAGTTTAAATGTTTATAAGTGTATGTTGGTAACCAAAAATTTTCTTTATTTTTCCGTGAGAGTTCAAGCCGTTCCTGCATACGGGTAAAAGTAGGTAAAATATTTTCGGGCACTAATAAATCTTCCATTCGTATATAATAACTATCGTTCCATCGTCGCTCGGATAATATATTTATATATTCAGCATTCTGATGTCCCCATAATTTGAAATAATTTGTATCAATTGGTTTTATGCGAAAATTGGGCATACGGCGCCTCATGCTAATATACCACCAATATGGATTTTTTATACCTACTATATGATAAAATCTATTATCTATACTAGGGGGATTGAAACTAATATCTTCAAAATTATTTTCCATTAAACTTTTAATGAAATTTTGACCACTATAGTCACAACCCATCCTGACAATATTTTTCATGAAATAAGATCTCTATTTACATAATAAACAGTTTTGTCCAATCCGTTACCTTTATCTTCATATATTTTTTTGAAGTTGGCATTTTCCATAAATTCATCAATTTCTTCATAATCCGCTTTACCACCAACGTAATATGGTGTAAGATTCACTTCAATTTTGATGGCTTTTAATGTATGGAAATAATTGGGTATACTTCGCAAACACATTAATTCTGCCCCTTGTATATCTAACTCAAGAATATCTATATGTGCTATATTTTGTTCTTGGCACCAATCATTTAAATTTACACACTCTACTGGTGTGGGTGGTAAATGCCACCAATTGTGCCGATTCCTAAACTGATCGTCAAAAGGGAATAGGGAGGAAACACCAATATTCCCATCCCTACGAGCATCAACACTATAAAAATCGCGGGTACAATTTTCATCTGCTAGTCCTTTCGGTATAAAGTGTACATTAGAATGTTTATCTGCATTAATCTGACATACGGTTTTTTGTAAAGGGTTGGGTTCAAAACAATATATTTGAGCATTGGGAAAATCTTCAGCTAAAATTAAACCTCCCACACAATCTAAACTACCACCCTCAACAATATACATTATACTATCGGGATTGATATATAGAGAAAATCTTTGTTTAATTTCTCTATGTTCTTCATATAAAGGGTAAAATCTATCATCTTCTAATGGCCACTCCTAACCCAGCATCTTTGTATCCCTCTTCCCATGTAAAATGGCGTTGCTTTTCAAATAAATTATCATCTATAGCATCAAAAATTATTTGTGGACCAATAGATTTATTAACATCGTGCATTAAAACTAATCCATTTTTAGATAATTTTTCAACATATTTCCAATCACGTAAAACCGATACAAAATCATGTCCCCCATCTATAAATAATAAATCAATTATCTTTATTCCAATTCTATTCATAAACATATATACTTTATCATGAAATTTAGAATTAACTTGAAAAGTAAATATATTTTTTACTTTATCATTTAACTCCGATTTGTCTACTACATCAATACCCATATAGATACAATCGTTATTTTTAACTTTAAACATAGTTTTAGTAGCTGATTCACCACCGTGTTCAAATACGCCAATTTCCATAATTGTTTTAGGTTTTCTTTCTATAATAAGATTGCTTAATAGATTTTGATTATCTTTAGTAAATGGTTGTGGTGGTTCATAATCTTCCATCCAATAACCTTCTTCTTTTGGTGTTAATATTTTATTTTTATATGTAAAATTTATCAGTTCTGGTTCATATAACAATCCAAAAATGTTTGTAGGTTTTTTATTAATTCTATAAGTAATTATATTTGTCATTAGATTTTACCTTCATAATCGCAAACTGCTTTTTCTATTTTTTCTTTAAAACACTTATACCATAACCCTTATCACCATTTTCCCAACAATTAAATTTTTCTTTATCAAATATATTTTTATCTGCTGCTTCGAAAATCACTTTTGGTCCCGGATGTCCGTTAGTGTCGTGCATAACAATAACACCTGTGGGAGATAATAGTTCCACATATTTCCAATCAACTATAACTTGATCGACACTATGAAAACTATCTATATGTAATAAATCTATGGTTTGAATACCGATTTTTTCCATATATACAAATATCTCATTATAGTTTTGTGATAAAGATTTTATAGTGTAAATTAATTTATTATTATTATTTAATACTTTTTTACATTCTTTATCAATACCTAAATAAATACAATCATCATTTTTATTCCCGAAAATCACCATAGTAGACGAACGTTTACCGCTTCTATGAACCCCTATTTCTACAATAGTTTTAGGTTGTGAATTTAATATAACAGATTTCAAAATTTCTCTATCCTTTTCACTAAATTCTCCCTGTCCAGACATATATTCACGCGAAAAAATATGACTTATTTGTATACCTAATGTTGTGTTATTTACATCATATATTTTCGGTTCATCTTTAAACGTATATCCTTTTATAATCGGTTTGTATTTTAATCCATATATGTTTGTATTCTCTTTTTCAATTATATATTTTATGATATCTTCCATTAGTTAACTCCAAGTATTTTTTTAAGTCTTCTGGTGTCCCTACAGGATAATGCCTTGATACATGATGTGTTACAATACGTGCGCCATAATCTATTAATTCGTTATATGTTGGACACACATAAAATTCATTGTTTATTTTTTTATTTGTTTTTATCATTTGTTCAGTAGACCAAACAAAATCTTTGCCCCTCGACCAATAATACACCCCGCATGTCGCTAATTCACTAATTATTTCTTTTTCTTTACATTCTGTTACTAACATGTTTTCATGATTAACAGACACATAACTGTTTTTACCGCTTTTAGAAAAGAAAGTTAGTATGCACCCATCACAATAGGTATTATGTATAAAATTTAAGAAATCATAAGGTGACCAATCCATAATTTGATCACAATTAGCAATTAATAGGGGTTCGTTATTATCAATAAATTTCTTAGCTAATAAACAGGTGCACGCTGCACCTTCTGTCACACTATTAACAAACATAATTTTACAGTTGGGTGTAAGTTGTCTTAATAAGTCAAGTAATTCTGGAAATTTTATTGCGTGCTCTTGTAATACTAAAAATATATAGTTACCATACATGTCTAAATTATTTATAACTTTTTGAATCATTGGCTCGTCATCAACCATAATTAACGGTTTAGGATTAGAAAATCCATCATCAACAAATCTACTTCCTCTTCCTGCCATCGGAATTAAAATATTCATTATTCCTCCCAATGAAACTTTTGATTTTTATAGCGACCGTATTTTGTATATTTACGCTTAGGATCATTTAATCTTTTATCTTTTAATAAAACAACAGACGATTCAGTATTTAACATATATTTATATTTATGTCTTACTCTTAAGCTCCATTCTATATCTTCTCCTTCATTATAAAATACTTCTTCATTGAGCGGTTCTTCTATCATAACATGTTTTTTAGCTATCCAAAAATGACCAAAAATAGCCATATATCGAGTTCTATCATATGCATCTGGCACAATCGCACTTTCGCCATTATATGTTATATATTTATTTTTATCAAACCAATGTAAATCTTTATATCTAGCAAGTTTTCGATCTCCAAATATTGGGTCGTCCCACGCTTTCCAATCGGTATACCTCTTGCCATCACTCTGTAAATTTTTAACCATACAAATATCCCAATCAGTACCAAATTTACAAAACCCCGGATAAAAATCTTCATTAGGTGCTATATAGTCGTGAGTATACACAATTATATCATTGTCTGCACACTGGGTAATAATATTTTTTTTCTTTGTAATCCATGTACCACCTTTAATACGATCATCATCAAAGGGAATATAAAATACATTGGGATCTTTTATAATGGGGCCTCCCACGACAATAATTTGACAATCTGGTATGAACTTTTCAATGCGTTTAATTATTTCAGGAACAAAATTAACAATTTTATCTGGTTGTGTGACTATTTTACTCGTTTCTATTATTGGTCCGCGCGTACAAATACCATAAGTAAATTTCATAGTTCTTCTAAACTTTTTAAGGATGGGGACTCTTCTTCATATAAAAATTTAGAATCAGTAAATGTAACTTTTTGGGGCCAGCCATAAGTCCAAATATAGTCTCCTAACTCATCTATATTAACCAGGGCCGCATATTTACGGGTCATTTCTTTAATATATTCTAAATCTTTTGGATTAAATAAAGATAAATCTAAACCTTTATGTAGTAAGAAGGATAGAAAAATAATAACTTCTCCTGATGCCCACAACCAAGGTATACCTAATTTGTCACACAAAAACATTTGTTCTCTATGTTCCCCCAAATAAGAATGCATAATACAAGTTTGTTGGACATTACTAAATGTACCTAGCATATTATCTAAAGTACTACCTATAATATGGTCGCTCGGATGTAAAGGCTCATTATCTGCTTTTTTAAAAAATATGTTAGCTGTGGTTAATTTGTTCTCATTGTCCTGAACGGTATTAATAAATTGTGATAAATCAGAATACGATTCATCTGACCGAACCTTAATAGCTAATTTAGTTTTAACCTTAACCAATCCAGCATATGTAGTCCAAGACTGTAGAAATACATTCATTCCACCATAATAAGGCATAGTAGGCCAAGGACTTTTTACAATTTGTACCTCATTAGAAATGTTACCAACATCGTCATCTTCATAACAAGATAAAATCACTGGTCCTATTTTTAGATAGTTTTCAATATTTTGTAAAGAGGTGGTATTTACTCTTCCTTGTATAACAATAGTTGTATCTGACATCATACTTCATCCATACTTTTAATACTTGGTGTTTCTGGTGAGGATGTATATAACCATGTTGTGTCGCAATAATGTGTATGACCGGTTCCTTTACCTTCATTATCCCTAGCATTAGCACATGCAAACAAAAACGATCCCATTTCTTCTAATGTAACTACCTTAGCGTATTTTTTTGTTAAGTATCTTACGTTATTAATGTTCAAAGTTCCATCCAAATTCATTGCTTCTGTTTTTAAATTAACACCTTGTGTGATTAAAAAAGATAAAAAGAAAACTGCTTCTGGGGATAAACTTAAATTTGTCAATCCTAAACGGCGACCATCAAACCACTGTCCTGGTAAGTCTAGATTATCTTCATATAATTTTTTAGCATAAGCAAAAGCTTGTCTTAACGCAAAACTATTACCACCAATTACATGGTCAGATGGATGAAATGGTTCTTTATCTGCTCGTTTGAAAAATATATTGTTTGTAGTCCAACAATTTGGATTTCTTGCCATTACTTCAGTAAATTTAGTTAAATCAGAATAATATTCATCACTACGTACTTTAATAGTAAAGGAAGATGATACCACTGACAGTCCTTGTAGTGTACTAAAACTATGATAATATCCACTAAGACCATTAAAACAAGGTATTTGTGGTAAAGTATTTTTAAGAACAATTAAAGAACCCTTATCTTTGTAATTATTTTTATCTATCTCTATGTCACAAGTACCGTAACATGACATTATAATTTTAGACGCAAACTTGAAGTAATTATTTAAATTGTTAATACTATGTATATGTGCCGGTCCTTGTATAACAATAGTTAAATCATCCTTATTAATTGTATGATGGCTCATGTTGATTTTCTCCAAATAGGTATTTAGATGTTGGACCCAAAACCACCTCATTCCAATTGTAATATAATAATTGTGACATAAAGCGTTCAAAATATTCTATATTATTTATATCTCCAAATTCATGAGCTATCCCCAATAGATAACTGTTATGACGATATTGTTTTAACCATATGTCTCTTAAATCTATTGGTGATTCACTTAATGACCACATACCAATTAATAAATCACATTCACATGCTTCTTGTGGATTATTAATCCATGTTACATATTTATTATAATTCTCAATGTTGAATTTTGATAAATAATATTTTTGTAGTTCAACTAATTCTGGCAAATCATAGATATAATACATACCCTTAAATCCTAAAGCACGAACCAATCGGGCCATCGATCCAAATCCAGCACCAAATTCTATAATGGAATCTAATTTCCAAATAGGTTTAGAACTAAATTTAGACCAATTATATATATGTGATGCCTGTTGTATAGTATTGGGGTCTGTAGTCGGGAAATGATCAAACCTCTCTATTTTATTATATATTGTAGTATCTAACGCCGGACCCCATATATCTTTCCATTCCCAATATGGAATCTGTTCGCGCATAATATAATATTTATCTTTAATACTTGTACAATTACCAATAAGCATAGTTTGTCGAATAGGTTGCCAACTTGGAAAATCATTTATATCTGCTGTTAACAATAAACCCTTAATTGTTTGTAAAGTCGATTGCCAAAATGGTTCAATAGACATCAGCGTATTAATATACCTTTCATTCCCTCGTGAGTCTTTAGATCAATATTGTGATCTTTTAAATATGCTAAAAATATATTTTCAACATTAAATTCTCTTTGTAAATCATGATTCATATAACCATCTACATAATCATATATGTTACATAAAGAAGATATTATTTTCTCACAACCAAAGAACGAGACATCAGTATAAAAGCCATTATATAAAACATTCTTATTTATATCTATGTCATTAAAATTACACTTAATAGGATACGCAACATCAAATCTAGTTTTAAGTATAGCATTATATCTCTTATCGAAAGTTCTTTCGTACTCCTTTCTCATTATATCAATCTGTCGCCATTTGTTATACATATTCATGGAAGCAGTAGGATAGGTTACTCCTGTTACTCTATCTGTATATTTATTACATTCCCTATAATCAGATTCATTTTCTATATGTATTGATACCGGATCATATGTGTCAATTATTTCATTTACGTCGATTGATTCCATATTTAATATCTGTTTAAAATTACCTATATAATTACTGTTCTGCGTATATAAATAATTATGACTTATTTTAGTGTCCGTATGATTATATGTACTAATAAATACATCTATATTATTATTTGGTTCTATAATATTTTTTTGAAACGCCTTATGAGTTTTTAAATAAGTTCTTACATGACCCGTTAGATACACGGCGACATTCATTATAAGAAACCTATCTCGTCTTTAATCTTCTTATTGCAATGATTAATGATTTCATCTTTCAAATTATCTAATATTCTATCAACAAATTTTTGATTAGATTTTTTTAAGCCCAAAATATTATTTCCATAAAATTCTAAAGCTAACTCCACAACGTGATAAGCACATATTTTTTTCTTACCAATAGAAGCAACGGCAACTACTTCATTTCCTTCTTTTCTACAATAAGAGCAATACCCTATTTTGTCTCCGTCTATAAATTTCATTTTTTAAATCTCTCGTTGATAAACCAACAATTGCCATCAAATGGAAAACCTTTAACAAAACCATCATTATCTGGAATATATTTCATTAACTCAAAACCATATGGAGTTAATAGATCAACAACTTCATTTTGATATGCTTGTTTACCATTATAATATGAGTTTATACAAACTTCTATCATCAGTCCTCTCACACCATTAAGATAATCTGTCATACCCTCTAAACACAATAATTCAGCACCCTGTACATCTATTTCTGCCAAATCTATTTGACTGATATTATTATCTTTTCCCCATTGATTAATAGATACACATTCAACCCGCACCTTGTCTTTTTGTGACCAATTGGCTTTGTGTCCAAGATCATTTAGTGAATAGATAGATGAAATGCCCCCATTACCACTATTAGTTGGGTAAAAATCAGTATAACCATTTTTGTTAATAACAGCTTTATTGATGAAATACATATTGCTCATACCTTTAGACTTAGATAAGCAATCGTCATAATAATCTGGATTGGGCTCAAAGTAATAAACTTCTGCGTTAGGGAATGTTGTTGCCATAGATTTAGCATCGTTACCGTGCCAAGAACCTATTTCTACAATTGTCATTATATTCGATAAATCTATCCATTGTTCAAATGTTTCTTTAATAGTGGTAGGAGTATACATGTTATTTAAACTTTAATTCTAACTCTTGATGGCAACCTATAATTTCACTAAAATTCATTTTACTAGTATCTATTGTTGCTTTACATAAAAATGTCTCATTTAATGTTTCTATATCAGCATAATGATATACTCCACTATTAGTTGAAGAAGCTCGCTGTATGCGGTTAATAGGAGTATTTACCATGATACTATGTCTGTGCGCTACTATATAAGGGCGTATCCAATCTGTTGCATATGATTGTAGTGTGCCCTCTAAAACATTCGTATTAGGAAAGCTTAATTCGGATAATATATCTATTAATTCTTTAGT
>SDBV01003412.1_pt1 | contig 23448 bp, 18 predicted proteins | sample 2277081 | NCBI WGS metagenome assembly SDBV01 (sample SAMN10402039, study PRJNA504765) | marine sediment metagenome | isolation source: marine sediment core GS10_PC15, 223 cmbsf | place: Arctic Ocean: Southern Knipovich Ridge | collected 2010 | reverse complement strand
AAATAGTGGTACCGGGGTAAATCCGGTACCGCCAGTGATAAGTATGTTCATAGCGTAGTTATACTGCATTTATTGTAATAAAATCAATGTGTTTGTCGTTGACATCTACTTCGAGGTTCTATAAACTTTACTAAATGTTACAGTTGCAGAAAATATAATGTTATATTTCAATAAAGATAAATGGCACATTTATACAAATTCAGAAAAGGCTGGGAAAATGAGAATTTAGCACGTTTCATTTTGTCTAAATTTTCTTTTGTGGCACAACCTGCATCTGTCTCTGATGATATAGGATCCGATTTTTATTGCACACTATTCCAACGTAAAGAGATTGAAAAAGATGAATATTTATTTCCTAAAAGTACTTTTGCCATTCAAATAAAAAGTAATAAAAGAAATATTAATAGTACAAATAAAATTGAATATCTTAACAATTTGGAACTACCCTTCTTTGTTGGTGTTATAAACCAAAAAGACCAGACACTAACTATTTATTCAGGAGAGTATATTCCTAGATTTTTATCTTATGTTGGTTTACCAGAAAGACTTGGAATTAAATTGGTTGATAAAAGAGAAGGATTAAACGTAAAGCCGAGGCAAAAAAAGTATATATTACCATTTCCTAAAGTCTGTGAAATTAAAGCTGATATAGGAAAGGAAGATTTACAGAAAATCTCTTATTCAATTTATCATTTATGTTTTCATGTAAACAGAAATATTGCATCAAGAAAAAGTGATGAGTGTTTGTTTTATGATTACCCTGACTTGCAACCATTTGTAATTGCTGGTCGAGGTTCTGCAGAAGTATTTCGAATTAATTTTATGGAACGACTTGCTGAAGTTTATTGCAATTTAAAATGGTTTTATCCACAACTGAATAATCAACCAGATATTGATAAATTTATGAAGGAATATAATGTTTATAAAAATCTTTATTTTGAGATAGAAAAATTATATGGAAAATCTGATTTATTGAGCAACTATTTCATGGCTTTAAAAAATGAAGTTGAAAATAAATAACATAACCCTTATAAGGCCTCCTCATGTCTCAGACTCGTCCTCGCCTCAACGAGTCCGCCGGGGCGGAAAGCAAAAAAAGACCTTTAACGGATTTAAAAAAATCCTTTCTTATTTAAAAAAGATTAATAACAGTTCTGACTTGGTTTCCATTGACGGTATCATCATTCTGCACCAAACCTCAGAAAAACAGGGTTCACGGCGCAGGCACTTATCGAGGCTCAATAGCCAATCAGCATATAAGTAACTATTCCAAGAAAAATTGACAAATGAAAACAATTTGACAGAAACAGAAATTATTGGTATTCTATAAAAGAATACAATAGGCACACGTTCATGAAATATTTTGATTGGGATGATGAGAAGAACGAGCTTCTTAAGAAAGCGCGAGGAGTGTCATTTGAACAGGTTGAACTGGCAATAGCATTGGGTGATCTGGTTGATCGAATTAAACATCCGAATCCGGCGAACTATCCGAATCAGAAAGTTTTTTTGGTAAAAATAGAAGATTATATCTATTCTGTACCATATGTAGAGGATGACGATAAAATATTTTTGAAAACAATAATACCAAACAGCAATGCAACAAAAAAGTATTTTGGAGGTAAAAAATGAAAAAGGCAGCGTATTTGGATAAAGACGAGAGGGAATTGGTAAAATCACTTGAAAAGGAAGAATGGGTTTCAGACCTCACTAAAAAACAAAAAAAGCAATACGAGGAATATGCCCGCTATAGCCTAAACAAACAAAGGCGAATTAATATACGAATGACTGAGCGAGATTTAAAGAAAATTCGGGCGAAAGCTATTGAAGAGGGCATTCCGTATCAATCGCTTATCTCAATGCTGATTCATAAATACAATGAAGGAAAAGTATCAATTAATCGATGAATGCCCAACAAGAAAATCCAGCGGATGGCTGATAGCTACCGCTGATTAAATTCGTTAGAAAACTAAAAACATATATCAACTCTGTCAAAAATTTACCGGTAACATCAGGTTTTACTACTTAATCCTCTCTACGAGTCATCGACATGAAAGTTATTCTGAAGAATAACATCCTGTTCCCTTTTAAAATTACCAAAGGTTTCATTTTCAATAGCAACTCTCATTTTTCTGAAAAATTCCAGATAGAAGTTAAGATTATGCAATGTATTTAATCTCATTGAAAGGATTTCTTTAGTCATGAAAAGATGTCTCAAATATGCCTTTGAATAATTTTTACAGGTGTAACATTCACAGACAGGGTCAAGGGGGCTCTGATCTGCCTTGAATTCCTCCCGCTTTATGCTTATCCTTCCCCTGCTTGTAAACAATGTTCCGTTTCTTGCGTTTCGTGTAGGCATTACACAGTCAAACATGTCAATGCCTGCTGAGACAGCCTTAAGCACGTCATTTAGATCTCCTATCCCCATGAGATATCTTGGCCTGTCATGGGGCAGAATTGGTGTCGTATGATTAATAACCTCATACATTGTTTCTTTTGGCTCCCCGACACTCAGACCCCCGAGTGCATAACCGTCAAAATCCATATCAACTAATCCTTCAGCGCTCTGTCTCCTTAAATCATTGTATGTACCGCCCTGAACAACAGCAAAGAGCGCCTGATTTTTATCTCTGGCATCAAGACACTGTCTTGCCCATTTTGTTGTTAGTGCAAGAGATTTAACGGTATATTCGCGGGAAGAAGGATATGGTGTACATTCGTCAAATGCCATTGCAATGTCAGCGCCAAGCGCACCCTGGATTTCCATAACTATCTCAGGGGTTATGAAATGAGTTGATCCGTCAAGATGGGATTTAAACGTGACCCCGTCATCATTTATTTTTCGTAATGGTGAAAGGCTGAAGACCTGGAACCCTCCGCTGTCTGTAAGAATGGGCCCGTGCCAGTTCATGAATTTGTGAAGCCCGTCGAGTTTTTTGATTACATCATGGCCCGGCCTGAGATAGAGGTGGTAGGTGTTTGAAAGAATTATTTCAGCACCGAGATCTTTCAGTTCAATCTGACTCATTGCCTTAACTGTTGCATTGGTGCCAACAGGGATAAAAGCAGGAGTGTTTATAATTCCTCTTGAAGTGTGAATCTGTCCGAGCCGTGCATTGCAGTCATTTTTTATTAATTTAAATTTTATACTCATTAATGTCCTGCTTGGTGATAACAAAGTGATACACGATATAAGATTCAGGGTAAATGATATGAAATGACAAGACAAAAAAAATTATCTTGTATCCTGCATCGTGAATCCTGAATCAAGTTAGTAATGTGCTGTCCATATGCCTGCTGCGATGGCAGAGAAGCTCAGAATCAAAATAATCCAGTGAAAGACCTGAAGCCTGAAAAATATCTTCTCTGTGCTTATCTGTTTCTCAGGAGTTTGAGAAAAAAGCCTTTTAAAAAGGCGCTTCTCGAGAAAAAACAGAAGAGACGCATAGATTGTCCAGATAATAATCATTATCCAGATGCCGAAGCTTATCCCTTTTTCATAAATCAGGTAAAAACCTGAAAGCCCGGTAAGAATTACAAGGACCTTCGCAATCCCGGAGAACCTGTGCTCAACCCCCTGAAACATCAGGACCTGTTCAAGGGAGTTATTTGTCCTCTGTATCATTGGAAATATAATCATTGTGACGAATGCTACACCACCTATCCAGATGACAATAGAAAGAACATGGATTATTAACGAAATTATGTAAAGCATACTGAAACCTCCTGAAACGGATTATTTATAGTTCGACAGGCTCACTATAATGCGCCTGTTAATCTATAGTGTGTCTGTCGAACCTGCCTGCCGGCAGGCAGGCTACATCCTCTCCGGAGCGCTAGCCCCCAATATGTTCAAGCCTTCCTCCAGCACAATATGGACAGCCTTGCACAGACAGAGTCTCGCGGTAGTTAGTGATTTATCATCAGAGATAACCCTGTGTTTATTGTAATATGAATGAAATTGACCTGCCAGGCCCTGAAGATAATAGGTTATCCTGTGCGGCTCAAAAGAAAGCACTGCCCCTTCAAAGACCATTGGATACTGAAGGATTTTTTTAATCATAGAGATCTCATCGTCTTCCTTCAGATCTGAAACGTCCACCGCCTGAATATTTCTGTCGTCCCTCGTCTGCTCGCCCCGTGGCGAAGCTTTTCGGGGTCGTCCCTCATCTTTCGTCCCTCGTCCCTCGTCTTTCGTTAAGACCCCCTTTTCTGCTGCCTGCCTGAATATGCTTGAAATTCTTGCAAATGCGTACTGGACATAAAAAACAGGATTTTCTGCTGACTGTTCTTTTGCAACCTCAATGTCAAACTCAAGGTGACTGTCAGCCCTCCTTGTCAGGAAAATGAATTTTGCAGTATCTGTGCCAACCTCATCGATTACCTCGCGCAGGGTTATAAATTCTCCTGCCCTTTTTGACATCTGCGCAGGCTTTCCATGTCTGAGCAGAGTTACCATCTGTACGAGTATGACCTTGAATTTTTCTTTTACAGTGCATGGTGTTCCATTCTGAAGTCCAAATGCCTCGAGCACTGATTTAAGTCTTGGGACGTAGCCATGATGATCTGCGCCCCATATATCAATGATTGTGTTGAATCCCCTGTTGAGTTTATCTTTATGATAGGCGATATCAGAGGCAAAATATGTATATTCCCCATTCTTTTTTACTACTACCCTGTCTTTATCATCTCCAAACCTGGTTGACCTGAACCATTTGGCGCCGTCTTTTTCATATAGGAAATCCTTTTCCCGCAGGGTGTTCAATGAATCCCTTATCATGCCTTTTTCATAGAGTTCTTTCTCGCTCTGCCATCTGTCAAAGATGATGCCAAAGTCTTTCAGGTCTTTCGCAATGTCAGCAAGCATCATTTTATACGCGTAATTAGTAAAAAAGTCTCTACATTCTTCAAAAGGGGTTTTGAGGTATTTGCTGCCGGCCCGTTTAATTATCTCTTCTGAAATATTTTCAATATAGCTTCCTTTATAACCGTCTTCAGGAATAGGAACGTCATTGCCCAGTCTCTGCTGATACCTGGAATACACAGACTGTCCTAAAAGTTTTACCTGAAGCCCGGCGTCATTTATGTAATATTCCCTTTGCACATCAAAGCCTGCCGCCTGAAGGAGATTGCACAGGGCATTTCCAACCGCAGCCCCTCTTCCATGTCCGATATGAAGCGGGCCGGTGGGATTAGCGCTTACGAATTCAACCTGAAGCTTACTGCCTTTGCCTATGTCTGTTCTTATTAAAGAATGTTCCTGTTCTAAAAGCTGTTCAAGTTTTTTATATAGGTGCTCTTTTTTAAATGTGAAGTTTATAAAACCTGGCCCGGCTACTTCTATTTTTTCAAAACAATGGGGCTTCTCATTTATTCTCTCAAGAAGCTCTTCTGCTATTTTTCTAGGGGGTTTTTTTAATATTTTGGTCAGGCTCATTGCTACTGTCGCAGCAATGTCACCCAGTGATTCGTTCTTTGGAATTTCTATTTCTATTTCCGGAACAATATCCAACTGCCACTGGTCATTAAGGCTTTCAATGGCATTTTTAATTACTTTAAAAGCTTCCTGTTTCATGAATAATAAGTTTAAAGATAAGTTATATGTAAGTCAATTAAAAGGAAAACTTGTTCTATTTATTACTTTATTCTTATTAATAATGTTGATATCAGATTGCCTGCGGAGTGTGTATCCTTTTGTTTTTTTTAAAAAGGAAGCACCGGAAAAGAGAGATTGCCCCTTTACTTGACCGAATAATTTGGCGTTATAACCATAGAAAATTAACAATCAAACAACAAACTGATAACTTATTATGTTTATTAGTAAAATCATAATTTTTAGTGGTTAGAATACGACTTTACCCTCTTAAATAATTATCTCTCCCGAATTTCACGAACTATATCAACAATTTCTTTTGCTGAAAGATTAACATTGATGCCAGCAACATCTAGTGGAGACCGTTTTGAATACATTGGTTTTACAACAAAGATAGAACCATCTTTCCTTTTGATCAGGACCTCCCCCTGAGTTCGTGCCTTTTCAAGAACAGATGATAACTTCTGACGTGCTTCTGAAAAAGTATATGTTGTCATATTTTTACCTCTCTTATTTTTACTCCAGCTTCTTTGGCTGCCTTTAATAATCCCTCATCAAGAGAGAGTAAGGCCGCATTATGCTTTAAGGCACATCCAAGTACATATGCATCATAAGCATAAATGTTTAAATTATGAGACAATTCAAGAGCAATGCCCAATTCAATATCACTAAAACGTATTGGGATTTGATGATATGCTTCAAGAGCAGCAATTGCCAGTTTTATGCTAATTCTCTTACGTTTAAACATTGCTGAGAAAGCATTCCCAATTTCCCAGTGGAGTGATGATGGAGCAATTAAATCAGTGCCTTTGGTTGCCTTAATCAATTGTTTTTTATGCTTTTCGTTTGTTATTACTGCTAAAACAACTGATGTGTCTACTATCAGGTTCATATCGCTCATTTATTGTACAATTGTACATATAGCATAACTTATATTCATTGATATTGCAATATAAAAATATTAAGGACGGAGCTTCCCATTACAAACGACCCCCTCAATCTCTTCCCCCCAGAGCACGAACATCCCAAGAATCGCCAGCAAAAACACCTTGTACTTCATGATACACCTCCGCTTTTTATGCATGATCCGCCTTCCTGGCGGCCATAGCAAAGGTTTCAGGTTAGGTGGGCATTGTCCTCTGATTGATTTGTGGTGCGCCTAGCGCGTTGTCCAAATATCAGCTGCTTCACAATCTCCCTCGCTCGTCTCCATTCCCCGGCTCTTTACTCATAAGTCACAATTTTTACGAAACAGTTCAAATTTATTTAGGATTCTTTTCGCCGCAGTGTGTAGATGCGTCCGTGCCGCTGACCGGGCAGGCCATGTTCGGGTCATTGGGGCTTTGAAAAAACCCTATCAGAGGGGGACCTGCGGTGAGGTGATAAGAATTTACTTTTTGAAACATATTTAGATGGTAGCACAAAAGGTAAGAGTTTTCAATAATTTTGCCACAATCCCGAAGCATCGGGAGAATGACAATCACGACCTGCTTGCCGGCAGGCAGGTCCGCCGAGGCAGACAATTTGCAATGATTAGTTCTCTGTGATTAATTGCAGTTTTTGTTTAATAGGCAAATCTTTCTCATTGACTATATGTTCCACGTGGAACAATGCAATTAGATTGACTATCTTTCAAAAGTTATGGTATCTTGATGAAACCTTCAGGGCAAACCAGGAAAGCCCGTGTGCAGGTCAGTTTATTTGCAAATGAACTACCCCACAGTCCCGACGAGTCGGGACGAGGTATCACGTCATACTCGTGGAAACCTGCCTGCCGGCTGGCGGGTTTCCAAAGAGCAAACGGGCTGGATTCCCGACGGGGTCGGGAATGACAGACAAAGGTCCTCCTTCTTTCCCCCTTCCTTGTTTCCACAAGGAAACACGGGGGACTTTGTTTTCACAAAGAAAACAGGGGGACAAGGAGTTGACCATTAACCCCGATGCAGAACATCGAGGAATTCTTTTGATTAAAGTAAAAAAAGGAAGGACAATGCTTATTCTGGGTATAGACACATCTTGTGATGACACATCAGCCTCAATTGTTGAGAACGGGACTAAAATCATTTCCAACATTGTCTCAAGCCAGAATGAAATCCATGAGAAATACGGGGGAATAGTTCCTGAGCTTGCATCAAGAAGACATCTGGAAATGATCTGGCCTGTTGTGGATGAAGCCCTGAACAAGGCAGGCGCAGGGATTAATGATATCTCTGCAATTGCAGTGTGTCACGGGCCAGGGCTTATAGGCTCGCTTCTTGTTGGTGTGTGTTTTGCCAAGTCACTGGCATATGTACATAATATCCAGATGGTTGCTGTGAATCACCTTGAAGGACATATATTTTCAAGCTTTCTTGAAGAACCAATACCTGAATTTCCGTTTATTGCACTTGTTGTCTCGGGCGGACATACAAGTATCTATAAGGTTGAAGGATTCGGGATGTATACTGAGCTCGGAAGAACAAGGGATGATGCTGCCGGTGAGGCATTTGACAAGGTGGCAAAATTGCTCGGGCTAGGTTATCCCGGAGGTCCTTTTATAGATGATTTGTCTAAAAAAGGCAGACATGATGCGATTTTATTTCCAAGACCCTCTATTAATAACAGCCTTGACTTTAGCTTCAGCGGGCTAAAAACATCTGTCCTGAACTGTATCAGAAAAGACCCTCATACAAAGAAGGAGGATATTGCTGCAAGTTTTCAGTCAGCAGCTGTAGATGTCCTGATTGAGAAAACCTTAAAGGCAGCAGAGAATGAGGGTCTTGATAAAATTGTATTGACAGGCGGGGTTTCATCTAACATGACATTAAGAAAAATGATAAAGAAAAGGGCTCAGGAAGAAAAGTTTAATGTCTATCTCCTTTCACCGCCTCTGTGCACTGATAATGCAGCAATGATAGCATCGGCAGGTTTTTTTAGATTTAAGCAGGGGACAGCCGCTGGTTTAGATGGAAAATTACGTTGTAATTTGGATTTAAACCCAAAGGCCTGTATGCCGCTTTAACCCAAAAACTGCAATTAACCACAGAGGACTAATCATTGCAAATTGTCCGCCTCTGCGGATCCGCCTGAGGCTGGACAAATTTAACATTTAGCATTTCAAATTTAAAATGATAATTTTGCATTGATAATTTTAAAATGAGTTTCTCTGTACTCTCTGTGGTTCCCTTCTGCCTGGGGAGGAAAATGCATTATTTGGGTTATTCGGTTTTGTTCCTGCGGTTATATAACAGAAAAATTACAGCAACTAAAAAAAGCACGATACTTATGCCCTGCGCGATTGAAAAATCGCCATAAATAAATCCTCTTATCCTGTCACCCCTGAAAAATTCAATTATAAATCTGACGACTGAATATGAGAGTACATAAGTCCACATAATCTGGCCGTCAAAAACCTTATGTCTTCTAAGTATCATAAGAAAGATAAAGATTCCAGTTTCAGCAAAGGATTCATACAACTGTGTGGGGTGAAGAGGTACACCCTTTATTGCGTTGGTATTAGGGTCGTTGAATACAACACCCCAAGGCAAATCAGTGGGCTTTCCATAGCATGAGCCGGCAAAAAAACAGCCGATGCGTCCGATTGCATGGCCAATTGCCAGACAGGGTGCAAATACATCAAGGGTTTTCCAGACGGGCAGTGCATTTTTTTTAAGGTAAATAAAAAGCGTGGGAACTGCAAAAAGCAGTCCCCCGTAAAATACAAGTCCTCCTTCCCATACTTTAACGATATCTAATGGATTTTCTGTATAATATTCAAGCTGGGTAAGAATAAAAAAGAGCCTTGCGCCTGCGATTGCGGCAATAAATATATAAAAAGCTATATCATGTATTTTCCCCCTTGGGATGCCTTCTTTTTGCCCGATATTAAGGGCAAGCAAAATACCTGCAACAAAGCTTAAGGCAACAAAAACACCGTAAGTATAAATTGTTACAGGTCCTATTTTAATGAGAATGGGATACATGAATTCAGTTGTAAGTTGTTCTTTTAACCCGAATAATGCATTTAAGAAACCACAGAGGACTAATCATTGCAAATTGTCCGCCTCTGCGGATCCGCTGGGGCGGACATTAATAATTTTAAAATGAGTTTCTCTGTGTCTCTGTGGTTAATTGTAGTTTTTGGGTTAACCGTTTTTAGCGAGTCCCGCAGTGGCGGAAAACTAAAAACTTCAGGGATTATCTTCTCCTTTTTTCCCGTGTATTATGCCGGACAATATAAAAAGAATTATCCCGATGCTTAATGCAGAGTCAGCCACATTAAATGCAGGCCAGTGCCAGCCACGTACAAAAAAATCAATAAAATCAATAACTTGCCCGATTTGAATCCTGTCTGTGAGATTGCCCACGGCTCCTCCAAGAATAAGGGAAAGAGACAAAAGTTCGAGTCTTTTGGATGTTTTCAGCATATATAAAATTATTAAAATTATGGCAACAACTGATATAAATATAAAGATGTTGTTGCTTAGTCCGGAGAAAAGGCCGAAGGCAGCCCCTTTGTTTTTCACATTTACGATTCTTAAAAACGGAAGTAAATTGATAACCTCGCCGGACTGAACATGAGTCTCTATGATTTTCTTTGTTATAAAGTCCAGAATTACTACTGAGAGAGAAACTGCTGACACAAGAAATCCCTTTGAATTGTACCAGTTTTTCAATCTCTTAGCACCCTGCTGCATCTTTCGCAAAGTTCTGGATATTCTTCGTGCTTTCCGGTAGTGATACTCCAGTTCCAGCACCTGCTGCACTTTTCCCCGTCTGCCTTTTCAATCAGGACAGACAAGCCGTCTATTACAGAACTTTTATAGCTTTCATCAGATTGTCCCGACACTTCGGGATCGATTCCAAGGGTTTTTATATCTTTTTTGCCCGAGCTAATCTGCCTATCGGTCAGGCAGGCCTGCCTATCGGCAGACAGGTCTGCATGGGCAGAAAAAACTTCTGCAGAAGAGACTATAAAAAGCGTTGGGAGGAAGGTTTTGTAATCCTCAAGGATTTTATAGTTTGCCTCATTCACATAGAGGCTTACCTTTGCTTCAAGGGATGTCCCGATAAATCTCTCTTGACGTTTTATCTCCAGGGCCTTGTTAACCTCGTTCCGTATTGCTAAAAGACTCTCCCATTTTTTCTCAAGCTCTATATCCCTAAACTCAGCCTCAATTTCCGGGAAACCTGAGAGAAAAACGCTTTCCTCTTTTTCCCCGGGGATAAAGCTCCATATCTCCTCTGCAGTAAAAGAAAGTATGGGCGCCGTCATTTTTGTCAGGGAGGTTAATATCTTATATAAAACAAACTGTGAAGCCCTTCTTTCAGGAGAGTCAGCCTTAAATGTATAGAGCCGGTCTTTAAGCACATCAAGATAAAATGAGCTCATATTTATAACACAGAAGTTGTATATGGCATGGAAAACTTCGTGAAATTCAAAGTTTTCGTATGCCTTTGTTACTTTCTCTGTAAGTCCCTGCAGCATGCTTAAAGCGAGCCTGTCTATCTCGATGTCCCTGCTGCTGTTTAAAATTCCCGGCTCTGAAACCCTGATTCCGGAAACGTCAAAGTCATATAAGTTGCCCGAGATAAACCTGCACGTGTTTCGAATCTTTCTATAGGCCTCTACAATACGGTCAAGAATCTCATTTGAAATTCTCATGTCTTCCCTGTAATCAGCTGCAGAGCTCCAGAGCCTGAGTATCTCTGCCCCGTGTTTGTTTGTAACCTCTTGCGGCGAGACCACGTTCCCAACCGACTTGGACATCTTTTTCCCCTGGCCATCAACAACAAATCCATGGGTCAACACCGCATTGTACGGTGCCCTGTCTCTTGTGCCTACTGAAGCAAGCAGTGAGCTCTGGAACCATCCCCTGTGCTGGTCACTGCCTTCAAGATACAGGTCTGCGGGCCACGCCAGTTTTTTATTAACCTCCAGGACCGCTGCGTGGCTGACCCCTGAATCAAACCAGACATCAAGGATATCCGTCTCTTTTGTAAACTCTTTGGAGCCGCACTTTTTGCACGTATAGCCGTTTGGGATTAGTTCCTGTTCCGGTTTTTCAAACCAAACATCAGCGCCATGCTTCTCTACTTCAGTCACAATATTATCAATGACTGATTTGTCTGTTATAAACTCTTTGCACTTTACGCAGTTAAACAATGTTATTGGAACGCCCCATGCCCTCTGTCTTGATATACACCAGTCAGGCCTGTTTTGAACCATTCCGTAAATCCTCTCCATGCCCCATGCGGGTATCCACCGTGCTTTCCTTATTTGAGCGAGGGCTTTACTCCTTAAATCATTTTTCTCCATTGAGATAAACCACTGTTCCGTTGCCCTGAAAATGACGGGTTTTTTGCATCTCCAGCAGTGAGGGTAGGAGTGTGTTATATTTTCTTCTCTGATAAGTGCATCTTTCTTCTTTAAGGTATCAATTATCTGCGTATTTGCCTTAAAGACAAACTGTCCTGCAAGCCCTTCCACCTGTTTTGTAAATTTACCGTATTTATCAACAGGTGCATAGACCTCAAGCCCGTATTTTAATCCTATTTCATAGTCGTCTTCACCGTGTCCAGGCGCAATATGGACAATCCCGGTCCCTTCTTCAACTGAAACAAAATCTCCGGCTACAACTTTTGATAGCCTTTCTATAAAGGGATGCCGGGCGCTTATTCCAATTAGTCTGTCGCCTTTAATCGGCAAAAAATCAGGTTCATCAGGCAAAGGTGTATTGCTTGCGTCAATTAAATCTGCCCACAACTGAGCAGGAATATTCCTGGCAAGGTCACGTGAAATTATGTAAACGCTGTCGCCAACTTCTATAGTTGAATACTCAATCTCCGGGTTAACGGCAAGCGCAAGGTTTGCAGGCAGTGTCCAGGGCGTAGTTGTCCAGATTATAAAAAAGGCATTTTTACCCTCAAGCCCTATGCGGCTCAGGTCATCATCAAGTATTTTAAATTTCACATAGATGGAAGGTGACTCTTTATCCGCATATTCAACCTCTGCCTCGGCAAGAGCAGTAACGCACGAAGGGCACCAGCGCACAGGCTTTTTGCCTTTATATACATTTCCTTTTTCAACAAAACTGTTGAATTCCCTTATAATAGACGCTTCATACTGGTATGACATGGTAATATACGGCTCTGCCCAGTCTCCAAATATCCCGAGCCGCCTGAATTCTTCCCTCTGTATATCCAGAAACCTCAGGGCATATTCCCTGCACAGCTTTCTTTTATCAGTGATTGAGGTGTCCTTTTTTTTTGAGCCGAGTTTTTTATCCACCTCGTGTTCAATGGGAAGACCGTGGCAGTCCCAGCCCGGTACAAACGGCGCATAAAAGCCCTTCATGGATTTATACTTCACAATAATATCCTTGAGGATTTTATTCAGCGCATGTCCAAGATGGATGCGGCCGTTGGCATACGGAGGCCCGTCATGCAGGATGTATGTTCCGGATTTGCTTTTATCCTGCATTTTCTGGTAGATATTGTTTGTCTCCCATAATTCAAGTATTTCTACTTCTTTTCTGGCGAGATTAGCCTTCATGGGAAATGATGTTTTGGGTAAATTTAAGGTATCTTTATAGTCTTTTTTCATGATTGCTTTTAAGAAAATCTACAATCTACAATTATACACTACACTAAAAAAAATTGGGATTCTGAAGTTCATTTTCCGGCATTTTGCCGTGAATTTATTGAACAGGATACATAAGGCATAAACAAGAGATTATCGTGTACCATGGTATAGGAAATGGTTATAAGAAACTTGAATTTTGCCTTCACAGCTATAAATTATTGCAGCGCTTTACAATATTGGGGAAAAACCCATAAGGATTAATGATAAATCAACACTGATACATTCGTAAAAAGTCATACATATTTATTGTAAATACAAAAAGAAATATGTTATTCTTTAAGGTAAGGGATATTGTGCCGTTATGAAAATAAGGAGGCTGTAGATTTGTATAGAAACGTAGTTGTATGGGTATTGTTCGGTTTGATGATGATTCTGGTCTTTAACCTTTTCAGTGTGCCAAAGGGTCCGCAGGAAATGCCATTCTCTGATTTCATGTTGAATCTGGAAAACAATGAGATTACCGATGTAACCATAAGAAAACCTGAGAACTTAATCATAGGCAATTTAAAGGACGGAACAAAATTTAAGTCTTACTCTCCTGATTTCCCTGACCTTGTAAAAGAACTCAGAAACAAAGGGGTCAGGATTACAGCAAGACCCGAGCAACATCCATGGTATATGGACCTGTTTATAAGTTGGGGGCCTATAATCCTGCTTGTTATTGTATGGGTAGTCTTTATGAGACAGATGCAGGCAGGCGGCAACAAGGCGTTATCCTTTGGAAAGAGCAAGGCAAAGCTTGTATCTGAAAAATCCGTAAAGGTAACTTTTTCAGACGTGGCAGGTATTGATGAGGCAAAAATGGATGTTCAGGAAGTAATAGATTTCTTAAAGGACCCCGGTAAATTTCAGAAGCTTGGGGGTAAAATCCCCAAAGGGGTTTTACTTGTTGGGGCCCCGGGAACAGGGAAAACACTGCTTGCAAGAGCTATTGCCGGCGAGGCAGGCGTTCCCTTTTTTTCTATAAGCGGTTCTGATTTTGTAGAGATGTTTGTAGGAGTTGGCGCGTCAAGGGTGAGAGACCTTTTTGAACAGGCAAAAAAGAGTGCCCCTTGTATTTTGTTCATTGATGAGATAGACGCTGTAGGCCGTCACAGAGGCGCAGGACTTGGCGGAGGGCATGATGAGCGGGAGCAGACCCTGAACCAGCTTTTAGTAGAGATGGACGGGTTTGCCCCGAATGAAGGCGTGATAGTGCTTGCTGCCACTAACAGACCTGATGTTCTTGACCCCGCACTTTTAAGGCCCGGCAGATTTGACAGACAGGTTATTGTTCCTCAACCTGATGTGAGGGGCAGGCTTGAAATCATCAAGGTACATACAAGAAAGATCCCCCTTGCTGACAATGTAAACCTTGAAATACTTGCAAGGGGAACGCCGGGGTTTTCCGGGGCTGATCTTGAAAATCTTGTTAATGAGGCCGCATTGCTTGCGGCAAGGCAATCTAAAAGTAAGGTGGAGATGATAGATTTTGAGACTTCAAAAGACAAGGTCATGATGGGCACAGAACGGAAAAGCATGATACTGTCAGAAGAGGAAAAACGAAATACAGCGCACCATGAGGCAGGACATACCCTTGTTGCTAAATTAACTCCGGGCACTGACCCGATTCACAAAGTAAGCATAATTCCGAGAGGCATGGCGCTTGGTATTACACAGCAGCTTCCAATAGATGACAGATATACTTATCCAAAGGAATACCTGTTAAATACGCTGTCAGTGCTTATGGGTGGAAGGGCTGCAGAAGAAATAATCTTTGGGCATATGACAACAGGAGCAGGAAACGACATTGAAAAGGCAACAGATATTGCCAGAAAAATGGTATGCGAATGGGGTATGAGCGAAAAACTGGGGCCTGTAACTTTCGGGAAAAAGGACGAACAGGTTTTTCTCGGAATGGAAATTGCAAAACACAAAGATTACTCGGAAAAAACAGCTGAAGAAATTGACGATGAGATAAAAAAAATTGTTATGCAGCGATACGAATATTCAAAACGTTTACTTATAGAAAACCGCGCACTTCTTGAAAAACTTGCATCTGTCCTGCTTGAAAGAGAAACCCTCACTGCATCTGAAATAGATGCAGTAATTCAGGGCAGAGAAATTAATACTCCTGAGCCGGCAAAACCAGGAGAGGGCAAAGGCGTTACCATGGAGGCAAAAGCAGATGCCACAACCCGGGCAAAAGAAGAAACCACTTCTAAGCCGGTAAACCAAAAAAAGAATATGGATCCTACCCCGGAAGCAGCAGGATAATTTTTGGATTTAAAATTTGGATATTTAAATAGTTTCCCCTCAGCTACTGACCGCTATCTACTGTCAATCGGCCTTAATTTACGATTCAGATGATTCTATAATAATCTGAAGGAAGAAGAGAGGATTTTTGAAACTAATCTGGAAAAACTTTAATTTGGATTTTGCTTCAAAAACCTGCGTTATGGGAATACTGAACGTCACACCTGATTCTTTTTCAGACGGCGGGCGGCATCTCAATAAAAACAGGGCTGTTGAACATGTCCTAAAGATGCTGGAAGAAGGCGCTGACATAATCGATATAGGGGGAGAATCCACAAGGCCCGGAGCGGATAGAATTTCGGTAAAAGAAGAAATAAAACGTGTTGTGCCGGTAATTGAAAAACTTGCGGGAAAAATAAAAATCCCAATATCAATTGACACCTGTAAGTCAGCTGTTGCAAAAGCAGCCCTTTCATCAGGGGCCTCTATTGTAAATGACATAAGCGGTCTGTGGTTTGACCGCAAAATGCCGGAGGTTGCAGCGCGTTATAATGTACCTCTTGTAATCATGCACATTAAGGGAACGCCAAAGAACATGCAGAAAAACCCTGTCTACAAAGCCCTCCTACCCGAAATAATTGATTATCTGAGAGACAGTATTGAATTTGCCCGAAGTGCCGGAGTTGAGGAAGATAAAATAATCATTGATCCCGGTATTGGTTTCGGGAAGACAGTTCAGCATAATCTTGAAATTATAAACCGCCTGAATGAATTTGCAGGACTGGAGAAGCCGATACTTTTGGGGCCTTCAAGAAAGTCATTTATAGGTAAATCATCAGGGGACTTGCCCGTAACAGAAAGGCTTGAGGGTACAGCAGCTGCAATAGCCATAGGCATATTCAATGGTGCAAACATAATACGGGTGCATGATGTAAAGGAAATGAGCAGGGTTGCGAAAATTGCAGACTCTATAAAAAGAAGCTTTTAAGAATGAAAAACTTTTTAAGAGATGTTTATATCGTTGTAATCCATATAATTGATGGCGTCGTAATAATTCCGATCTATTGCGTCGTAGCGTATTTTTGCTCGTTCGGCATACCGCATGTATAGCTTCACTCACAAAAATACACTACGTCTTGTATATCAAAATTATTACTTAGCCATCATATGACTTTTTACGAATGTATCAATTGCTTTCAATTTGAAAATTTTACGCTGGTCTTGGGGAAGTTCATATTGTTGACACTCTTATTTTATATGTGATACGCTTTAAAAATATGGTTGTCAGGGTCTATAGGGAGTAATACGAGATGTTGGATAAATATACAATAACCAAAACTGCCCAGAAGTTTGCTGCCAAGGGCCAGATACATAAGGCTATTGAGGAATGGGAGAAACTCCTGAGGGAGAGCCGTGACGGCAATATTTATAATATTATAGGCGACTTATACTTAAAGAAAAGGGAAAAACGTGATGCTGTAGCGGCTTTTACAAAGGCGGCCAATATCTTCAGGGAAGACGGTTTCTACCTTAAGGCAATAGCTCTCTACAAAAAGGTTCTTAATATATCGCCAATAGAGGTGGAAGCGCTCATAGCATTGGCAGAGCTTAATACTGAAAAGGGCTTACTAGGCAATGCAAATGAGCATTATCTCTCTGCTGCAGAAGTATATATGAAAGAAGGGTCGACTGAAAAGGCACTTGGAATATATGAAGAAGTGCTCAAGCTCATACCTTCTAATATAAACCTAAGATTAAAAATTGCTGATTTATATCTAAAGATTGATTTAAAAAACAAGGCGGTTGAAGAGTACCTCCTGGCTGCATCAGATTATTTGGATAAAGGGGAGCATGAAAAGGCGCAGCAGCTCTATGTCAAGGTAGTGGGTTTTCAGCCGGATAATGTAAGCGCATCCATTGGTCTCAGCAGAGTAGCCGAGAATACAGGGAATATCCAACAGGCATATGAGTATCTCGAAAGTGCAATGTCCTCTGCCTCTGGCGATAAAGATCTCCTGTTGAATTACTCAAGACTGGCATTTGAGACAGGCAACCTGGATAATTCAAAAAAGGCTTTAACAGAGCTGATAGCGATTGACCCTTCCAACAATCGGAACAAAAAGCTTCTTGGTGACATATATCTTAAAGAAGGTTCACTTGATAAGGCGTGGGAGAATTTGCTTCCATATATAGATGAGACTGTGGAGGCTGAAAGATGGGACGAAGCCCTTGAGTTGCTTGATTATTTTAAAGAGATTGACCCCGTAGAGGTCAAGCGCCGCCTTGTAACAATTTATAAAGGAAAGAACGATGAGGAGGCGGCAATAAATGAATTGCAGGCGTTGGCAGAGATTTTCGAGAGCAAAGATCTTGCTCATGATGAGCTTCAATCATATAAAGAGATCCTGGAATTAAAGCCTGATGACAGTGCAGTGCAGGATAAGATCAAAGAGCTTGAAGGAAAACTGGGAGTTGAAGAAGTAGAAGCCTTTCAATGGGAAAATAAATCAGTTGAAGAGGCATTGCCAAAGGTCGATGAAGAGATACATCATGGACAGGTAAGGGATGCTATCAGCCACCTTGAGAAATTAAGGGAAAAAGACAAGGACAATTCAAAAATTCTTACAAGGTTAAAAGACCTTTATATAGAATTAGATGAAAAAGACAAGGCTATCGGGGAATGTCTGGCTCTTGCAGAGCTTTATGAAAAAAATGGTGATTTGGAGGCAAGAAACACCATGATTGCCGAGGCAACAGGGTTAAACCCTGATGACCCGAGACTTGTTACGGTCAGTATGCCGTCTGATGCGATAGAAGTTGAAGAAGCCTCTTCTGAAAAAGCTGCTGTACAGCCGGCAGATAAACCCTATGAAACTTTTGAAGAAGAACTGGCAGAGGCAAATTTTTATGCCCAGCAGGGACTTGTAGATGAAGCTATAGGCATATTTGAAAAACTACTGCCGCTTTCTCCTGATAAGGAAGAAGTTATTAAAAAACTTAGAGAACTCAAACCGGAGTGGATGCCCGGGGAGGAACTGGCAGAAAAGACCGAAGAACACGCTAAAATAGACAAGGACCTGAAAGATGTATTTAGCGAGTTTAAAAAAGGCATTGAAGAAGAGCTTGGAGAGCAGGACAGTGAAACCCGTTATAACCTGGGGATTGCATATAAAGAAATGGGTCTTTTAGAGGACGCTATCAGAGAATTTAAGATTGTCGCAAAAGATCCTAAAAAAAACACGCGGAGTTTAAGCATGCTTGCACTTTGTTATATGGATAAGAAGCTTTATCCTCTTGCAATTCAGGAATATAAAAGGTTAATGGAGTCAATGGCGCCTGCTGATGAAGGTTATCTTGAGGCAAAATGTGGTTTGGCAGATGCCTACGTAAAAAACGAGGACTATGCCAAAGCTGTTAAGTTCTATATGGAGATTTATTCTCAGTCCCCCAAGTTTAGAGACATTGCTCATAAAGTTGAGATTGTAAAGAAACTCGAGTTAGAGGCCAAAAACAAGCCAAAATCAAAAAAGGACAGAGTATCCTATATATAAAATTTGTAACTACTCAGGTTGTCCGGTTCAAGGTTCATGGTTGGCTGCTCTATGTTTTTAAAATAATTGGTAATACTCGATATTCAGACGAGTCTGAAAACTGGTTAATCTTCATCGTTTTATAACTTTGAACCTTGAACCCTGGAACTGTGAACCTGTCTGCCGACAGGCAGGCCTGAGTAGTTACTAAAATTTCAAATAAAAATTTACCATGGATCATTTAAAATTTTATAAATTAAAAGAGCACCCCTTTTCCAATGCTGTTGACAACAAATTCTATTACAACAGCAAACAGCATTCTGACGCCATTATTCGGATTAAATACGCTATTGATACTATGAAGGGTCTGGCAGCAATAGTGGGGGATATAGGCACTGGCAAGACCACTCTCGCCCGTAAAATGCTGGATGCGCTTAGCGAGGACCAGTATGAAGCCGCTCTTCTTGTTGTGTTGCATTCATCAGTTACTGCTGATTGGCTCATGAAAAAAATTGCAGTGCAGCTTGGCGTAAGAGAGCCGGGTGACAATAAAGTAGATCTGCTGGGACAGATATATAAGCGACTGCTTGAAATCAATGAAAGAGGAATGAAGACCGTTGTACTCATAGATGAGGTTCAGATGCTTCACTCACAGGAGATTATGGAGGAATTCAGGGGTCTCCTTAATATGGAAATCCCCGGAGGGAAACTTTTAACATTTGTATTTTTCGGACTTCCCGAAATGGAGTCGCTTTTATCGCTGGATGAACCTTTAAAACAGCGTGTTGCAGTTAAATGCATACTAAAGCCGTTTGAACAGGGCGTAACACAGGAATATATACAGCACAGGTTTAAGATTGCCGGTTCTGAGAAAGACATATTTACATCTGAAGCTATCAAGGCCGTTCACTCTTATTCAAATGGCATTCCCCGGCTGATAAATACGATATGCGACAATGCCATTCTTGAAGGTTTTCTTGTAAAAAAGGAAAAGATTGACAAAGGGATTATTGAATCTGTCTCTATCACCCTTGGGCTGGAGGCAGAAGAGGAAAAAAGAAATTCGAAAAAATAAAGATGTATCCTGCCGTTAATTGTTATTCGTTAATCGTTACCTGCCTGCCGGCAGGCAGGTTCGGAACAACTTATAACTATTGACTCCTGCATAACAAATGTCCTACGGAATTAATCATTTCAGCATAAGCAAAATTCTCTCCTTTCTGTCACTCCCGCTTGTCGGGAGTCCTTCCTTAAGAATGATTCCGGACAAGCCGGAATGACAAGATTACAGCGATCCCCGACAAGGTAGGACAGGCATAGGACATTAGATTTACAGAAATCAATAATAACTAATAACATTCTTCACTCTCCCCGGCGGCCTTGAAATCGTTTTCTTCCAGTGGCGGGTTTATGAACAGCCTCCTGATCTTTACAGTCAACCTGTAAGCACCCGTTTCAATCCTTATAACTGATGGATACCAGAAATCAGCCCCGGGTTTATTCTGAGATGCAGAGACAGCATCTTTTTTTGGCTCATCATACAGGATGAATATTTTACTGCTGTTGGCTGTGATCTTCTGGCTTTTTGGTAAAAGTGTTGATTTATCCAGGCGAATCTCTTTATTTTTTGTCCTTATTACATATTCTGTGCCCTGTTTATGCATCTGGGCATTTTCAATGCCTTCCCACCAGAAAACAGATTGATAAAGTTCCATGCCGAATTCTTCGAGTTTGGTGTTCCATCTGCCGGATACAGAATGTACAACATCATCTTTGATGAGGAAGCTGTCTGTTAGTATGCCGTATCTGTACAACCTAATGTGAATCCATGACGGTTTTTTAAGAAGTACAGATGCTGACACAGATAAATAAGGTGTGTTGTCTTCCTCTATATTTATATCTGCTATTGCCTTTAAGGTGTTAATATCTCCCTGCGCAATAGTTATAACTTCCTCGAGTGAAAGGTCAGCATTTTTGTAAACAGGGGGAGGTGCAATCTTTGGTGCACAGCCAAATAAGTAAAAAATAAGAAATAAGAAATAAGAAGTTATGATTTTTTTACTTACCATTGCCTGCTTCTTACGTCTCCTTTATACATGACGACTTATAAAATTGCGCATAATATAAAATTCTCCCAAAGTCTGTCATGCCGGCTTGTCCGGCATCCTTCCTGCTTGCCCCTGTACCGTCCGGTACGGGACTCGTCAGGTCGGAGCGACTCTACGCGAAGACTCGCTTCGAGAATCGTAAAGAAAGATTTCCGACAAGCGGGAATGACACAACATGCGCAATAATTTATGACGCTGTGTATAAATATTAAAAGAACAGTATCTCAAGAGCTTCCTCAACATTTCTTATGCCTATAACCTCGATATCAGATACTTTAGCATTACCGGCATTGCCGGCAGGAACCAGCCCTCTTTTGAGACCCAGCTTTGCAGCCTCTTTAATTCTAATCTCTGCCTGACTTATTGCCCGTAGTTCTCCAGAGAGGCCAACCTCTCCGAAAACAAAAGTCCCGGGGTCTATAGCCGTATTTTTAAAAGAAGAGGCAATTGCTGAAATAATTGCCATATCAACTGCAGGTTCCTCTGTCTTTAAACCGCCGACTACATTTACAAAAATATCCATACTGCCCAGATGCATGCCAATTCGCTTATCCAGAACAGCAATGAGAAGGTTTACCCTGTTGTAATCAACACCCAGGGCTGTCCTTCTCGGAATACCGAAATTTGACGTAGTGACAAGCGCCTGAATTTCCACCATTAACGGCCTTGTACCTTCAAGGCTTGCTGCAACTACAGAACCATGTACATTCAACGGCCTTTCAGATAAAAAAAGCTGTGAAGGATTTTCCACTTCTTTAAACCCGGTCTCTGTCATTTCAAAGACACCGATTTCGTTTACAGGGCCAAACCTGTTTTTTACAGCCCTCAGAATCCTGAAAGGCGTGCCTTTATCCCCTTCAAAGTAAAGCACGGTATCGACTATATGTTCGAGGACCCGCGGGCCAGCAATGGCGCCTTCTTTGGTAACATGCCCTATTATAAAAAGAGGTATGTTGTATTTTTTTGCAAAGAACATCAGTTTTGTAGCGCATTCCCTTATCTGTGCTACAGAGCCCGGGGCAGATGGAAGTTCAAGGGAAAAGATTGTCTGTATTGAATCAATTACAATTGCCCGGGGTTTGATTTCCTGAGCTATAGAGGTTATGCCTTCAAGGGATGTCTCAGGAAGAAGTATTATATTCCCGGATTTGACCTTAAGTCTGTCAGCCCTGATTTTTATCTGTTCAGGAGACTCTTCTCCTGATACATACAGTACCTTACCTAACTTTGTCAGGCCTGTAAGCGCCTGCAGAAGAAGAGTGGACTTTCCTATGCCGGGGTCTCCTCCTATAAGAACAACAGAGCCCAGCACTACTCCTCCCCCTAATGCTCTGTCAAATTCTTTAATTTCTGTTGAGTGCCTGCTTGCTGTAGAATGTGAAATATCTGAAAGTGCAACCGGATCTGCTGTTTCCCGTTTCCTGAGTTTTGCATTCCGAAGCGTTAGGGTTTCCTCTACAAAACTGTTCCAGGCTCCGCAATCAGGGCATTTCCCAAGCCACTTTGGACTTGAGTAACCACAGCCCTGGCATTGATAAAGGATTTTTGGACGGGACATACGTTATTATAACACTTTGTAAAAACCATTCAAGCAGTAATGGGTAATGCGTTATGAGTCAAGGATCTAATCACTCGTTACTGATTACAGATCACTGATGACTGCCGTATCTGTTGACTTTGAGAGCTGAATTCTGTTATTTTTTTAAGTTTTATTGAATGAATACTTGTTTACTGTTCCTCTGTTAATCGTTTATAGTTATAAATTGAGTATTGGTTATTATTTGATAGGCTGTTGAAAAAGTCATCAACAGCCTTGATTGCACAGATTAGAAAAAATGATTACGCAGATATTTCAAGTAGTTTTAATCGGTGTAATCTAATCTTTTGTCTGTGTAATCAGAGATTGTTGAGTTTTTCAACAAGCTCTTGATTATTGAAATTTGGTAATTGTATTTTGCGGTTTCACGCTATTGGCGGTGTAGCTCAGTTGGTCAGAGCACGCGGCTCATATCCGCGGCGTCGCTGGTTCAAATCCAGCCACCGCCACCAATTTTGTATCACAAACTGCAATCAAGATTATCGTTTAATTCCTGTTGAGTTACTTTTAGGCAGGATATCAGAAGGTTAATTTTACTTCAAAAAATGAGCTGTCTTTTACTTTTCCGGCACATAGGAAATATCTGATTTTCATAATAGTGTTTAATTCCATAGTATCAGGTTTTATATATCCCGAACTGAAATTATATTACCAATTATGTCAACTTATATTAGACATATTTGGGATAAATTTGTCTACATCACCTTGTAGAAATATTGAGTGTAGATTTAAAAATTGCTTCTCTTTTCGCCTTTGGC